>Ga0209257_1002272_pt1 | contig 19596 bp, 20 predicted proteins | sample AraplaCvi_mCL_r2_FD_184277 | JGI IMG/M metagenome (GOLD analysis project Ga0209257, IMG submission 184277) | Arabidopsis root microbial communities from North Carolina, USA - plate scrape MF_Cvi_mCL_r2 (SPAdes) (version 2) | ecosystem: Host-associated > Plants > Roots > Endosphere | place: USA...
GGCTTGGCGGGCTCTTTGTCGCGCAAGACGGCAAGAATGTGACGGCCGACGGAAAGAAGGCCCCTCAAAATTTCAAGCTGGTACCATTGGGTTCCATCCTCGAAGTGATCGAGCACGCGAGATAGGCTGAGATTGGCTGCCGCTCGCTGCCCATTCCCCATTGCGCGAGGCAAGTGCCCGGAACCACGTCTGCCGACGCTGCCCGCAGCGGGCGAATTTTTCCGAGGCAAGCATTCTGCCGCTGTTCAAACCATTCATACAACAGGTGGGCGAACAGTCGGCACAATGGCGAACGGCAATACGGGTCCGGGTTGTCAGCGGATCCCCCTCGAACCTTCCCAGACTGAGGGCTCACCGTCGCCAGTGCGTCCGGGTCGCGCCTTGGCTGCCGGCGAGCAGGTGCGTGGCGGGTGTAGCGATGAAATCGTGCAGCAGGATCGAGAGAAAAATGACGGCAACGACGATCGCCCAGAGTCGTTCGGCATTCTGCCAACTCGGAGCGCATAGGGGAGATAGTCACCGCGTGCAGCGACGACCCACAGTTCATCGCATCTCGGCGCCCCGAGCCGGAACTTCCCGCGGCGCGGCACGTCACCATCATGCCGGGGGGTTGTCGACTATCCGGCAGCCTGCCCGCCACAACAAACATGGAGATGGAAGATGGACAGGTTCGACGACCGCACCCCACTTTGGGATTATCAGGACAACAGCGTTCCCGATGACGGCAGGGAAAGCAGACGATGGTCGAAAGGCCGCGCCGAAGACGCCGCGCGCAGCTATACTGCAATCGAGGACGAGAACCGCCAGGCGGCACGCCGGCGCGAGGCGAGCCGCGAACAGCCGTATCGCCGCGACGAATGGGACGAGCGCCATAGGGCCTCGCCGCGCGACTATCGCGAGTATGACCGCACGCGAATGCCCTCGCGCTACTATGACGCGGTGGGCGAAGCCCGTAGCGAACGCGATGAACAGTCGCGATCGCTCTGGCCGAGCGAGCTTGGATATCCCGCACCGCGGGGTTACTCGCCCTATGGCGACGTTCAACGCGGCCGCCGCGATGACAATCACGAGGATCGCGGTTTTTTCGAGCGAGCCGGCGATGAAGTGATGTCCTGGTTCGGAGACCGGGACGCACGGCGGCGGCGCGAGCAGGACCATCGCGGCCGCGGGCCCAAAAACTATTCGCGCTCGGACGAACGGATCCGCGAGGATGTCAACGACCGCCTCACGGAAGATGTATGGGTCGATGCGTCCGAGATTGAAGTGTCGGTCGAAGGCGGGGAAGTCACGCTGTCGGGAACCGTCGAGGACCGCCGTTCGAAACGACGTGCCGAAGACTGCGCCGACGCCGTGTCTGGCGTGAAGCATGTGCAGAATAATCTGCGTTATACTTCACGCGTTGTCAGTCCGCAGATCGACTGACCGAGGGGCGCCGCCCCCAGCGGCGCCCCTTGTCGCCCGCTGACTGACGGCAATTCGGCTCGGTCGGCGGATCCAACCGGCTAAAGGTTCTGGGGCGAAAAGGCGGACATTTCAAACGCCGTGCGCGTCCCGAACATCGAGAGCGGCGCTTACCTTCGTGAGATACCGGCCAAGAGGGAAAGAGCAAATCGAGACCTGCAGCCCGTCTCTCGCAGCTGCTCCACCAGATTCATGGGCGGGACCTGTCGGCGCCGTTTGCGTACAACATCCTAACCTCGATCAATCGTCGCGAAAAAAGGTAAGATAGCCAATCTTCTGCGCAATGAGGCCGGAACCAGCGAGCCGTTTGCCGCGTCTTTCAATAATCAACGACAGCCCGCGGCGAGAGGCTAGAGGGGCACGTCTGTCTAGCGCCGGCTGGGCTTCGCACGCGCGATCGCCTTCGGGTTTCAACAGGCGGGCCAAAGAGCATGCCGCAGTTCGCTCTTGGGTCGCAGGCGAGTCTTGAGACGTCGCTTTCGGGTCGCCCGTTAGTTGATTGTTCCCAAAAGGACGGGGCTTCGTCTCCCGCCTCTCGTCGCTGGCCGGTGCACACCCCGGTTCATGTTGCTTTCGGCGACCGGTCAGATGCGGTCATTTCCGAGTTATCGAGTTGAAAGCGTATGTCCCGGGCAAGCCCTGACGAAGTGGCATCATGCTCCCATGCCGGTGAATGCCGCGAGGGCGGGTCGCCGCGCCGGTTGCAAAAATATCGGAAATCCTTGACTTTTTCAAATGCGGGCATCATAAGGTCCGTGCTCACGTCGCCTGCGACGGAATTCTGATGCCCCTCTGGGGGGCCTATTTCTTCCCTTCTCACGCTTCCAGCTCTGCCGGTGCTTTTGCCGGCGGGTACCCTCTTTTCGTGAAAGGAAACAATCATGCCGATCGGCAACGTCAAATTCTTCAACAGCGACAAGGGCTATGGCTTCATCTCGAATGAAGATGGCTCGGGCGACAGTTTCGTCCATGTCACCGCCGTTGAGCGCGCCGGAATGTCGGGCCTCAACAAGGATCAGCGCCTGAGTTACGAGCTCGAGACCGGCCGTGACGGCAAGGTCTCGGCTGTAAATCTCGAAGCGGCCTGACGCTTTCAGATGGCCAAGGAGGAAGTCCTCACCTTAGAGGGCATGATTGACGAGATCCTGCCCGACGGGCGATTTCGCGTCGAACTCGAAAATGGCCATCGGCTCATTGCCTACACGGCTGGCCGGATGCGGCGTTTCCGTATCCGGTCGGTCGTCGGTGACGCCGTGCGCGTCGAGATGACGCCCTACGACCTGACCAAGGGCCGTATCGTCTATCGCGATCGCGGAGCGGGCAGTCCCGGCGCCGCCAGCAAGCGGCGCTGACATTCAATTCAAGAAGACCGACATGTTCGAGAATAGCAATATCGTCCCAAGCCCCACCGCTCCCGCTCGCCGGCAAACCGATGCAGTCGTACACGCAAGCGCGCCACTCGGCGACACTCTCACAGCGTGAACTAAGGCGCCTGATCGCCGACATGATCGACTGATCGAAAGGAAAACAGCATGGCCGCAACTGCAACGAGCGAGCATTACCGCGAACAGGCCGAACGCTGCGAGGCCGATGCGGCCGCGTCCGATCTGATGGAAGTTCGTGATCGCAACCTGCGCTCGGCGGCCGCGTGGCACGCGTTGGCCTCACGCCAGCTGAAGTCGGAGCAGGCGCGCGGCGAAAAGAACCGGCTTGCCGATGCCCTGCGAGCCCAATGCCTCGCCTGACCAAATGTCAGACTCCCCCTGGCCGATTGAGGATAGTCCGATGGATATGAACCAGCTTTTCTACCACCATCAAGTTGCGCTGATGGACGCTGATCGGGCGCGCCGGAACGGTCTTGCGACCTCGAGCTTCGATCTTGCCCGGCACTATGCGCGCCGCATCAACCGTTTTCGCGAGGGCCGCGGGCTTGCGCCGGATTTCGTCGGCTACGAAATGGCGAGCGTCTAGCTCGCCCGCTTGCGGCGACGTTACGGTCGAAGGGAAGACTATATGCGAGGAACGAGTTTCGCCGGCGACAAGAAGAATCGCGACAGGAAAACTCCCGCGCCGCCGCCTGAGGACAGGCCAGCGCATCCCGATCCCGCGCGCCGCATTCCCGGCAAGACTGGGCACATAAATGGTCACAATCCCAAACCGACGCTGCAATAGCCGCTGGCACTGCCGACGAGGGCCTCGGCCTTGGGAACTGGAGCCGCTGTATGCTGCTCAAACGGCAACATTCAAATCGCGGAAATCGACCAAGATGGTGCCTCCCCTTCCCCGGGTCGAAGAAGCGCGAATTTGGCAAATGCTCGCTCGGCGTCGCTTCTCACCCCCACGGCCGCCTAAAACGGAATCGGCCGACCATCCCAGCCAAAGAAGCCCCCGCTATCACCGGGAGTCAGCTGGTCGATGACATCGAGAAGCTGGCGCGCGCTGCGTTCAGCGCAAAAAAGAGAAGCCGGAGATATCCTCGCCTGGAATGGCCGGGAAAGTGGCGTGTCGACGGTGCCAGGGTGGAGCGCCGCAACGACCGCTTCCGGATTGCGCCGACCGACTTCGATCGCGAAGCAGCGCACTAGGGAATTGAGCGCCGCCTTCGAAGCGCGATAGCTGTGCCACCCGCCCGATCTATTGTCTTCGATCGAGCCTACCCGCGCTGAAAGAAATATGGCGGCCGCCTGGCCCTTCGAGGCAAACAGGGGAAGAAAATGCTTGGCAACCAACGCGGGACCGACGCTGTTGACCGCGAAGACCCTCGTCATTGCGGCAGCGTCGATTTGGCGGAAGCCTTTCTCGGGGGTTATGGAATCCGCGGCGTGCAGCAAACCGGTCGCGACGATCAACAGATCGAGATCGCCGTCCTGCGCTACGACATCCGCAGCTGCGAAAATACTGTTCTCGTCGAGGATATCGATCGACAGCTGCGTTACGATATCATCAAGGGCTGCCATGGGGCTGCGGCTCGCGGCGTATATATGGCCAAACCTGCCGGAGGAGCCGAGCGCGTCGACAAGGGCCCGGCCGATTCCGCCGCTGCTTCCGACAATCAGGGCGCGCTTGCCTTCCAGACATTCCTCCAGCGATCATCCGACGATGAGCCCGAGGGGAGGACCTAGCCTGCACAAATGTTTCCCGCGACCTGTCCGAAAGGGAAACGGCGGATCGGGCCTGACTGCCTAGAGACCAGCCTCGACTGCCAGCCTGATGGCATCTGCGGTGGTCTCGACACCGAGCGCGCGGAGCAGCGCGGCACGGTGCATCTTTATCGTTCGTTCGGAGAGCGAAAGGGCGAAGGCGATCTGCTTGTTGAGCTGTCCGCTCGCCATCAGTTTCAGAACCTCGCGCTGACGCGGCGCGAGTGCGTCGATCTGTGAGCGGGCACGTGCGCTACGTCCCCCCACTGTATCGCCCGCTTCATCGACCTCGATCTGCGAACCGAGAAAATATTCGAGCGTGCCGCCGGCGCCAAAAATCGGTGCGACCAGCACCGCATTGCGGAACGGCGATCCGTCCTTCCGATAGTTGAGAATTTCGACAAGTGCCGGCCGGCGTTCGCGGATCGACGTTCGCAAGGTTTCGGTGAGATGGGGTTCCGTGTCCGGGCCCGAGAGGAAGCGGCAGTTGCGACCGATGATCTCGGCGGGCGAATAACCGGTGAGCGCTGAGAAGGCGTTGTTGCATTCGACAATCGGATTGTCGGGAAGCCTCGGATCGCTGATCACAGCGGCGATCGGGCTCGCCGCGATCATGGTTCTCAATGACATCGTCCGGTGCTGCCTCGCGCATTTTCTGCCCCAAGGGACATGTTGCGACAAGTTCGTCCCCTCATGCAAGTCGCAGATCAACCCGTCCTGCAATTGAAGGCACCGCGCCATGAAAGCCTCAGCCCTATTGACCGCCGCGCGGGCTTTCAGTCCGCATCTGACCGCCTCGGCTTTGCTTTGCGGGCACTGAGACCCATGCGAACCGCAATCGTCGGCGCCGGAATTGCCGGCCTCGCCTGCGCCAAGCGCCTCGTCGAGGCCGGTGTAAGCGTGTCGATTTTCGACAAGTCGCGCGGCATCGGCGGCCGGATCGCGTCCCGGCGCGTCGAAGTCAACGGACAGCATATTCCGTTTGACCATGGTGCCTCCCATTTCACTGCGCGGTCGGAGGGGTTTGTGCGGCTCGTTCGCAGCTGGGAGCGCGCCGGGCTTGCCGCACCATGGCCTGCGGCCGGCGCCGACGCGTGGGTCGGCACGCCGACCATGACGGCACCGCTCAAGCTCCTCGCCGAGGATTTCGACGTCACGCTTTCTTGCCCGATCACCGCTCTGATGCGCACCGGCGCGGGTTGGACGCTCCACAGCGAGGCGCAGCGCATTGGCGCTTTCGATACGGTAGTGGTCGCGATCCCGGCCGAACAAGCAGCGCCCCTACTCTCGCTCCATGATTTCGAAATGGCGCGCGCTGCCATGTCGGTGCGCTCTTATCCGTGCTGGACCGCGATGTTCGCCTTCGCGGAGCCTCTGGACGGCCTTCCAGATTTTATTCGCGGCGCGGGGCCGATCGTGGTGGCGTCGCGCGAAAATGCAAAGCCCGGAAGGGCACCGGGCGAGCGCTGGGTCGTGCAGGCAGACTGGAACTGGTCCGAGACGCATCTGACCCGCGAGAGCGCAAGCGTTGCTGATATACTCCACGCAGCGCTCGGCGACGCGGCGGGCCGGAAGCTTCCTCCTCCGGTCCATTCGGCGGCACATCGCTGGCTGTTTTCGCAGCCGTCGGGTCAGGATCAGAAGCTTTTATGGAACGCTGCGCTTTCGCTAGGCGCGTGCGGCGACTGGCTGTCTCACGGCTTCGCGGAATATGCCTGGCTGTCGGGCCATGTCCTCGGCGCTGCGATCGCCGCGCAGGTGCGCCCATGACCCGCGCGATCGTCATCGGCGCGGGCATCGGCGGGCTCGCCCTCGCCATTCGCCTGCAGTCGGCCGGCGTCGAGACGGTTGTGATCGAGGCGCGCGATCGGCCCGGCGGCCGTGCCTATGTATTCGAAAAGGACGGCTTCACATTCGATGCCGGACCCACCGTGATTACCGATCCGGCTTGCCTGGCGGAGCTTTGGGAGCTGCGCGGGCAGCGGATCGAGCAAGACGTCGAACTGAATCCGGTATCACCATTCTACCGCCTGAGCTGGCCCGATGGCTCGCACTTCGACTATCACAATGACGAGGAGGATCTCTTCCGGCAAATCGGCGCGCTCGATCGCGCCGATGTCCAAGGCTATCGGCGCTTTCTCGAATATTCGGCGGCCGTGTACGAGGAAGGCTATGTCAAGCTCGGGGCGGTGCCGTTCCTCGACTTCCGCTCGATGCTGAAGGCGGCGCCCGCGCTGGCCCGGCATCGCGCCTGGCGCTCCGTTTACGCCACGGTCTCGCGCTATGTGCGTAGCGAGAAGCTGCGCGAGGCACTCTCCTTCCACACCTTGCTCGTCGGCGGCAATCCGATGGCGACAAGCAGTATCTACGCGCTCATCCACAAGCTCGAGCAGGATGGCGGCGTCTGGTACGCGCGCGGTGGCACCAACCGGCTCGTCGCCGCCATGGTCGCGCTATTCGAGCGATTGGGCGGCGAGCTTCGGCTCGGCGATCCCGTCTCGCGCATTGAAACCGAGAGCGGGAAGGCCACGGGCGTGTCGACCCGGAGCGGCCATAGAGCCCGCGCCGATCTTGTCGCTTCGAACGCAGACCTGATGCACAGCTATCGCGACCTTCTCGCCCATCCCCGCGGGGCGAGCCAGGCGAAGCGTCTGGCCCGCAAAAGCTGGTCGCCAAGTCTCTTCGTTCTTCATCTCGGTGTCCGCGGACGTTTCCCGGACATACCCCATCATATGATATTGTTCGGTCCGCGTTATCGGGGGCTGCTCGACGATATTTACCGGAAGGGCCGGCTCGCGGAAGATTTCTCGCTCTACCTTCATCATCCGAGTGCCACCGATCCCGGCGTCTCGCCTCCAGGCCACAGCAGCTTCTATGCGCTCGCACCCGTGCCGCACCTTGGTCATGCACAGCTCGACTGGGCGGTCGAAGGGCCGAAGTTCGCAGAACGCATCATCGCCGAGGTCGAGAAACGGCTCATTCCTGACCTCGGCAAACGCATCGTAACCCGATTTCATTATGCGCCGCCCGATTTCGAGCAGGATCTTGCCGCGCATCTCGGCAGCGCGTTCAGCCTGACGCCGACGTTGCTGCAGAGCGCCTATTTTCGTAGCCATAATCGCGACGCCGAGATCGCAAATCTCTACTTTACGGGCGCGGGCACGCATCCCGGAGCAGGAATCCCCGGCGTCGTGGCGAGCGCAAAGGCGACGGCGGGCCTAATGCTCGCCGACATCGGCGTCTCCGCATAAACTTGTTGGCGGGTCGCCATGCGCCCGGCGATGCATCCCGAGCGAAAAGCGCCGGGGCAATCTAAGCCGGCCGCCCAGAATCTGCTTCTGCCGGAGGCCAGCCCTTGGCGACCCGCGGCCGATCGCGGAAGGAGACGATGATCCTTAATCATCGGGCGTATCCTGCTGCAGCGCTTGGCCCTCTAGTCACGCCGCGCCCGTCGGCCGCTGCCTCCCCAAAAGATGTCTCCTGGCGTGCGCCTGCCCGCTTCCAAGCCAGTTCAAACTTGCTGCGCTCGCAAAGCATCATCTGAGCGCCGCCGCCCCAAAGGACAGGTCGTCCTGCCAATGCTTCGCGCCTAGCTAAAGATCGTCCCTCCCCCCGGGACGAACATTCGAAAAGGAAAGACCAATGGCTGTTTCCCGTATCTCCCTTTCGCTCGCCGCCGCCGCGCTCGCGCTGGCCGGTGGTGTTGCCGCCGCGAAGAACCCCATGGTGGGCGGTGCTGCGATGTATGAGACGAAAACCATCGTCGAGAATGCCTCCAATTCGAAGGATCACACGACGCTTGTCGCAGCGGTGAAGGCCGCGGGCCTTGCCGAAACGCTTTCATCGGCGGGGCCGTTTACGGTTTTCGCGCCGACCAATGCAGCATTCGCCAAGCTCCCGGCGGGTACAGTCGATACGCTGCTCAAGCCTGAGAATAAGGCGGCGCTGACCGGCATCCTGACCTACCATGTCGTGCCGGGCCGCCTGACCGCGACTGACATTGCCGCGCAGGCCAAGGCGAATGGCGGCAAGGCCGTTCTTACGACCGTTCAGGGCGCCAAGCTGACCGTGTGGGAGAAGGATGGCAGCTGGTATGTGACCGACGCCAAGGGCGGCACGGCAAAAATCGGCCCCGCCGATGTCCTTCAGTCGAACGGCGTGATTCACGTAATCGACGGCGTACTGCTTCCCGCCTGATGATGGTTCGGAGCTGCGATGCGCCAGCGCGCGCATCGCAGCCTTGCCTTCATTGTTCTACAGCCATCCCGACAGCTCGCGCCTGATCAGGCCTTCAAGCATGTCGATCCCGAGGTCGCTATGATTGAGGCAGGGCACATAGGCGAAGTTACGCCCGCCCGCCGCCAGAAATTGCTCACGGCCGCGGATCGCGATTTCTTCGAGCGTTTCGAGACAGTCGGTAGCGAACCCCGGGGCGATAACGGCTACCGATTGGCCCTCCCTTCCCAGTGTCTCGAGCATCGTGTCGGTCGCCGGCGACAGCCATTTTGCATTGCCGAAGCGCGACTGAAAGCTTGGCATGATCCTGATCCCCATAGCCTCGCCAAGGAGGCGCGCCGTCTTCTGACACATGCAGTGATAGGGATCGCCCAGGCGGAGCGTGCGCTCGGGCATCCCGTGAAAGCTGGCGACGATGGCGTCCGGGATGAAATCGAGTCCAGCGATCGCGGTCTTAAGAGACTGTCGTAGCGCCTCGATATAGCGACCGTCGTCATAATAAGGCGGAAGCATGCGCAGGGCGGGCTGCCAGCGCAGGCGGCCCATATGCGCATTGACCGCGTCAGCGACGCTCGCTGTCGTCGCCGCACAATATTGCGGATAGAGCGGCGCCACCAATATCCGGCGGCAGCCCGCCGCAAAGAGCGTGTCCAGGCCGTCCGCGATCGAGCCGTTGCCGTACCGCATCGCGTGAGCGACGAGAGCCTCTTCTCCAAGCGATCGTTGAAGGGCGTTCGCCTGCCGGCGGGTGATCGCCGCCAGGGGCGAACCCTCGGACGTCCATATCTCGCTATAGGCGCGCGCCGATTTTCGCGGGCGGACCGCGAGCACGATACCGCGAAGGATTGGCTGCCAGATGAGCGCGGGCAATTCAACGACGCGTCGGTCGGACAGGAATACCGCCAGATAACGGCGAACAGCGCCGCTCGTCGGAGCGTCGGGTGTGCCGAGATTCACGACCAGCACGCCCACGCGATCGGCAGGCAGCGAAAGATGATCCGCAGGGAGCGAGTCTGCGCAAGTTGGCGCTTCAGACGCCCCGATAGCCGCCCGCGTTGAAACGTCCTCGAAAGTCACTTTGCCCCCGCACGTAAACATGGTCTGCTGGCGACGCCGGCCCTTGAACCCGCGTCATCACGAAAATTGCCGGCAAGCCTACATGTCCAAAGGGGCAGTCCTTGCCCGAAGGGTTGCTTCAAGGCGCGAACACCGCAGTGCCGGGTCGAGCCGCATCCTCCCTCGCTTCGGCGGAGGGATTGCCTTCTGTGTCGCACCACGAATACCTAAGCCGATCTGGGGCAGCATCCCCGTGCGCCTTGCCTCAATGGGCATCCGCGCTTGGCGATCCCTCCAAATTGGGCACTCGCGGTCGTTCATCTTCGGTTGATGCATTTTTCGCGACAAGCGGCATATTTGGGGAGATGGTCATGCTGCCAGCATCGGGGCTTCGCGGTATCTTGCTTATAGCCATGCTGTGCGTCACCGCAATCAGCGCGGAGCCCGCGATCGGCAATGAACGCGGCTGGGAGGCGCGCGAGAAGATCGCCGATCTTGGCGAACAAGGTACATTCCTGGCCTACGTTGATACGGGATATGCGCCCGTGGCCAGCCGATCATTTCGGGTGCATTACTGGCGCGGACCCTGCATGCTCTACTGGTCCGGCGAGGAAGGCGAAGGCGGAATGATACCTATGGGCCGGTTCAGGTCGGCCGAAATCGACCCGGAAGGCCGGCTTAGCTTCCTCGGTCAGCGCGAGCGGACATATCTCGTTTTGTCGCCTCACCTTACGGACGACGAGCGCAGGGACGTGGCCGAAGCGATGACGACAATCTTCGAAGAGTGCCACGGACCCGATTGAGCTAGCGAGCTGCTTTCAATGCAATATGCTCAGGTTCTAAGCACGAGGCGCCCGTACGTCCCGTCCGACCGGGGCACCCAGCTCCTCTCATTGTCGATCGCGTTGGCGACGCTGAAGGCCGGATTTTCGCGCGCGTGATGATCTGGCCGATTTCGGATACGCAGTTTTCCCGAGACACGCCTAAAAGTCCCATTCGGTATACATCTACCGCCACCGGACACTGGCTGCGGATACTGGATCGCCCCTTATGACTTTCCGGGAGCTCGCGGCCCTCGGCCGCCTCGCCACGCAGTCGCTGCCTGGACGGTGGTCGGTCCTGCAGGCAATGCCGGTATGCTGGCCGGTCTGATTTTCGTGATCTGCTTTTTGGGGGCGCGGCATTTGCGCAACAAGATCGCCGCAGCAGCTCTATAGGTGTGAACGGTGTCCCTGTCGGATAATCGAATGGGAATATTCGTCCGCGGAAATGGCTGCTCTCGACCGATTGCGGACATTTGGTGTTTTGCCATAGAATGATAGCTCACCGAGTGGTTCGCAGGGACGAAACGCAAAATGATCTCCAATCAAATTGAAGAACTTGAATCCATAGCCAAATCTGGCGCGACAATCGTGATCAAGATGGATGGGTCAAGGTTTTCCGATGGCGACGCTAAACTATACACGCTTATGGTCTCCGGCGGCGGTCTCGGGGCAGATGACTTTTTTCGCCTCGATGGTGAAGGTCTCAGTGACCTGATTTCAGCAGAGCTTCAGTATTATTCTGAAAGACGACTGAGCGGCACATAGGAGCGGCGACATCGATTTGACGCATGATTGAGTTCAAGCTTAACGATAGGACGTATCAGGTCGACGTCCGCTGCCCACCCCATTTCGGACGTCAGTCATTGCTGATATATCTGCATCAACTCCTGCCGCACAGGCGATCCGCGGCATTGGGAGCCAGCATGCAAATGCCGAAATTGCCGCGTCCCACAGCGCGGCCGCTTTGCTGACAGGATGTAATCTCGTTCATTGGAGGAGTAGCTCGCCCGCCAGCGTTAGGGGTTTTGATCACGCGAGCTTGCGAGGTAATCGCCCGGGAGACGCGAAGGTTCTACCTCAGCCAGAAAGAGGGCCCCACCCTGCGGCAGAGCCCTCTCGCCTTGCGCCGCAGAGGGGTCCCGACGGCGCAAGATGTTGCATGCTTAACCTCCGGGTCGAAGAGCGCACTCACATCACGTCGGCGTAGATAGCCGGCGCACCTTTCGATTGCACCAACATAGATTGCGCAAGGCTAACGCGCGTCGTGACGATATTGACGAATCGATCACACCGAGTATCTTTTCCGCAACTCGGGGCCGCTGGGGGGCGGCTGCGGGGCAAGCAGAAATGCCGGAAAGGTCCCGCTCTGTCCCTGACGCGGGGCCTTTTTGTTGCGGTTAGAGCGGCTGTCGAAGAGTGCCCCGCCAGAGCGTGAGGGGGGCCTTTGGCTCCGGCGGGACTAGGTTAAGTCGTACGCTTTTGGAGTAACCGCCAGCGTATCGTTCATACGGACGGCGGGTAACTTGGTTCCCCGACGCCTGCCCGCGACTGCGGCGTTCCCGAGATGGTCAAGCGCCCCGGCAGAGCGCCAATCGCGAAAAAGGCTCTACCTTTCGGTAGAGCCTTCCGTCCTCTCGGCATTTGGCAACGCACAGAGGAACCCTTTTGCCATCATAGGGTCGTGTAGATGGCATCAGCTCTTCAAAATTACAGCTGCCCATCCTGCTGGCTACAACCTGCGTTACAATCTCTCGGCACGGTGATCACGCCATAGTGGTGACGAAATCTGATGGCCGAACCGGGAGTCGCAGGTTTCAGCCGGAAACATGAAAAAGCAGGCCTTCGGGCGGCGGCAGGCTGCGGTTGCGGCTTGAGACAAAATTCAAGGCGGTTTGCCGCGCGAGAGAGGAGGTTTCTAATCGGCCTGGGCCTGCGCCTGTGCTGACAAGCCTTCCCCTACAGCGTAGCGCCTGATCGTTTCGCCAATGGTCGAGATAATCTCCTCGGCTTCCAGCGCCACGACGGGAGGGAGCCGCAGTACGTAGCGCGTCAGCGCCAGCCCGAGCAATTGGGTGGCGACAAGGCCGGCCCGCCTGTCGGCTGTCGCGGGAGGTCCTGCGCGCGCGATCGCCGGGAATACTTGAGTGCGGAAAATCGTCTGCAGACGCTCGGCCGCTTCGTCATTGGAGGCAGCCGAGCGTAGGAGGACTGCCATCCCGCTTCCGCCACCGCCCTCCCATTGATCAAGAAAATGCCGAACGAGGTGGGTGCCGATTTCCGCCATGTCGACTTGCTGCAGATCGGGCAATTGCAAGTCAGGCTCGGCGACATGCGCGAATAGCGCGTCCTTGCTGCCGAAATAGCGCATCACCATCGAGGGATCTATACCCGCCCGCGCGCCGATCTCCCGCACCGTGGTTTTTTCGAAACCATGGGCGGCGAATAGCTCGCGGGCAGCCTTCTCGATCGTTTCGCGGGTACGGATTGATTTGGGCGTGGAGCGGCGCTGATACGTCATACACCCATTTTGCCAACATGTGTTGACAAATGCAATCGTCTAAATTAGTCAACGTCCGTTGGCAAAAAGGAGGCCGCAAAATGAAAACGAAAACCGATGTATTGATTGTCGGGGCGGGACCAACGGGCCTCGCTCTCGCTAACGCGCTCCAGCAGTCCGGCGTGGATTATCTCCTCGTCGACGCGCTCGGTGAGGCGCAGAATAGTTCGCGTGCTGCTGTGGTACACGCGCATACACTTGAAATGCTCGAGCGGATCGGGGTGGTCTCCGCGCTTGAAGAGCGCGGCATCGCCCTGCCCGACTTCGTCGTGCGCGACCGCGACTCGGCGCTACTTAGTCTGTCTTTCCGCGATCTGCCCTCGACGTATCGGCATCTGCTGATGGTCCCTCAGACGACCACGGAAGACGTTCTCCAGGACCGGCTGGAGCAGATCGGCGGGACATTGCACCGCAACGCCAGAGCGATATCCGCAAAGATCGTCGAAGGCGGCGCTCGCTTGACTTTCGAAACGAGCGAGGGGACGCAGACCGTCGATGCACGGTTTGTTGTCGGTGCCGACGGAATGCATAGCCTGGTTCGCGAAGCGGCCGGTATCGGCTTTGCGGGCGCCCCGTATGACGAGTCCTTCATCCTGGCCGACGTTCGTATGGACTGGCCGCTCGGTTCCGACGAGGTTTCGCTTTTCTTTTCGCCGGCCGGCCTCGTTGTCGTCGCCCCTCTCCCCGACGGCTCGTTCCGCATCGTGGCGACGCTCGATGATGCCCCCGAAAAGCCGAGCATGGGCGATGTACAGGCCATCCTCGATACGCGCGGCCCAAGCCTCGGTTGCCGTGTCACCGCGATCGGTTGGGCTTCGCGCTTTCGTGTCCATCATCGGCTTGCCGATACGTACCGCGCGGGCCCATTTTTGCTCATGGGTGACGCGGCCCATGTGCACAGCCCGGCGGGAGGCCAAGGCATGAACACCGGCCTCGTCGACGCGGTCGTACTGGGTGACGCCCTCGCGCGCGTCGTCCGCCACGGGGAAGCGGATAAGCTGCTCGACGATTATACGGAACTCCGGCGCCCCGCAGCTGCCGCCGTCCTGAAGCTGGCCTCGCGACTGACAGGCCTTGCCGTGATGCGATCGAAACTTGGCCGCGTGGTTCGCAACCATGCGCTCGCACTGCTGAATCGCAGCGCCTTTGCAAAGCGCAAGCTTGCACTGGGTCTGTCGGGGTTCGCTCGGCGCAAGTTCAGCAGCCTGCCGGCTGCGCCTCTCGCATCCGGGGACAGTCGGACGATAGGTGCGCCGGGCCTGACGATGCGGACAAGCGAGGCACGCTGACCTGCTGCGCTCCCGGGCTGGCGCAAGACGCGTGCGCTCTGATATGTGAACGTCACCGGTTGCCAGCCCTCAGGGCGAAAGGACCAATTGCATGGCTTGGGAAGAACCGACGCTCCATTTCGTGTGCGGCAAAATCGGTGCCGGAAAGTCCACTTTCACGACGAAGCTCGGCGAGAGACCGGGTAGAGTCGTGGTGCACGAGGATCCGCTTTTGGCGGCCCTCTATCCGGGCGAGCAGAAGGATCTCGCAGATTATGTCCGCAATGCCGGGCGGCTTCGCACCGCAATCGGTCCGCACCTCGTCCAGCTATTGCGAAGCGGATTATCGCTGGTGCTGGATTTCCCCGCGAACACCCGCGCGAGCAGGGCGTGGATGCGCGAACTGGCCGAAACCGCGGGCTGCAAGCACGAACTGCATTTCCTGGACGTTCCCGATGAGGTCTGTCGGGCGCGCCTCCACCGGAGGAACGCCGAAGGTAGCCACGAGTATGTCGTCAGCGACGAGGAGTTCGACCTGTTCACGAAGCATTTCATTCCCCCTTCGGCAGACGAAGGTCTGAACATTACCGTGCACCGCTAGTGCCGGCCATAGACAGCAGGCGCCTCGCTGACAGAACGGGCGGTAGTCAAGGGCCGCTCTTGCTGACTTGCTGAGGATATAGTGCCAAATCCATTCGCGATCGCAATCAGCATCGGCGTTGCGACAGCTGTGGCGGTTATTTTGGCCGTCACGTCTCGCGTCCGAAAGCCCTGACGGAGGGCGCCTTCGCATTCGAACACCTCTACGAGCGTTGACCGGTTGCGGGCTATCGGTTTTTCGAATTTCCCAGAGATGAGCTGGCGTTGACGGAGCCAGACATCGAACGGATTTTTCTACCGGTGCTTCAATCGGCGAGGATCGGCCTGCTCCGGCTCAGTTCCGGTAGCGCGCTTGCCCTCGTCCATTGCGCTGCGAAAGTCGAGGACGCTCCGATCGATCCAGCCTGGCGACGACAGCTGCCGCCCGAGGAAACCGAGTGCATCGGCCGTGCGTGGTAGGAGAGACGGACCGACATGATCCGCGCCGTGCACCAGCCGATATTCGTGAGCGAGCCCGGCATCGAACAGGGTCCGGTGCAGATATTCCGCCCCTTCGTAAAGATAGAGCGTGTCCTGGTCGCCGACTTCAAGATAGATACGAAGATCAAGCAAGCGTTCGGGCGCCACGCTCGCGATTCTCGCGGGATTATTTGCTGCCCAATGGTCCGGATCGACGGGGTTGCCGAACATCGGATAGAGCGCACGCTCGGGCCGCCAGAAGCTGGTCCGAGCTCCCACCCCGTTCCACTCCATCGCAGCCTCGATCGCAGGTTCGAGCGCGATTACGCCAGCGAACAGTTCGGGATGCTTGAACGCGGTCCGCAGGCTGCCAAGGCCGCCCATCGACACGCCTCCGATAAAGGTCTGCTCGCGCGACGCCTCGACATGTGCCGCTCGACGAACGAAAGGCAGCACATCGGACAGGATATAGCTTTCCCAGCGCTCGCTCCCGTCGAGATAATCCATATAGAGCGAGCGGCGCCCGCTTGGGGTCGCGATAACAATCGGTGGAACGCGGCCAGAGGCAATTTCGCGGTCGAAGACGCTCTTGAAGAAGAGCATATCCTTCTCGCTGCCATTCCCGCCATGGAGCCAAAGGAGGAGCGGATAGGTCTCCGCCCGAGCGGCATCATAACCCGGCGGCTCGTAGATCGCGACGCCTACCTCGCCGGGCACGTTGGACGACGCCAGGCCGTGAAACCCGATCGAGCCTTCGCCGACCGGGGCAGAAGCCGAGGCCGGCAGCGCGACCGAGGTCGCCGCGCCCGCGACCGCGAGTCCCGAAAATTCCCTGCGGTTCAGCATCTGCCCTTCACCGCGCGTCCGGAGCGACGCAGCTGAAATTGCTCGCCGAAGCCGTGGAGCCCCAGCCGCGATAAATCGCCTTCTTCGGATAGGGGCAGAGCGGCCGCTGCATTTCCACCTTTCCGGTATCGTCGCCTACGAGCTTGGTCGCGATGAGGCTCTCCGGCGCCTTGCCGCTATCGGCCCAGTCGATCAGCGCCGAAAAGATGTCGTGCTTCGCATCATAGCTGGGTGGCTGCGGCGGAATACCGAGCGTGCCGTTGAATGCATCGGGACCGGCGCCGCCGCCACAGTGCATCATGCCGGGCGCCAGGAACAGGCGCGCGCTGTCTGCGAGCTTGTCCATGCCGCCGAAATCCTGCGCATGGCGTTCGTAGAAGGCGACCGACTGTCCGGGCGCAACGAGCGTGTCGGCGAGCCCATGATAGACGATCAGCTTGCCGCCGCGGGCGGCAAAAGTCTTGAGGCTGCCCCGCGTCGCGTCATTGACGACGGTATCCAACCGCTGATCGACCAAGGGCATGTCGCGATCGAAGTCGAAGCTCTTCCAGTCCCAGTCCGCTCCAAACACCCATTTGAACAGCGCCCCGAAAGGCGGCTCGTCCTTGATCGGCTTTTGTAGAAAAGCCCAGCCAAAGGTATCGGGCATCTCGCTCCCGGGTAACCAGCCGAAATAGCTTGCCTTGCCTTCCGCAGTTCGCGGCCCCGAATAGAAAGCGCGGGCGGTCTCGACTTCGGCCGGCGAGAGACAGGCGTCGGATATCCCGCCCTTGCATGCAAGGACAGCGGGATCGAATGTGCAGCTCATCGGATCGGAGATGAACCGGTCGCCCGCTACGCCGTGTCCCTGTTTCCAGCAGGTCGCGACCGCGGCGCGGTTGATCAGCTTGAGCTTGGCGTCCGACAAAAGGCTGCCGGGCGTGCGATGCGCGGCGGCATAGTCCCAGAGAACCGCGGCATGACCCCAGGTCCGGTTCATGACCGGCGCACCCACAAGAATGCCGTCATAGTCTTCGGGATAATAGAGCGACTCGATGAGCCCCTGCTGACCGCCGGTCGAGCAGCCGGTGTAGTAAGAGCGTTTTGCCGGCTGACCATAAAAGGCTTTGGTGATCGCCTTGCCGGTCGTCGTCATTACATGGGTCGAGAGCCTTCCCCAATCGCGCCATTTGCGGTCTTGGCCGATAAGGGCTTCGCCCTCCAGCGGCGTCGCGGGCGCGGTCCCGGCGTCGGTCGTCGCGGTTGCAAAGCCGCGCCGCAGGCCATCCGCCATCCCCGAATAGCCGCCCGCGAGAATGCCGGCGAAACCGCCGTTACCGTTGCCGTGGAAGACGCCGGCCCACCCCTCTACGGGCAACCAGATTTCGACGCCGATATCGGACCCGGGCGCCGAACGTACGTGCGCGACAACCCGGCAGAAGCTGCGATATCCCGCCGCATCGCCGGCGGACGAAGTCTCCGCCGCCTTGCTTGGCACAAGAACCGCGCTGGAGATACTCGTGTCCGCAAGTTTGAGCCCGACGAGGCTCGTGCAGCGTGCTGCGGTTGCCTCGGGCGCAGCGGCCGCCCTCGACGCCGGCGCCTTCGACGCAACGCTCACAGGGATGAGCGATCCCGCTGCGACGCCAGCCAGCAGGGCGATGGCAGTTATCCGCTTCATATGCGTCTCCCGAATATTCATGCTGCTGCACCGCCCGTCTCCGATATTCGGATCAGACGGGCCAGCCAGACGAAGAGCAGCGCAGCGACGAGATACATCGGCGCGAGCGCGTAATAAGCCATCCTCAGCGCATGCGCGCCGTGGTCGGCACGAAAATAATCGCTCGCCATGCCGACGAAGGTCGGACCGAGGCCAAGGCCGATCAGGTTCATGACGAGGAGCAACAAGGCCCCCGATATCACCCGCGCGCCGGGATCGACTTCGCCCTGGACGAAGGTGACGGTCGCGGGAAGAAAGAAGGAGTTGAGAAAGAGCGGGACGAACAGCAGCGCGAGCGCGGTCTCCCAGCGATCAGCGGCCGCAAAACCGAGAAAGAAGGGCAAGGCCAGAAGCAACGAGAGAGCCGGAATGCTGGCGTAGGCTGCCTTGCTTTTCACCGCGAAGCGGTCGATCAGGCGGCCGGCGACGAAGATACCGGTTCCCATTCCGAGCCCGACGGCCAATGCATACCAGATCGCTACATCCTCGAGCGTCATGCCCTTCTCGCGCATCAGGAAGAGAGTCGCGAAATTGCTGAGACCATAAGTGATGAAGTTGGCAGCCCCGCTTGCCAGCGCCGCGACCGCCAGGATGCGGTTGCCGAAGAAAGCACGGATCGCCGAACCGAAACTCTGCGCCGGAGCGGCAGTCGCCACCTTGGCCGGTGCCGGATCGAACCGGCCGCGTTCGGGCTCGGGAATGACCAGATAGACGATGATGGCGGTGAGCACCCCGATCGCGCCCACCACATAAAAGGGGATGCGCCAGTCATAGGCAGCAGCCAGTGATGCGCCGAAGGCGACCCCGAGCGCGGAGCCGAGCGGCGGCCCGAGATTGAAGATACCCATCGCGGTGCCGCGCTGCTCACGCGGATATGTGTCCGAGATGATCGCATAGGATGGCGGCACGCCGCCCGCCTCACCGACGCCAACCGCCATGCGCGCGACGACAAGCTGCCCATAATTTGCGGCCATGCCGCACGCGGCGGTCGCGGCGCTCCACAGGCCGCACGCGATCGAAAGGGTTTTCACGCGGTTCGTGCGGTCGGCGAGCCAACCGACGGGGATGGCGATGAAGCAATAGAAGAGCGCGAAATAGAAACCCGTTATGCGCCCGAGCTGGCTGTCGCTTATCTCGAGACTGTCCTGAATCGGCTTTGCCAGGATCGACACGAGCTGGCGGTCGAGGAAATTCAGCACATAAACGAAGCAGAGCATGCCAAGCACGAGCCCCCGGTTGCCCGCCTCGCGGGAAGCAGCGGACGCCGGCCCTCCCTGATATCCGTTGCCGTTCATAAGGCTCCTCCCTTCCCCGCTCTTTATCCGTTCTGCAGCCATCCCGCGCGCCCCTTGCCGCCGCCCAGCCCCGCCGCCACGCGCTGCCTGAGCAGCGCGGGAGGTCTGAACCGCTCGCCATAGGCAGCATGCAAAATGTCCTGCACCTGGACGCA
>Ga0209257_1002276_pt1 | contig 19574 bp, 22 predicted proteins | sample AraplaCvi_mCL_r2_FD_184277 | JGI IMG/M metagenome (GOLD analysis project Ga0209257, IMG submission 184277) | Arabidopsis root microbial communities from North Carolina, USA - plate scrape MF_Cvi_mCL_r2 (SPAdes) (version 2) | ecosystem: Host-associated > Plants > Roots > Endosphere | place: USA...
GGCAGCTCGGCATCGATACGCAGTTCGACATAAGGCACTTTCAGCGAATCGCGATCGAAATCGAGCGCGAACCGAACCTCGCCCTGGGTGTCGACCAGGCTGTCCCGCAGCCGCGTCAGCGCCGACAGCGGGACACGGCCTTCCACGCCGCGCCGTGCCGCCACCATGCGCCAAGCATCAAGAATCTCGGGCAGGTCGGCCGACATAAGCTGCGGAATGTTAGGGATCGCCCGCCCCGCTGTCAAACCTGAACCCGACGGCCCCGGAATGGGCCAGTTCACGGTTTGGCCGTCCCGCATTTGCCGGCCAACCGGCCGGCCTTCACACTGGGGGCCTTCCGACCCGCAGCGCACGACCGTGACCATCGCCCTGTTCCTGCTGCTGTCCGCCCTGGCGGTCGCCGCACTGGCTTACTCCCGCTACCGCCCCAACCGGCGCGATCGCGCCATGCGCGACGTCCTGGACGCCGCGGACGCCCTGGAGGCCCAGCTGCGCGTGGCGCGGGCCGAGATCGAGGCGGTCACCGGCGGTGAAGGCAACGACCCGGTCGGCGAGGCGATGCGCGAAATGCTCCGCCAGCGCCTGTGGCTGCGCGACCACGGCCCGGACGCCAGCCTGGCCCAGCTCGACGAGGTGCGCAGCTCCATCGATGCCGCCCGGAGCCGGATCGACCAGCAATTGTCCCTGATCGCCCAGGCGCGCGCGCCGGTCGCATGAACGCGCCGTCCAGGCTGATCCTGGCCTCCACCTCCATTTACCGGCGCGAACTCCTGAGCCGGCTGGGCCTGGCGTTCGATACGCAACGCCCCGGCACCGACGAAACCGCCCTCCCCGGCGAAGCGCCCGAGGCGCTGGCGCGCCGCCTTGCCCGGGCGAAGGCCGTCGATGTGGCGAAGCGGCATCCCGGAACCTGGGTGATCGGCTCCGACCAGGTCGCCGAATGCGGCGGCCGCGCGCTCGGCAAGCCAGGCAACCATGAAGCCGCGACCGCGCAACTGGCGTCGATGTCCGGACAGGCCGTGCGTTTCCACACCGGCCTGTGCCTGGTGCGCGAGGGCGATGCGCCGCTGGAGGCGATGCACTGCACGGTCGTCCGCTTCCGCGAACTGGGTTCCGACGAGATCGAACGCTACCTGCATGCCGAGCAGCCCTACGACTGCGCGGGCAGCTTCAAGTCCGAAGGGCTCGGCATCACGCTGTTCGAAGCGATCGAGAACCGCGATCCGACCGCGCTCATCGGCCTGCCGCTGATCGCGACCGCCCGCCTGCTGCGTGAGGCGGGCTTCCAACTGCCCTGATCCAGTTGCCCTGAGGCTTACTCAGTCAGTTCGATCGGCTGTTCGGCCCAGGTTTCCACGCTGCCATCGCGCCCGGTCAGGCGCAGGCCGAGCCAGTGCCTCCCCGGCGCGAAATCGCGTCCACCCAAGTCGACCGTCGCATCGAACCCGACGCGCGGATGCTGCGGGTCGTTTGAGATCGGCCACACGCCTTGCAGGCCCGGGAAGTCGCGACCGTAGACGGCCTGGCCGACCACTTGCCCGTCCAGCGTGACCTCCATCGCCGACAGCCCCACGCCATCCTTGAACGCCCAGCCGCGCACGTCGAAGCGACGACCCACGCGCGCATCGGCGACAGGCACATCGACCGATGCCATCGAAGGTGTCGTGCACTCCCCCGAAGCAGGCTCGCCCGGCAACGCGAACAACAGGAAGCGCTGTCGTCCGTGGTCGATGTTGAGCACCTGTGGCGCCGGCAGCGGCCCGACCAATCCGCACAGCGCGTGATATCGGTCGAGCAGGTCGCGGTACTTCACTTCGGTCGCGCCGACGACGAGCAACATCGGCGTTGTCCCCCACTCCGCACGTCCCGCCGTCTGCAACCCCCACAGGCGCAGCTGCGGTGCGCGGCCGTGTTTCTGGTTGATCGGATGATCGAGCACCGCGATGCGCGCGTCGCCCAGCGCGAAGCCGAGTTCGGAACCGATCTTGAAATTGTCGGCCACCACGCGCGTGCCTTCGGGCATCGCGTCGAGCTTGGTGCGGACCGCGTCGGCCAGCGTGTCCCAGCCGGCGAAGTTGGCCGGGTACCACTTCTCGGCCGCGCTCGCCTCGCGCCAGCTCGCGCTCGATACTGCGACGTAATAGCCCAGGTTCGCGACCAGGCCGATGCCGGCCAGCCACAACGTCGCCAGCCGCCAGGCGCGCGGCCAGCTCGCCAGCACCGACGGCACCAGCGGCAGCAGCGCGAGATAGCCCGGCAGCGGCCAGTGGAAACTGACGCGCTCGGTATCGGCGAAGAAACCCAGCGCGAAGAACCCCGCGACCACGCCCGTGCCCAGCAGCGCGAAGTAACGCGACACGGTCGAAGCGCACGCCACGCTGCGCCGCGCGGCCACCGCCATCGCCAGGAACAGGAGCGGCGTGACCAGCAGCGCCTGGACGCCGATGAAGAGCACGCCGTCGGCATGGAAGGACCACGGGTGGCGATCGACCAGCTGGAAGCGCAGCCCCGCGTCGGCGTTGTCGAGATTCCACGCCACCAGTGGCGCCCACGCCGATGCGCCGAACGCGATGGCGATCATCACGCGCACGTCGCGCAGCGCGCGCCGGCCTTCGGGCAGCATCAGCAGCGCGATGAAGCCGACCACGATCACGGCGATGAAGCGGTAATGGCATAGCGCGCCAAGGGCCAGGCCGAAGGCCAGTTCCAGCGCGGCCGGCGCATCCACCTGGCGCAGCAGGCGCGCGCCGGCGTCCATGCACAGCAGCGTCGCCAGCGCCATCGCGGCATCGGGCAGCGCCATCAGGCCCATGGCGCCGGCCAGCGGCAGCAACAGCGTCAGCACGCCGGCCTGCCAACCGGTCCTGGCGCCGAACTCGCGCGAGGCCACGTGCACCATCAACAGCGGCACCGCCGCGCCAATGAGCAGGAACGGCAAACGCAGCGCGAACGTGCCCTCGCCCAGCGACACGCCCAGCCGCGTGAGCCACGCCGTCAGACCGGGCAGATCCGAATAGGCGGCAGCCAGGTGCTGGCCCTCCTGCCAGTAGAAGGCTTCATCGACGAACAGCGGCAGCCGGGCGACGATGAGCAGCTTCACCGCCAGAACCGCGACCCACAGCACCCAGAAGGCACGCCGCGCCTGCACTGCATCCCGCATCCGTTCGTGACCTCGCTACACTCGGGAGAGATGGGTGTTCCGGCAGGATCGATGCGCCGGGAGCCTCGCGGAGGGGAGGCTCTTCGGCGATTCGCCGTCCGCGCGGCGCACCACTGAAACATTCCAGGAGACACGCACGATGGCGGTATCCCTTTCGACGGCGGCCATGCTAACCGATGGCCTTCGCGCATCCCTCGACCGCGCGCAGACACAGGTCAACTCGCTTGTGCTGGGCAAGCCGCAGGAAGTGCGACTGGCGTTCGTCGCGCTGCTCGCCGGCGGGCATGTGCTGATCGAAGACCTGCCGGGCCTGGGCAAGACCACGCTGGCGCACGCGCTCGCCGCGACGCTCGGCCTGGACTTCCAGCGCGTGCAGTTCACCTCCGACCTCCTGCCGGCCGACGTCGTGGGCGTATCGGTGTTCGATCCGCAATCGCGCCAGTTCCAGTTCCACGCCGGCCCCGTGTTCGCGCAGGTGCTGCTGGCCGACGAGATCAACCGCGCGCCGCCCCGCACGCAGAGCGCGCTGCTGGAAGCGATGGCCGAATACCAGGTCACCGTTGACGGCGCCACGCACGTGCTGCCGGAGCCGTTCTTCGTGATCGCCACGCAGAACCCGGTCGATCTGTCGGGCACGTATCCGCTGCCGGATTCGCAGCTCGACCGTTTCCTGCTGCGCCTGAGCCTGGGCTATCCGGGTGAGGAGGCCGAACGCGACCTGCTCGCCGGCACGGATCGTCGCGACCTGATCGCACGCGCGACGCCGCAGTTGAACGCGCAGGACGTGCTCGCCGCGCGCCAGGCCGTGCAGGACGTGCATGCGAGCGAGGCGTTGATCGCCTACGTGCAGGCGCTGCTCGCGCGCAGCCGCCGGCATCCGGGCGTTCGCGTGGGCCTGTCGCCGCGCGCGGGGCTGGCGCTGCTGCGCGCGGCGCGTGCGTATGCGTTGCTGCTCGGTCGCGCGCACGTGCTCCCCGAAGACGTACAGGCGCTGTTCCCGGCCGTCGCCGCGCACCGCCTGGTGGCCGAAGTCGATGCCGGCAAGGATGCGACGCTGGCGAAGGCGATCCTGCACGCGGTGCCGGTGGACTGATCCATGCCCGTCGCCGCTGCACGGCGCCTGTACCTGCGCGCCCACGCGATCGCGATGGTGTTCACGCGTCCGCGCGACCCCGAAGCGCTGCCCGCGCGTCTGGACGGCCGCCGCATCTACGTGCTGCCCACGCGCTTCGGCCTGTTCTACGCCTTCGCGCTGATGACGATGCTCATCGGCGCGCTGAACTACAACAACAACCCGGCGTTGCTGCTCGGGCTGATGCTCGCCGGTGCGGGGCTTGCGAGCCTGATGGGCGCGCAGATGCAGCTGTCGGACCTGCAAGTGATCGCAGCCGACGCCGAACCCGTCGGTGCGGGCATGCCGCTGGAGCTGCGTCTGCACGCACGCGCCGCACCCGGTCGCACGCGTCGCGGCCTGCGCCTGGACGACGACGGTACCTTCGACGCAGAACCTTCCGTGCTCAACCTCGACAAGGGCATCGGCGACGCGCAACTGCTGCTGCCGACCGAACGACGCGGCTGGTTCGACGTGCCCAAGCTGCGGCTGTCGACCACGCGCCCGCTCGGCCTCGCGCGCGCATGGGCCTACGTCTGGCCCGAAGCGCCGCTGCTGGTCTATCCAGCGCCCGAGCCGCACGGCCCGCCGCTGCCGGGCGGACGCGGCGAAAGCGCACAGGCGCGACTGCATCCGTCCGGCGACGACGTGCACCACCTGCGCGGCTATCGCGCGGGCGATGCGCGACGCGCCATCGCATGGAAATCGTCCGCACGCCGCGACACGCTGATGGTGCGCGAATTCGAACAGCCGACCGGTTCGGAAATCGTGCTCGACTGGCATGCGACGTCGGGCATCGCGTACGAAGGACGCATCTCGCGGCTGGCGCGCTGGGTCGATGAAGCCGAGCGCGAAGGTCGTCGTTTCCAGTTGCGATTGCCGGGCCAACCGGCGCTCGGACCGGATCGCGGCCCCTCGCACCGCCACGCCTGCCTGCGCGCCCTGGCGCTGATGCCGCATGTCTAGGCACGCGCCGCTGCCGCTGGACGCACGCACGCGCGGCTGGGTGCTGTGGAGCACCGGCGCGTCCCTGCTGCCGCTGCTGCTGCAGCTGCCGCCGCAGCTGGCCGCGGCCATCGCGGCGAGCGCCGTGGCGGTCACCGCGCTGTCGTGGCGGCGCCCGATACCCGGATTGCTGCGGCTGCTGATCGCGTTCGCGCTGATCGCCATCGTGCTGGTGCTGAGCCGTTTCTCCATCGGGCGCGATACCGGCTGCGCGCTGCTCGCGGCGATGCTCGCGGTGAAACCGGCGGAGACCTTCACCTTGCGCGATGGCCGCAGCCTGATGGGCTTCGCGCTGTTCGCACCGTTCGCCACCTTCCTGCTCGACCAGGGTCCGGTGTCGCTGGTCCTCGGGTTGGTGGCGGTGCTGCTCGTGCTCGCGTCGCTGCAACGCATGGCGGATCTGGAATCCGGCGACCTGAAAGCGGTCGGTCCGCGCCAGCGGCTGAGCGGCGTGGCGCGACTGCTCGCCGTGGGCTTGCCGATCGCGCTCGCGGCGTTCTGGCTGTTCCCGCGCGTGGCCTCGCCGATGTGGGGCATTCCGGAACGTGCGATGGCGCGCACCGGATTGTCGGACCGCATGAGTCCCGGCGACTGGATCGACCTGATGGCCGACGACACGCCCGCGCTGCGCGTGCGGTTCTTCGGCGCGAGTCCGTCGCCTATGCAGATGTACTGGCGCGGACCGGTGTTGTGGGATTTCGACGGCCGCACCTGGACACAGCCGCGCTGGCGCCCGGGACAGGCGCGCGCGCGCATCGAGTCCGGCGGCGTACGCTGGGATTACGAAATGGAAGTCGAGCCGACCGACTCGCGCCAGCTCGTCGCGCTGGATCTTCCGCTCGATGCGCCGGGCGGTACGTACCTGGATCCCGACCACGCATTGCAGACGTTCCGGCCGCTCAACTCGATCAGCCGCTGGCGCCTGCAATCCGCGCCGCCCATCCGTTTCGAGTCCGACCTCCCGCTGATCGAGCGCCGCTACGCGCTGGCCCTTCCGGCCGGGTTCAATCCGCGCACGCTCGCCCTTGCGCACCAGTGGCGCGCGGAGGCCGGCGCCGGGAACGATGCGGCGATCGTCAACCGCGCACTGGCGTGGATCGAGCGCGACTTCGCCTACACGCTGGAAACGCCGCTGCTCGGCCGCCACACGGTGGACGAATTCCTGTTCGACCAGAAGGCCGGTTTCTGCGAGCACTTCAGCTCGTCGTTCGTGGTGCTGATGCGCGCCGCGGGGATCCCGGCGCGCGTGGTGACCGGCTATGCCGGCGGTTATCGGAATCCGCTGGGCGACTACTGGCTGGTGCGGCGTTCCGATGCGCACGCGTGGGCTGAGGTGTGGCTGCGCGGGCGCGGTTGGGTGCGGGTGGATCCAACCGCCGCGGTCGCCCCGGAACGCATCTACGACACGCTCGAGTCGCGTTCGTTCGCCGGTTCCGGCCTCGAGGGCGTGCGTTCCTTCGGCGACGTCACCGACTGGATGCGCCGCGGCTGGAACGACCTGGTCGTGTCCTTCGATGCGCAGCGCCAGGAGCGCCTGCTCAGCCCGCTCGGCGTGGATCGCCTGGACTGGCGCACGCTCATCGTGATGCTGGCCGGCGCGATCGCGCTCGGCCTGCTGTGGATGGTCTGGCTCAGCCGGCGCAGCGAGCGCGAACGCGATCCGGTGCTGCGCGCCTGGCATCGACTCGGCCGGCGCTATCGCCGTTTCGGCCTGGAACGCATGCCGAGCGAGCCCGCTTCGACGTGGGTATCGCGCGTGGCGGCGGCACGTCCCGACCTGGCCGCGGAGCTGGGGACGCTCAGCCAACATTTCAGCGATTGGCGGTACGCTGATGCCCAAACGGGGGAACGTTCGGCCCGCGCCTTGACCAGGGCGCTACGCGCGCACCGTCCGCCCGCGACTTCTCCAGGAGAACGCCGATGAACGTCCGTCTCGCTCTACTCGCCGTGAGCGCCGCGCTGCTGACCGCGTGCGTCTCGGCGCCGCAGCCGTTGCAAGGCGCCTACACCCAGATCACGCCGCGCGAGGCGGCCGCGTCCGACGCCACCGGCGCATCGGTGCGTTGGGGCGGCCGCATCGTCAGCGTCGAACCGCAGGCCAACCGCACCTGCTTCGAGATGATCTCCACCAACCTCAACGAATCGGCGCGTCCGTACTGGGGCAGCGACGACACCGGCGGCCGGTTCCTTGCGTGCCGCACCGGGTTCTACGATCCGGCGGTGTTCGAGAAGAACCGCGAAGTGACCTTCGTCGGCCGCGTCGCCGGCTACGAGAACCGTCGCATCGGCCAGTACGATTACCGCTTCCCGCGCGTGGAAGCCGACGTCGTCTATCTGTGGCCGCTGCGCGAAACGGTGGACGTGGTCGAGTACCCGGCGCCGTGGCCGTGGTGGGGCTGGTGGTGAGTTGACATGAAAAGGCCCGCGCAAGCGGGCCTTTCGGTTTCCGGGTGGGACGCCTTACCGGCTCGTCCCGAACCGTCCCAGCGGCGCACCCGCCAGCAGGTGCAGGTGGATCTGGAACACCGTCTGCCCGCCATCGCCGTTGCAGTTCATGACGATGCGGTAGCCGTCGTCGGCGAAGCCTTCGCGCTTGGCGTACTCGGCCGCGGCATGCGCAAGGCGTCCGACGATCGCCGCCTGGTCCTGCTTAAGATCGTTGAGCGTGGCGATGTCGGTCTTCGGCACGAACAGCACGTGCACCGGCGCCTGCGGCGCGATGTCGCGGAATGCGATCAGGTGGTCGTCCTCGAAGACGACGTCGGCCGGGATCTCGCGTCGGATGATCTTGTGGAAGATGGTGTCGGACATGGGGGCCATCGGCAGTCGTGGAAGTCGGACGAAGCATACGCCCCGTCCTCCACGAATCCGCAATGCCGCGATTCCTACTCCGACACCTCGGTGCGGCTGCCGAACGCGTGCGACAGCGTGCCGCGGTCCACGTATTCCAGTTCGCCGCCCAGCGGCACGCCGTGCGCGAGGCGGCTCGGCCGCACGCCGTGCTGGCGCGCGAGCTGCGCGAGGTAATGCGCCGTCGCCTCGCCTTCGACGGTGGGATTGGTCGCGATGATCAGCTCCTGCACTTCGCCTTCGGCCAGTCGCGCCGTGAGCGTGTCCAGTCCGAGCTCGCGCGGGCCGATGCCGTCGAGCGGCGACAAGCGCCCCTGCAGCACGAAGTACAGGCCGCGATAACCCGTGGCCTGTTCGATCGCGAGCCGGTCCGCGGGCGATTCCACCGCGCACAGCTGGTGCGCGTCGCGCGCGGCGCTGGCACAGGTCGAGCACACGGGCGTTTCGCTGAAATCGCGACAGCGCGCGCAATGGCCGATCTTTTCCACCGCTTCGGCGAGCACGGCCGACAGGCGCAGGCCGCCGGCGCGTTCGCGTTCGAGCAGGTGGTAGGCCATGCGCTGCGCGGATTTCTGCCCGACGCCGGGCAGCACGCGCAGGGCGTCGATCAGTTGTTCGAGCAGTGAGGACGTCATGCGTCGTGCGGGCCGCCGGCGTTTCGTTGCACGCCCGCGCCGGAACGTGCCGGCGCGGCGACGGCCGCGATCATCAGAACGGCATCTTCATGCCCGGCGGCATCGGCATGCCGGCGGTGGCGGCGGACATCTTCGCCTGCGATTCGGCGTTGACCTTGTTGACGGCGTCGTTGTACGCGGCGGCGATCAGGTCTTCGAGCATTTCCGCGTCGCTCAGCACGCTGGGATCGATGCGCACCTTGCGGCACTCCATGCGGCCGGTGATGGTCACGCTGACCATGCCGCCGCCGGCGTTGCCGCTGACTTCCAGCTTGCCGAGTTCCTCCTGCGCACGCTGCACGTTTTCCTGCATCTTCTGCGCCTGCTGCATCAGTTGGGCGATGTTTCCACGCATGTTCGTTCTCGTATCCAGTGGGGGGCGTTGTGTCGCGCTCGCGTGAGCGCGACGGGTCAATTCTCGTCGTAGGGACGGATCGAATCGGGCACGACCTTCGCGCCGTGCTGCGAGATCAGCCGCTGCACGTCGGGGTCGTTCATGAAGTTGGTTTCGGCGTTGGCCTGGCGTTCGTCGCGCGCGCGATCGTTGCGCTCGCGCAGCGATTCGGCCGGGCGCGAGGACTCGACGAAACGGATCTGCGGCGTGACGCCGAGCGCCGGAGCGAGCGCTTCGGCGACGAGGTTCACGGTCATCGCGTTGCTGCGCAGCAGGTCGTCGGCGGCCGTCAGCGACAGGCTCAGCACGCCGTCGGCGTAGCCGGCGAAGCCGGCGTGTTCGGCCAGCACGCGCGCCGGGCCGCGCAGGTTCGAATTGGCGACCAGCGAATGCCATGCGTCGGCGTCGGCGATGCCGGCGTCGTGGACGAAGCCCGGACGCGGAGCCGGCGGCGCGGCCTGGACCGGTGCAACTTGAACCGGCGCGGCTTGGACCGGCGCTGGCGCAGGCGCAGGCGGGGCCGCGCGGACGGGCTCGACGGGCTTCTTCGGCGCTTCGATTTCCCACGGCGGGGTGTCGTCGACCGACGGTGCGGCCTGCACCCGGCCCGGCGTTTCACGCATGGGCGGCGGTTCGTGTGCGGGCGGTGCGGCTTCGCGCGGCATCTCGCGCACCGGCGCCGTCGTGCGTGCAGGCGCGGCATCGGCGAAAGGATTCGGCGGCGGCATGCGCGGCGCGGGCGACGGTGACGCCGGCGCGGCGGATGCGGCACTGCGCACCGGCTCGCGGCTGGCACCGGACGACGGCGACGCGGCGCGCGCGCCCTCGCCTTCGGCCGGACGGAACGCCAGCATGCGCAGCAGGCTCATCTCGAAACCGGCTCGCGGGCTCGGCGCCAGCGCGAGGTCGCGACGGCCGTTGAGCGCCATCTGGTACCACAGCTGCACCACTTCCGGCCGCAGCTTCCCGGCCAGCGCGTCCAGATCGACACCGTCGGCCTCGACCTGCGCTTCCGGTACCAGCTGTCGCACCTGCACGCGATGCAGCGCGTCGCTGAAGGCATCCAGCACGCCGCCCCACTCGGGCGAGAACTCGGCCAGCGTCGCCACTTCGGCCAGCAGGCGCTCGCCGTCGCCATCGGCCAGCGCGGACAGCAGCGCGCCGACGCGGGTGCGATCGACCGTGCCCAGCATCGCGGCCACGCCCGCATCGGCCAGCGTGCCGCCGTCGGGGCCGGCACTGGCGCCGGTGTAGGCGATGGCCTGGTCGAGCAGCGACAGGCCATCGCGCAGGCTGCCGTCGGCGGCCTTGGAGAGCTGGCGGATCGCGCCTGGCTCGGCGGGAATGCCTTCGGCTTCCAGAATCCGGGTCATCTGCCCGTTGATCTGCTGCTCGTCCAGCCGCTTCAGGTTGAACTGGAGGCAGCGCGACAGCACCGTCACCGGCAACTTCTGCGGGTCGGTCGTGGCCAGCAGGAATTTCACGTGGCCCGGCGGCTCCTCCAGCGTCTTCAGCAGCGCGTTGAAGGCCGACTTGGACAGCATGTGCACTTCGTCGATCAGGTAGACCTTCACCCGACCGCGGCTGGGCATGTACTGCGCGTTGTCGATGACCTCGCGCACGTCGTCCACGCCGGTGTTGCTGGCCGCGTCGATCTCGAGCAGGTCGATGAACCGGCCGGCATCGATGTCGCGACAGGCCGCGCATTCACCGCAGGGTTCGGCCGAGGTGCCGCGCTCGCAGTTGAGCGACTTGGCGAAGATGCGGGCGATGGTGGTCTTGCCGACGCCGCGCGTTCCGGTGAACAGGAAGGCGTGGTGGACGCGGCCGGTATCGAGCGCGTTGCTGAGCGCGCGGACCACGTGCTCCTGCCCGACCAGCTCGGCGAAGCGCTTCGGACGCCACTTACGGGCGAGGACGAGATAGGACATGCCCTCATTCTGCCATGCCGCATCGCGCTGGCTGCGACTTGTCCGCGTCGAGCCTGGCGGCTAGAATTCACGGCCCTGGAGTGCACCCCTGACCTGGCCGATGGCCGCGTTCAGGACCTTCCCGGGAAAAACGGAGAGGTGTCCGAGTGGTTGAAGGAGCACGCCTGGAAAGTGTGTAAGCGTCTAAACCGCGCTTCGGGGGTTCGAATCCCCCTCTCTCCGCCAGATTTCCCAGAAGCCCCGCTGACGGCGGGGCTTTTGATGCAAGCAAGTCTCTATGGTGGCCCCGTCGGCCCCTCGCGACGCTAGGTCGAAAACCCCGCCAGGGCCGGAAGGCAGCAACGGTATCGACTGATGCGGGTGCCGAGGTCAGCCGGCGGGGTCATCGCCATTTCGATGCTCCGCATCGAAATCCCAAGATTTGCGCAGCAAATCTCGGGCCCCGGCTATGGGCCTCCAATCCCGCGCTGCCGCGCGCCCCTTACCAAGGGGCTGTTTCTCCAGAACGGATATCGCGACTGCCTAACAGGCCGGGTAGCTGTTGCTTCGGTCGCAACTTGCGGTGCGCCATCCACAAAAAAGCCGTCATCCCGGCGAAAGCCGGGACCCACGCCCGCAACGCATGGGCGCTGCGATGACGGCAAACCATCTCACCGTCATTCCAGCGAAAGCTGGAACCCATCCTGATCCTCGCGCCGACGCGAAAAGCGCGTCGCAACGCCATCGCTACTCCACGATTCCCAACGCATCCGGTTCGCGCCCGGTCTTCCAGTGGTCGACCACTTTCCACTGCGCGGTGTCGATCACCGCGATCTCGTCACCGCCACTGATCGCCGCATACACGCGCGGCTGCTTCGGATCGGCGATGACGCCGATCGGCAACGCGGCGCTGCCGAGCATGGTTTCGCGATATTCGACGCCAGGACGCGACAGCGTCACGGTGCGTGCGACTTCGAACTTGTCCGTATCGATCACCGACAACGTCGCCGCGCGCGCGTTGGTCACCAGCGCATGGCGGCCATCGGCGGTGAAGACGACGCGGATCGGATAGCCCTCGCTCGCAATGGTGTGGCGGATCGCCAGCGTCTTCGGATCGTGTACGGTCACCGTGCCCGCCTCGCGATTACTGACCCACACCTCGCCGCTGGCCGGATGCACCGCGACGCCTTCGGCGCCCGCGCCGGCCGCGACTTCATGCGTCTTCCCCTTCGCGGACAGATCGACGCGGCTGACGGTGCCGGCGTCGATCTTGGTGACGAACGCGGTCTTCCCATCGGCCGACAACGCGACCATATGGCCGCGCCCCTCACCCAGGTCGATCGCGTGCTCGACGCGCGCGTTCGCCACATCGACCAGCAACAACTTGCGCGAGCCTTCCGTCGTCACCACCGCACGCTTGCCATCGGGCAGCAGGCGCATGCCGTGCGGTTTGCTGTTCTCGCCCAGATCGACGGTACGCGTGCCGCCGGGCTTGCCGAATTCGAGCACGGTGATGCTGTGGCCCGGCGCCGCGCCACCGTAGTTGCTGACGAGGGCGAAGCGGTTGTCGCGACTCACGACGATCTCGTGCGGGCCCTGCCCCGTCGCGAATTCGCCCACGCGCGCGCCGTCTTTCGTCGACAAACGCCAGACGGTATCCGCGGATTTGTTGCCGACCAACAAGTCGCCGGCGAATGCGGGCGTGGTGGCGAGCATGGCGGCGATGGAAAGCGGGAGGACGAGATCGCGGATCACGGGATTCTCCGGGCTTCGAATGGAATCAGGGCGTGGTGTCGGGATGCAGCCAGCCGGCGTCGCCTTCGGCGTAGCGCTCGTGCTTCCAGATCGGCACGCGCGCCTTCACTTCGTCGATGACGTAACGGCACGCGGCGAAGGCGGCATCGCGATGCGCGGCGCTGACGCCCACCCACACGGCCATCTCGCCGATGACCAGATCGCCCACGCGATGCACGCAGCGCACGTCCAGGATGTCGAACTTCGCGCAGGCTTCGTCGAGCACCTTCTCGCCTTCGGCTTCGGCCAGTGATGCGTAGGCTTCGTAGCGCAGGCCGAGCACGTCGCGACCGTCGTTGTGGTTGCGCACCCAGCCTTCAAAGCTGGCGTAGCCGCCGACGCGGTCGTCGAGCAGCTGCGCGCGCAGCGTGGCGGTGTCGATGGGGGTTTGCGCGAGGGAGAAGCGGGTCATGGGCTGGATTGTGGCACCTGTGGTGTGCAGCAAATTGGATTCATCTTCCTGCTCATGCCATCCATGGCGAAGCGTGACTGCCTTCGGATCGCCCGGCCCTGCCATCCATGGCCGGTCGTTCGGCAGGCCGCGCGGCAGTGCCGCGCAAACGGGCCTGCCTCACCCACCACTCACCGGCGGAATGAAGGCCACCTCGCTCCCATCCCGCACCTTGTCATCCCAACGCGCGAACGCGCCATCGACCGCCACACGCAAACGCTCGACCGGAAGCGCGAAAGCGTGACGTTCGCGCAACGCCTCGTACAGCGCGCGCAGATCGCCAGCAGCTTCGACGGATTCGGACGCCACGCCCGCCGCATCGCGCAGGCTCGCGAAGTACAACACCGTGAGCTTCGCCATCACACCGCCCCGAAATCGTGTTTCCCGCCGCGCTTGCCCAGCAGTTTCGCCGGGCCCAGCACGATGCGGTGCGACAGCGCCTTGCACATGTCGTACACGGTGAGCGCGGCGACGGTGGCGCCGGTCAGCGCTTCCATTTCGACGCCGGTGCGATGCGTGGTCTTCACCGCGCATTCGATGCGCAGCGACGACTCGCCGTCCCAGTCGATCGCGATGCGGCAACCGTCGATGGGCAGCGGATGGCAGAAGGGAATCAGCTCGTGCGTGCGCTTCACCGCCATCGTGCCGGCGACGATCGCGGTCTCGACGATGCCGCCCTTCGCGCTCTTCAAACCCGAGGCACGCAGCTGCCGCGCGACGTCTGCGGGAAAGCGGACGCGACATTCGGCCTGGGCTTCGCGCCGGGTGGTTTCCTTCGCGGAGACATCGACCATCGCGGGGCGGCCCTTGGGATCGATGTGGGTGAGCTTTTTCGCGGGCTTTTTCATGCGGGCATTGTGGGCTCCGGGCCGCCGGGATGCACGTTCCAAAGTACTCGTGGCGGCAGTGCCGCGTTGCATCGGCTTCGATGGTGTTACGGCCGCCATCCATGGCGCGACGTTTCAGGCTTCGGATCGCCCGGCCCGGCCATCCATGGCCGGTCGTTCGGCAGGCCACGCGGCAGTGCCGCGTTGCATCGACTTCGATGGTGTTACGGCCGCCATCCATGGCGCGACGTTTCAGGCTTCGGATCGCCCGGCCCGGCCATCCATGGCCGGTCGTTCGGCAGGCCACGCGGCAGTGCCGCGTCGCATCGGCTTCGATGGTGTTACGGCCGCCATCCATGGCGCGACGTTTGAGGCTTCGGATCGCCCGGCCCGGCCATCCGTGGCCGGTCGTTCGGCAGGCCACGCGGCAGTGCCGCGTCGCATCGGCTTCGATGGTGTTACGGCCGCCATCCATGGCGCGACGTTTGAGGCTTCGGATCGCCCGGCCCGGCCATCCGTGGCCGGTCGTTCGGCAGGCCACGCGGCAGTGCCGCGTCGCATCGGCTTCGATGGTGTTACGGCCGCCATCCATGGCGCGACGTTTGAGGCTTCGGATCGCCCGGCCCGGCCATCCGTGGCCGGTCGTTCGGCAGGCCACGCGGCAGTGCCGCGTAAGCGGCCTGCCTCACCCGCCTATAAGAAACATCTCGACATGCTTGCGCGACGCCCCGACCGCCCCACGCATTTCGCTGTAGCGATCCCCGCGTCGCGTCCACACCGCCGAAACACGTTCGCGCAGCGCATCGACACCCCGCGCCAGTGCGGGCCGCAGGTCCTGCCCTTCGCCCGCGAACAGGCAGGTGTAGAGGCGTCCGTCGGCGGAGACGCGGGCGCGATGGCAATCGCCGCAGAACGGGGCGCTCACCGAACTCACGAAACCTACTTCGCCCTGCCCATCATCGAAGGCGTAACGCGAGGCGACTTCGCCGCGATAGTTCGCTTCCAGCGGATGCAGCGGCCAGCGCGTGGCGATGCGGTCGCGCAGCTCGGCCGATGGCACGACGCGATCCCGCGACCAGGCGTTGCACGTGCCCACGTCCATGAATTCGATGAAACGCACGACATGGCCCGTGCCGCGGAAATGCGACACCAGCGGCAACACCTGTTCGTCGTTGATGCCGCGTTCGACGACGCAGTTGATCTTGATCGACTCGAACCCCGCCGCGTGCGCGGCGTCGATTCCGGCCATGGCGTCGGCGATCTCGCCGCGCCCACCGGTCATTTCGCGATAACGCACCGGATCCATCGCATCCAGGCTCACGGTGATGCGCCCCAGCCCGGCCTCGCGCAGCGCGCGCGCCTGCGAAGCGAGCAGCGAACCATTCGTGGTCAACGCGATGTCGTCCAATCCGGGAATGCGCGCCAGCCGCTCGATCAGCGTCGGCAGGTTCTTTCGCAGCAGCGGTTCGCCGCCGGTGATGCGCAGCTTGTGCACGCCCAGCTGCGCGAAGCCGCGCACCAGCGTGTCGATCTCGTCGAACGACAGGCGCGTGGCCGAATCGAAGCCGTAATCGTCGGGCACGCGATCGGCGGGCATGCAGTAGGGACAGCGGAAATTGCAGGCTTCGATCACCGACAACCGCAGGTCGCGCAGCGGACGTCCGTGCACGTCCAGCGGCAGCGCGGCCGCGGACGAGATCGAGTTGGGTACGGCCGCGTTCATGCCGGTTCCGTGCTGTCCGCCGTGGGTTCCTTCAGTGCGACCAGTTGCCCCGGATGGGCAACGCGATAGCCGCGTGCGGCGAGGATTTCACCTTCCTCGCGATTGCCGTAATGGTAAAGCAGGCACCGCGAAAGCAGCGCTGCGGGATATTCGCGCTCCAGGTCCTCGATGCCGCTGTGCGAGGGGTTGCCGTGCAGTGCGCAGTCGTGGGCGATGAGTTCGCCGGCATCGGCGTAACGCGCGAGCATTTCCGGGATCGGCCGCGTATCGCCCGTCCACACGACGCTGCCGTGCAGGCGCAGGCCGAACGCGGTTTCCGGCCAGTGATGCCGCGTGGGGAACACTTCCAGCCGCACGCCGTCGTGCCAGAACGAACCGCCGACCGGGATCACCTGGAAGGCATCCCAGAAGTTCACGCCGCCTTCGGCCAGCGCGTTGGGGTAATCGCCCACGCGCTGGTGCAGCAGCGGCACGACCGGCGCCGGCACGAACAGGCGCACGCGGCCACGGCGCGCTTCATCGAAATAGCTGGAAACGAACAGGCGCTCGAAACCGGCGACGTGGTCCAGGTGCGTGTGCGTGATGAACAACGCCCGCGGCATGTCGCCGTAGTACGCCTGGTACGCGGTGAGGCCTTCGCCGCCGCAGTCGATGGTCAGCCACGGCGCGCCGTCGCGCTCGATGGTCGCCATCGCCGAGCCGAGCTCGACCGCCGACGCATTGCCGACGCCATGCAGGCGCAGTTGCCACGTCATCTCAGTAGCCTCGTTCCCAGGCCCGATCGTAAGCCGCACGCAGGCGGGCGTAATCGCGTTCGACTTCGTCCGTGGTGCGCTTGCCGCGCAGCTTCAGCAGCGAGCGCTTGAGCCGCGCGAGGTTGCGTTCGCGCCAGCCGGTGGCCGGGATGCGGACGCGACCGCGATCGAGGTCGATGATCCAGCCTCGCCCGGTCGTGGTGAACAAGAGGTTGTGGGCGTTGAGGTCGGCGTGGTCGAGGCCTGCGCGATGGGCGCGGGCGATCAGCCGGCCGGCCTCTTCCCACGGCGCGCCGTCGCCGGCGACCACGGCGCGATCGGCGAGTGAGCGTACGTCGTCGAGGCGTTCGAGCAGGATCGCGGCGCGATAGAACATGCCGTCGCGCCGGTAACAGGCGGCGATGGGCCGGGGCACGGGCACGCCCTTTTCGGCCATGGCGCGGGTCAGGCGGAACTCGGCGAAGCTGCGCGTGCTGGCCGCGCCATGCCACCAGTAGCGGTCCCGGCTGACCTTGGCCACCATCCCGCCGCGCAGGTAACGGCGCAGCAGAGCCGGGCCGAAGGGCGCATCGATGAACCACGCGCCGCCGCGTCCGCCACTTTCCACCGGGCGTGCGCGTTGCTGCCAGAACGAAGGCATGAACCAGTCCGGGCTTGCTTGCCGCACCCGGTTACGGTCGAACAGAATGGCTCCGTACCCGCTGTCGTCGCGGAACGGCGTCATCTCTTCGGCAGCATCGAACCCCGTCATTGCCCGGAGTCTAGCAATTCACGTGTCCGCTGCCTCCTCCACCGCGCCTCCGGCGCCCGCTTCGATCTGCCTGCTGCGCCTGTCCGCCTTGGGCGACGTGACCCACGTCGTGCCCCTGGTGCGCACGTTGCAGGCCGCATGGCCGCAGGTGCGGCTGACGTGGGTGATCGGCAAGGGCGAACATCGCCTCCTTGCCGGACTGCCCGGCGTGGACTTCGTCGAGTACGACAAGAAGACCGGCCTGGCCGGCATGCGCGCGTTGCGCCGCGAGCTGCGCGAACGCCTGGGCGCGCAAGGCCGCTTCGACGCGCTGCTGCAGATGCAGGTGGCCGCGCGCGCGAACCTGCTGTCGGCCTTCATCCCGGCGCGCCGTCGCGTGGGCTACGACCGCTCGCGTTCGAAGGACCTGCACGGGGTGTTCGTCAACGAACGCATTCCCGATCGCCCGGGCATCCATGTGCTGGACGCCATCGGCAGCTTCTGCGAGCCCCTGGGCCTGCACCAGGATCGCGTGCGCTGGGACCTGCCCGTGCCGGACGAGGCGCGCGAATGGGCCCGTGCGCAGTGGCCGCAGGACAGTGTGCCGACCTTGCTGATTTCTCCGTGCTCTAGCCACGAGCTGCGCAACTGGCCGGCCGACCGGCTGGCGGCCGTCGCCGATCACGCGGCCAATCGCGGCTGGCGCGTCGTGCTGTGCGGCGGTCGCAGCGAACTCGAACGCGCCACGGGCGATGCGATCCTCGCGTCGATGAAACATCCCGCGCTGGACCTGATCGGCAAGGACACCCTGAAGCAGCTGCCGGCGTTGCTCGAACGCGGCCAGTTGCTGATGACGCCCGACTCCGGCCCGATGCACATCGCCAATGCGATGGGCACCAAGGTGTTGGGGCTGCATGCGGCGAGCAATCCCGCGCGCAGCGGCCCGTACAGCGATCGTCGCTACTGCGTGGACCGCTACGACGACGCCGCACGCAAGTACCTGGGCAAACCCGCATCCGAACTGCGCTGGGGCACGAAGATCGAGCATGCCGGCGTGATGGATCTGATCACCGTCGACGACGCCATCGCCGCATTCGAGCGCTATTGCGCCGACCATGCGCCCGCGCCGTCGCAGGAGGAACTCTGATGGCCGCCTGGTTCACCGTCGTCGCGCCGCTGCTGCCGGAACTCATCCGTGCCGCGCGCCCCATGTTCACCCGCAGCCGCGAGCCGTCGCAGATCCCGCAGCAGATCCGTGAACTGCAGGACGCGGTCGATCACAACGACCAGGCGATCAAGACGCTGGCCGGCGAGATGGAACAGACCCTGTCGGCGCTGAAGCAGGCGTCGGCGCAGCTGGAAGCGACGCTGGCCGATCTTCGCCGCCAGCAGATCGAACACGAACGGCGATTGCAGCTCGTGCAGTGGGTGGCGGGAGTGGCGGTTACTGCGGCGGTGTTGGGGTTCGCGCTGGCGGTGTACGCGCTGACGCGTTGACGCATGCAGGTTCGAATCGCGCCTGCAGCGTCATCCCGTGTTCGCCGGGATGACGGCCTGCGGCGGGCGATGCCTTACGGCGTGTTGCCCGTCTTGTAGTCCTCGTACGACTTCTCCTCGACGTAGGACGAGCCCAGTGCGAGGTTGATGTCCTTCTTGATGCGCGCGCGTTCGTCGTTCTCGAAGTACACGCTGCGCGCCAGGCGGACGAACTCGTCGTCGAAGGCCTGCGCCTTTTCCTTGATGCGGATGTCGTCCTCGATCACCCACAGGCGCTCGTTGACGGCCTTGAGGTCGGCACGAAGGCGGGCGATGTCCTTGCCGGCGGCCGGATGCGCCATCCACGTCTTCTCGAGTGCGGACAGCTCGTTGCGGACGTTCTCTAGCTTGGCCGGATCGCTCATGCGTTCGGACTTGATCTGCAGGATCGCGATCTTGTCGAGCAGTTCGCCAAAGGAGACCGGGACGAGGATTTCGGACATGGCAGGGCCGTTCATTCAGGGGGCTACAGTGTAGCCGTGTCGCGAGACCGCTTGCCGGTTGCTCGCCGTGCCCGTAGAATTGCGGGCTCACTGCACCCGGAGAGGTGGCAGAGTGGTTGAATGTACCTGACTCGAAATCAGGCGTACGTTTATAGCGTACCGAGGGTTCGAATCCCTCCCTCTCCGCCAGACAAAAAAGAAGACGCCCCCG
>Ga0209257_1002281_pt1 | contig 19545 bp, 16 predicted proteins | sample AraplaCvi_mCL_r2_FD_184277 | JGI IMG/M metagenome (GOLD analysis project Ga0209257, IMG submission 184277) | Arabidopsis root microbial communities from North Carolina, USA - plate scrape MF_Cvi_mCL_r2 (SPAdes) (version 2) | ecosystem: Host-associated > Plants > Roots > Endosphere | place: USA...
GCATCATCGACCTGGCGCTGCTGTACGTGCTGCTGGCGCTGGGCCTGAACATCGTCGTGGGCTACGCCGGCCTGCTGGACCTGGGCTACGTCGCGTTCTACGCGGTGGGCGCATATCTCTTCGCGCTGCTCAACAGCCCGCACCTGGCGGAGAACTTCGAGCACATCGCCGCCGCCTTCCCCAACGGGCTGCACCTGCCGCTGCTGCTGGCCATCGCGCTGGCGGCGCTGCTGGCGGGGCTGTTCGGCGTGCTGCTGGGCGCGCCGACGCTGAAGCTGCGCGGCGACTACCTGGCCATCGTGACGCTGGGCTTCGGCGAGATCATCCGCGTGTTCCTGAACAACATGGAATACCCGCTGAACATCACCAACGGCCCCCGCGGCATCGGCCAGATCGACGGCGTCCACTTCCTGGGCTTCCAGTTCAGCCAGAACCACACCTTCTTCGGGATCGAGGTCAACTCGGTGTCGATGTACTACTACCTGTTCCTGGCGCTGGTGATCGCGTCGGTGGTGATCTGCTACCGGCTCGAGAACTCCCGCATCGGCCGCGCCTGGATGGCCATCCGCGAGGACGAGATCGCCGCCAAGGCCATGGGCATCAACACCCGCAACATGAAGCTGCTGGCCTTCGGCATGGGCGCGACCTTCGGCGGCGTGGCCGGCTCGATGTTCGGCGCCTTCCAGGGCTTCGTCTCGCCGGAGTCGTTCAGCCTGCAGGAGTCGGTGATGATCGTGGCCATGGTCGTGCTGGGCGGCATCGGCCACATCCCGGGCGTGATCCTGGGCGCGCTGCTGCTGGCGGCGCTGCCGGAAGTGCTGCGCTACGTCGCCGGTCCGCTGCAGGAGATGACCGACGGCCGCCTGGACGCGGCCATCCTGCGGCAGCTGCTGATCGCGCTGGCGATGATCGTGATCATGCTCATGCGTCCGCGCGGCCTGTGGCCGTCGCCCGAGCACGGCAAGTCGCGGCCGCTGCCGCCCGGGGCGCAGCCGCCCGCGAACGCCGGCAGCGCCATCAACGCCTGATCCGTGCCAGGAGCCAGAAAGAATGACTGAAACCGTACTGAAAGTGGCCGGCGCGTCCAAGCGCTTCGGCGGCCTGCAGGCGCTGTCGGATGTGGGCATCGAGATCAAGAAGGGCCAGGTCTATGGCCTGATCGGTCCCAACGGCGCCGGCAAGACGACCTTCTTCAATGTGATCACCGGCCTGTACGTGCCCGATGGCGGCACCTTCGAGCTGGGCGGCCAGGCTTACAAGCCGCAGGCCGTGCACCAGGTGGCCAAGACCGGCATCGCGCGCACCTTCCAGAACATCCGGCTGTTCGCCGAGATGACCGCGCTGGAGAACGTGATGGTGGGCCGCCATGTGCGCACCCATTCGGGCCTGATGGGCGCCGTGTTCCGCACGCCCGGCTTCAAGAAGGAAGAGGCCGAGATCACCGCCCGCGCCCGCGAGCTGCTGGCCTATGTCGGCATCGAGCGGCATGCCGACTTCAAGGCCCGCACGCTGTCCTACGGCGACCAGCGCCGGCTGGAGATCGCGCGCGCGCTGGCGACCGATCCCAAGCTGATCGCGCTGGACGAGCCCGCCGCCGGCATGAACGCCACCGAGAAGGTGGTGCTGCGCGAGCTGATCGACCGCATCCGCAACGACGGCCGCACCATCCTGCTGATCGAGCACGACGTGAAGCTGGTGATGGGCCTGTGCGACCACGTGTCGGTGCTGGACTACGGCAAGCTCATCGCCTCCGGCACGCCGGCGGAGGTGCAGCGCAACCCCAAGGTGATCGAGGCCTACCTCGGCGCGCACGCGGCGCAAGAAGCGCACGCGGCTCCCTGATCCCGACCCATGGAAACTGAAAAGATGGCAGACAACATCCTCCTCCAGGTCGAGGGCCTCAAGGTCGCTTACGGCGGCATCCAGGCAGTCAAGGGCGTGGACTTCGACGTGCGCGAGGGCGAGCTCGTCTCGCTGATCGGCGCCAACGGCGCAGGCAAGACCACCACGCTCAAGGCGGTCACCGGGCTGCAGCCGGTGGCCGTGGGCGACATCAAGTTCCTGGGGCGCTCGATCAAGGGTCAGGGCGCCTGGAACCTGGCCAAGCAGGGTCTGGTGATGGTGCCGGAAGGCCGTGGCACGTTCACGCGCATGACCATCACCGAGAACCTGCAGATGGGCGCGTTCATCCGCAACGACAACGAGATCCAGGCCGACATCGAGAAAGTCTTCGGCCTGTTCCCTCGCTTGAAGGAGCGCCGCGCGCAGCTTGCCGGCACCATGTCCGGCGGCGAGCAGCAGATGCTGGCGATGGGCCGCGCGCTGATGGCGCGCCCCAAGCTGCTGCTGCTGGACGAGCCGTCGATGGGCCTGTCGCCGATCATGGTCGACAAGATCTTCGAGGTCGTGAACGACATCCACCAGCAGGGCGTGACGGTGCTGCTGGTCGAGCAGAACGCCAGCCGCGCGCTGGAACTGGCCACCCGCGGCTACGTGATGGAGTCGGGCGCGATCACGATGAAGGGCGACGGCAAGGCGCTGCTGAACGATCCGAAGGTGCGCGCGGCCTACCTCGGCGAGTGAGCGACCTCGCGACGGGACCCACCCGTCGCCGCCAACGACACAGGGCCCCGCTGGGGCCCTGATTCATTGGTGGTCAGCGCGCCGCTGTCAGCGCCGTCGGCGGCGCCGCACCTCAGGCCTCGCCCGGGCGGTCGCGCGGCACCATCTCGAGGTAGTCGGCGATGCGGCCGCCATCCAGCGGCTTGACCATCACCCGCAGCGAGTTGACGCGCTGGCCCATGCTGATGCCATCGCGCCGGCGCACCTCGGCAAAGCCCTGGCGCTCCCAGAAACGTTCCGCGCGGTCGTTGCCGACGACCACCCCCAGCCGCACCCACGCGGCGCCGCGGCGCCGCATCCAGCGTTCGAGTTCGGCGTAGATCTCGCGCGCGGCCGGCGAGCCATGCAATTCGGTGGCGACGATGAACAGTCCCACCAGCCAGACCCGCGGCGCCATCAGGTCGGACACCAGCGAGGCCATCGCGACCAGTTCGCCCTGGTCGTCCGCATAACCCAGCAAGCGCTTGGCACTGAAGCTCCATCCTTCGGGGGGAAGGTCGCGGATTTCCTCGCGGGCCTCGTCCGGACGGGGTGGGGCGCCGTTGACCTGCTCGAAGTAGAGGGGGTTCCGTTCATAGAACCGCTGCAGCAGGTCCTCGTCGCTGGCCTGCAGTTCGAGCACGTGAACGCGGGGCAGCGACAAGGAGGGGGGAAGGGGGATCGGCATCGGCGAGGTCCACGAGCCGGCGCCTCGCGGCGCCGTCCATCGGAAAGATCACCGAGCGTACCAAACGTCACGCCAGCCGAAATCCCGCGTGGCCCTTCCCCCGAAGGTGGGGGAAGGGCAGCGGCGGGTCACGCCGCGTCGAGGATCACTGGCGGATGAAGGCCAGCAGGTCGGCGTTGACGCGCTCCTTGTGCGTGTCGGTCAGGCCATGCGGCGCGCCGGGGTAGACGATCAGCTTCGCGCCCTTGATCAGCTTGGCCGACGCGCGGCCGGAGATGTCGATCGGCACGATCTGGTCGTCGTCGCCATGGATGACCAGCGTGGGCTTGTCGAACTTCTTCAGGTCCTCGGTGAAGTCGGTCTCGGAGAACGCCTTGATCGAGTCATAGGTGTTCTTGTGGCCGCCTTGCATGCCCTGGAACCACCAGTTGTCGATCAGGCCCTGCGAGACCTTGGCGCCGGGGCGGTTGAAGCCGTAGAACGGACCGCTGGGGATGTCCTTGTAGAGCTGCGAGCGGTTGCCCAGCTGCGCGGCGCGGATGCCGTCGAAGACCTCCTTGGGAACGCCGTTGGGGTTCTTGTCGGACTTGACCATGATCGGCGGCACGGCCGACACCAGCACGGCCTTGGCCACGCGCGCGGTGCCGTGGCGCCCGATGTAGCGGGCGACCTCGCCGCCGCCGGTGGAGAAGCCCACCAGCACCGCGTTCTTCAGGTCCAGCGTCTCGATCACGGCGGCCAGGTCGTCGGCGTAGTGATCCATGTCGTTGCCGTCCCAGGGCTGGCTGGAGCGGCCGTGGCCACGGCGGTCATGGGCGATCACGCGATAGCCCTGGTCGGCCAGGAAGATCATCTGCGACTCCCAGCTGTCCGAGTTCAGCGGCCAGCCGTGGCTGAAGACGACGGGCTGGCCGGTCTTCGGGCCCCAGTCCTTGTAATAGAGCTGCACGCCGTCCTTGGTCGTGATGAAACTGCCGGATGGCTGCGCGCTGGCCACCGGCGCGGGCGCGGCCTTGGCGCCGGCGGCCAGCGCGGGCGTGGCGACCGCGCCGGCGGCGGCGATGGCCAGGGTCGAGAGCGCCAGCAACTGGCGGCGCGATTGACGGGCGAGGGTGGAGAGGGCGTTCATGGTGGTGGCTCCTTCAGGGGATCGCGACAAGGCGCGGTGGTGGGATGCGGAGGGCAATCGGGCGGATGTCTGATTGCTTGCTAATAGTTTGTGTGCGAATTAAATGATGAGCATGCGGACGGTTGTTGACGGTGAGAGAAGGGTGAGAGGAGGGCGGCTTCAGCCGGATTTGCGGGCCATCCGCTCGCGCAGGGCGAGCAGGCGGTCGCGCAGGTCGATGAGCTCGGCCAGTTCGGTGTCCGAGGCATCGACGATGCATTGGGGCAAGTGGCTCGCGCGCTGGCGCAGGCCGCGGCCGGCAGGGGTCAGCGTGATCAGCACCTGGCGCTCGTCCTGCGGCGAACGATCGCGGCTGACCAGGCCGGCGGCCTCCAGGCGCTTGAGGAGCGGCGTCACCGTCGGGGAGTCGAGGAAGACCCGCTCCGCGATCTCGCCGACGGTCAGGCCGTCGCGTTCCCACAGCACCAGCATCACGAGGTATTGCGGGTAGGTGATCTCGAGGTCCTTCAGCAGCTCGCGGTAGACCTTGTTCAGTCCCAGCATCGTCGAGTAGATCGCGAAGCAGAGCTGTTCATCGATCTGCTGCGGGACACAGACGGCGGGCGTGCCGGTCGTGGTCTGCTGCTTGGAGGAGGTGGTGCGTGCCATGGGGACGAAATTTACTTTGCATGCGAATGAATGGCAAGCGAAAAGATTTGCCGGGGTCAGAGGGAGGGGCTTCGGCTGGGCAGAATGCGCCGCGGGAGGAAATGAACGATGCAAGACCAACAGAATGAGCCGGCGCCCGGCGCCGGCGCGACAGCACTGGATGCGATCACGCGTCATCCCCACACCTGGGGGCGCCGTGGCTGGGTGGCGGTGCTGGTGGGTGCGCTGTACGGGCTGCTGATGCGCGTGGTGTTTGGAAAGGTCCAGGTCTGGGCGCCATGGCTGGGGCTTTCCCGGGACGACGGCTACGTGATGAGCCTGGGCTTCGTGCACCTGACGCCGATGGTGGTGGGCGCGATCACGATCTACGGCATGCGCGCGTCGCGGCCCACCTGGACACAGGCGGCCTTCGCGCCCTGGGCGGCCACGGCGCTGATGATGATCGGCGCGATGGTGACGCTGCTGGAGGGCGCGATCTGCGTGGTGCTGATGACGCCGCTCTTTCTCGCGATGGCGTCGATCGGTGGCGTGGTGATGAACCTGGTCCTGCGCAACACGCGCCTGGGAACGCTGCAACTGGGCGTGCTGGCGGTCCTGCCCTTGCTGGTCGCCGCGTTCGACGGCCCCTTGACCGCGGAGCGCTGGCAGCGCATCGACCGGTCGGTGATCGTCGAGGCGCCGCCGGAGCGTCTCTGGGCGGAGATCGTCGCCGCGCGGGACATCCGGCGCGAAGAGTTTCCCCGCACCTGGATCCATCTGATCGGCGTGCCGCGGCCCGTCGAGGGCATCCAGCAGATGACCCCGCACGGCGAGGTCCGCGTGTCGCGCTGGGAGCGCGGCGTGCATTTCCTCGGCCATGTGACCGAGCGCGTCGAGGGACGGCGGCTGGCGTGGCGCTACGAGTTCTCGCCCGACTCGTTCCCGCCGGGCACGATGGACGAGCATGTCGTCATCGGCGGACGTTACTTCGACCTCGGCGAGACACGCTTCACCCTGACGCCGCTGCCGGCCGGCCGCACGCGGCTGGACATCGAGTCCCACTTCCGCGTCACCTCCAGCTTCAACGGTTATGCGGTGGCCGTGGCGGAGTTCCTCGGGCGGGACTTCGTGGACGGCTTGCTCGCGCTCTACAAGCGCCGCGCCGAGACCCCGGCCTGAGCGCGGTCAGAGGGGCGGCCCGAGGCCCGGTCCGGCGCGCGGTCCGGGCGTGGCGAGCGGGCCTTGCTTGAACCGCGCTCAGCCCCCCTCGCTTGCCCGATGGCGCGGCGGGCCCGACGGGAGCAAGATCGCGCCCCGAGGAGACCTATCGATGAACGTCCGCCGCCCTGCCGGGTTGCGCCGCCGCACCCTGTCGGTCGCGGTGGCGGCCGGTCTCGCACTGGCCGCCGCGGCGCAGGCCTCGTCCGGCCCGACCGCCTCGCCGGGGGCGAGCAAGGAAGCGCCGCGCCGGGTGACCTTCATCGCGCAGGATTTCCGCAACGGCGGCATCGCCGCCGTCTTCCGCGGTTTTGAGGAGGCCTGCCGCGAACTGGGCTGGACGCTCACCGTCAGCAACGGCAACGGTGAACGCGCCAAGGTGCGCGCGCATTTCGAGCGCGCGGTCGCCAGCAGCGCCGAGGGCATCGTGCTGGGCGGCTTCAACGAGACCGACATCGCCGACCTGATGCCGACCGAGGCCGGCGCCGCCAAGCCCATGCTGGTGGGCTGGCATGCCGCCGCCCGCCCGGGCGCCACGCCGCTGCTGCAGGCCAACGTGACGACGGAGCCGGCCGCCGTCGCCGAAAAGGCGGTGGAACTGGTGGTGCAGTCCGAGCGGGCGCGTGTGGGGGTGGTGATCTTCAGCGACAGCCGCTTCGAGATCGCCAACGTCAAGACGCGGCGCATGGTCGAGGTGCTGCAGCGCTGCGCGCGCTGCGAGGTGCTTGGCGTCGAGGACATGCCGATCTCCGACGCCTCGCGCGCGATGCCGGCGGCGCTGACGCGGCTGCAGCAGCGCCACGGCGCGCGCTGGACCCATGTGCTGGCGATCAACGACGTCTACATGGATTCGCTGAGTTTTCCGCTGCGCGCGATGGGGCGGTCGGACATCGTCGGCATCGCGGCCGGCGACGGCTCGCGCACCGCGCTCAGCCGCATCCGGTCGGGCCGCTCGATGCAGTTCGCCACGATCGCCGAACCGACCGCCTTGCAAGGCTGGCAGCTGGCGGACGAGCTGCGGCGGGGCTTCGCCGGTCAGCCGCCGAGCGGTCGCGTCGCGCAGCCGGTCGCGGTGACGACCGCGCTGCTGCAGGGGCTCTCGGCGACGGCCGGCATCGACGATGCGCTGTCGTACCGCGAGACCTATCGGCTGGAGTGGTTCGGCGCGCCGGGGGGCTCACCGCGTCCCTGAGCGGCCACGCGCTCATGCATCGAGCGCGGGCGAGGGCAGTGGATCCATCTCGCCGTGATCACGCTTGCGGCGGCAGAAGAACTCCCACACCGACTTCGGCCTGCCGTAGCGGCTCAGCGTGCGCTTGTCCAGGTGCTCGATCTCGAAGCAGGCCGTGAGTACCTCCTCAAGCTTCGCGCGAGTGAAGAACTGCTTGGCGACACCATCGACCGGCGTCAGCGCCCAGCTCGAGGCATCGTCGGGCGCGCCGTAGTGCCAGTCATCCTCCGCGTTCACGCAGCCGATGAGCTTGCCCTCCGGCGCCAGCACGCGAGCAATCTCGCACAGCGCGCGGCGGGTGTCCTCGCGGTCGAAGTAATGCAGCGACAGCTGAGCGACGGCCAGGTCAAACTCGCCGTCACGCAGCATCGGCATCGCCCGCACATCCGCCAGCAAGTGGCGCGCCCGCGGCGAATGCCGCCGGCAGCGCGCCAGCGCCTCGGCGGAAATGTCGATGCCAGTGACGTCGACGCCCAGCTCCAACAAGGCAGCCGTCTCCCAACCATCGCCACAGCCGATGTCCAGCGCGCGTCGCACGCCCGGCAACCGATGCTGCCAGCCAGTGAGCCACGCCTCCTGACGACTCAGCGGGTGGGCGGCGTAGCGGCGGTCCCAGACGGCGGAGGGAGGCTCGTCGCGCGGCGGCTCGTCGGCTTCGGTTGGGGGCGGCTCCAGGGCCTCCTGCGGCGACCGAGCACCAGCGGGAGGCGCCGGGGCCCCTTTCCGCTCAATCGCCTCCTCACGCTCGGCATTCGCTTCAAGGGGCCCCGGCGCCTCCCGCTTCGAGACACCCAGCATGTCGTCGTGAGGGCGGGGGGAGGGCGCGGTGGCTGTCGCGCTGGCGGCGGTGCGGTCGGGCGGCGGTGCAGTCATGCACCGCAGCCTACCAAGACCACGAACGCTTCGCCGTGCGCCAAACCACCTTCGCCCGATCCAGGCGACAGGGGCCGCGCCCGGCGGCGCGGGCGCGGCCCGTGGGCTCAGAACTCCTTTGTCAGGCTGACGTAGACGGTGCGGCGCTGGCCGTACTGCGGCGCGCCAACGCCGATGCCGGAGCCATCACGCAACTGGTAGACCTTGTCGAACAGGTTCACCACCGACAGCCGCGCCTCCACCGGACCGCCACCGCCCAGGTCCAGGCGCTTGCTGAGGTCGGCATTGACCGTGGTGTAGGACGGCAGGTGCGTGGTGTTGGCGAAACCGTTGCGCAGGCCCGACCCGAACAACGCGCTGGCGCCAACCGCATAACCGTCACCGACCCGCACATTGACCCCGGCCGAAGCGCTCAGCTTCTGCTCGTGGTCCAAGTGCACCCAGTTGCTGGCGATGAAGTCGAGCTCGTCCTGCTCGAAGTTGAACTGGCCCGTCTCGACCTGCTTCGCCCGCGCGTGCGTGGTGCCCAGGTTGGCGTAGGCGGACCAGTCCTTCTCCTTGTAGCTCGCCGTCAGGTCCACGCCGTAGATGCGGCCATGCGCGTAGTTGAAGGCGGAATAGATCAGCGCGTTGCCGAACTGGCCCTCGTCCTGCAGGTGCTGCACCGCGCGGTAGTAGCCGTCCACGCCGAGGGTGAGCTTGGGCGTGACCTGCCAGACCGCGCCGGCATCGTAGTAGTTCGAGCGCTCGGAGCGCACCGCGGTGTTGGCGTCCGACGGCAGCGCGTTGGTCGTGCCGGCGAAGGCGCTGACCGAGGTGGTGTCGATCTTCTCCGTCGGCGGCGGCGTGAAGTAGCGCGCGTAGCCGGCATGCAGGCGCAATGCGGGCGTGGCGTCCCAGACCAGGCCCACGCGCGGGCTGAGCTGGTGTTCCTTGGTGACGGTGTCGACCTGGTCGTAGCGCGCGCCGTAGTTCAGCGTCAGCGTGCGGTCCAGCTTCCATTCGTCCTGCAGGTAGGCGCCCCAGAGGTGGCCGCCCAGGCGGCCGCTGTCGGCGATGCTGATCGGCGTGGCGCTGGTGGCGTTGCCGTCGTCGTCGGCGGGGAAGACCAGCGCGTCGTTGCGCGTGCTGGCGTGCTCGCGCTGGGCGAAGAGGCCGCTGCGCAGCGTGTGCGCGCTGTCCAGGCGCCAGCTCATGTCGGCCTGCACGCCGTTGGCCTCGTTGCGGCGCAGGATGTCCGCCGCGACGCCCAGGTACTGCAGGTCGCCGACGGCGTCGGGCGAGTAATGCACGTCGGTGTAGCGGTGGAAGAGCGAGACCTGGTAGTCGACCGTGTCGCCGATCGCGGCCTGGTAGCTCACGACGGCGAAGCGGTTGCGCTCGCGCTGGTGCGCGTCGAGCGTGCTCGAGTCCTTGTCCGGCGTGCCGTCCAGCGCGAACGCGGTCGACTGCCCCGGGGAGTTGGGGATCTGGAACCGGTTGTTGGTGACGCCGGCCATGGCGGTGATGCGGCTGTCGTCGCCCAGCAGGTAGGACACGAGGCCGAAGGCCTTGCCCTGGTGCGTGCGGTCGTGCAGCGCGTCGCGCGAGGCCGTCGGGTTCTCGATGCCCAGGTCGTTGCCGAGGAAGGAGCCGCTGAACTCGTAGCTGAGCCGGCCCTGCGTGCCGTGGACCGAGAGGTCGAGCTCGCGCGAGCGCTGCGTGCCCAGCGTGATGCCGGCGCTGCCGGCGAAGGGCTTGTCGTCGTCGCCGACGCCCTGGGTGGTGATGTCGACGATGCCGGCGGTCCGGTAGCCGTATTGCGCCGGCAAGGCGCCGGTGAGCAGGCTGATGCGGTCGGCGAAGCGCGTCTCCAGCGTCTGGCCGAAGCCGCTGATCGCCTCCGGAATGACGACGCCGTTGATGCGGTACTGCAGGTTGGCATGGTCGCCGCGCACGTGCAGGCCGCCATAGGAGTCCTGCACCACGCCCGGGGCCTGCAGCAGGACCTGGTTCAGCGGCGTGTCGTCGCCTTGCGGGAGGCGGCCGATGTCGGCCTTGCTGAACTTGTAGATCGTGCTGCCGGTGTCGGGCGACAGGCCGTTGCGCGCGGCATCCAGGCGACTGCGCGCGCCCTGGACCTGGACCGTGGGCAGCGCCTGGTCGGCGGTGGGCGTCGCGTCGGCGCTGGCGGACGAGGAGGAGGGCGAGGGCGAGGCGGGGGCAGCGTCGTCGGCGCGCGCGGGCAGGGCGAGCAGCAGCGGATAGGCGAGCGACAGGGACAGCGCGAGGACGCGCAGCGGAGGTTGAGTCATGGTGTTTCTCTGGAAATCTGGAATCGGTCGAGCGCGCGCCAGGTGTCCCGCCTGCGCTTCAAGAAAGCGTTCAGGCGCGGGCGGCAGGCGTCGCGGTCAGGCGGGGATTCAGATCGCCAGGGGCGGGCCGCGGCTGCGCGGCGGCGGCGCGGGGAGCGCGCGCGGGGCGAGCTCGGCGGGCGCCGTCTGGACGTGGGCGGCCTCGGCGAGCGCGAACACGGGCGCCTCGGCGCGTGCCGAAGCGGCCAGGTCGTCGAAGGCCAGGCAGGTTTCGCACAGCGGGTCGACGGGCAGCGGATCCGCGTCGGCATGGGACTGGCCGTCCTGCGTGTCGGTCCCATGCGCGACGGTCGCGCCAGCCGGCGCATGCCCCCGCGCATCGGTCAGGTGACCGATGCCGTGCCACACCGCGCCCTGCTGCGACAGCAGCATGAGCAGCGGGAGCAACCAGTGCAGGAGGTGCTTGCGCATGGGGCGCGATTATGGGGCCGCCGCGATCCGCGCAATTCGTCACGCGCGCTGTCGCCTTGTCCCGTCAACCCCCCGCGAGGGCGATGGGGCATCGCCTGGCCGGTGGATAGTGTGGCGCGTCGCTCGCGGACCGCCGCGCGCACGGCGGCATGGCCCGCACCGATTTCCCCCTTGTCTCGTCCTCGATCCATGACCGCCTCTGCGTTCGTCCCCGACCTCGTCGGCATTGACCTCGGTACCACCCACTCGCTGGTCGCCTACTGGCGCGACGGCGCCTCCCACCTGATCCCCAACGCGCTGGGCCAGACGCTCACGCCGTCGGTGGTGAGCCTGGACGAGGACGGCAGCGTGCTGGTCGGCGTCGCGGCGCGCGAGCGGCTGCAATCGCATCCGGACCGCACGGTGGCGAGCTTCAAGCGCGGCATGGGCACGGCGACCAGCTACGCGCTGGGCGACCGGAAGTTCCGCGCCGAGGAGCTGTCGGCGATGGTGCTGCGCGCGCTGCGCGCCGACGTGCGGGCCTGCTTCGGACAGGACGTCGACCGCGCCGTGATCACCCTGCCGGCCTACTTCTCCGACGCGCAGCGGGCGGCGACGCGCAACGCCGGCCTGATCGCCGGCTTCGTCGAGGTCAGCCTGCTCAACGAGCCGACCGCCGCCGCGCTGGCCTACGGCCTCAACGAGCAGGAAGACAGCCAGTTCCTCGTGTTCGACTTCGGCGGCGGCACCTTCGACGTGTCCATCCTCGAGCTGTTCTCCGGCGTGATGGAGGTGCGCGCCACGGCGGGCGACAACCAGCTCGGCGGCGACGACGTGGACGCCTGCCTCGAGCGCTGGGTGATGAGCGCGGCCGGCCTGCCCGATGCGCTGCTGCGCGATGAGCGCTTCGTCTCCAGGCTCAAGGCGCGCTGCGAAGCGGCCAAGCGCGCGCTGGGGCCGTCCGGCGCGGTGCCGATCGCGTTCCAGCACGAGTCGCACACCGTCGACCTGACGCTGCACGCCGAGGAGTTCGAGCGGCTGATCCAGCCCGTGCTGGAGCGCCTGCGCCAGCCGGTGGAGACCGCGATCCGCGACGCCCGCATCGGCACCGCCGACCTGTCGGCGATCGTGCTGGCCGGCGGCAGCTCGCGCCTGCACGCGGTGCGGCAGCTGGTGACGCGGATGTTCGGCAAGTTCCCGAACGCCAGCATCAACCCGGACGAGGTCGTCGCGCTGGGCGCGGCGGTGCAAGCCGGGCTGAAGGCCAATGCGGCGGAACTGGCCGAGCGGGTGATGACCGACGTCTGCCCGTATTCCCTGGGCATCGAGAGCGCCAGGCAGGTGAGCGCCGACCGGCTGACGGCCGGCTTCATGTCGCCGATCCTGCCGCGCAACACCGTCGTGCCGGCCAGCCGCGTCGAGTCGTTCTCGCCCATCCATCCGCAGCAGAAGTCCATCCAGGTCCGCGTGTACCAGGGCGAGGCGCGGCTGGTGAAGGACAACATCCTGCTCGGCCAGTTCGACGTGGACCTGCCGCGCTTCAGCGCCGAACACCGGCCCCACATCGACGTGCGCTTCACCTACGACATCGACGGCCTGCTCGAGGTCGAGGCCACGCCGATGCTGGCCGATCGCTCCGCGGGCGAGCCGCAGCGCCTGGTGATCCAGAACTCCGACGAGCGGCTGTCGCCGCAGGAGGTGGCGCAGCGGCTGAAGGCGCTGTCCGAGCTGAAGCTGCATCCGCGCGAGCGCATGGAGGTGCGCGCGCTCGTCGCCCGCGCCGAGCGCCTGTTCATGCAGGTCGGCCGCGAGGACCGTGAGCAGCTGGGCACGGCGATCACGCGCTTCGAGCTCGACCTCGACTCGCAGGAGCCGCGTCGCATCGAGCAGGGCGGCGAGATGCTGCAGCGCCTGGTGCGCGCGATCGAGGCCGACTCGCCGCTGGGGGTCTGATGCCGATCGTCCTGCCCAGCTACTTCGTCGCGCTCGGCCTGGACGAGCGGGCCACGGAGGCGGACGTCAAGGCCGCCTACGCCGCCCGGCTCAAGCGCCTGGACCGCGCGCGCGACCCCCAGGGGTTCCAGGCCTTGCGGGGTCACTACGAGGCGGCGATCGCGCACCTGCGCGAAGGGCGCGGGTTCCACGAGATCGAGCCACCCCAACCCCAACCCGACCTGGAGGTGGATCCGGAGCGGGTCGCCGGGGTCGCCTATGAGGACTTCCTTGCGGCGTTCTGGCGCGTCGACGCCCGCGCGCTGGCCGCCGTGGTCAGCTTGCTGCGGAACGCGCTGGCATCGCCGGCGCTGGCCTCGCTGGCGGTCCGCGAGGCGTTTGAACGCCGTGTCGTCGGCGCGCTGTTGAGCCGTAGCCTGCGCCGCCGCTCCGGCCTGCTGCTCTTCGCCGCCATCGAGGCCTTCCGCTGGTCGGAGCGCCAGCCGCTGCTGCCGGCGGACGGTGATGAAGCCGGCCTGCATCGATGGATCGACGCGGCCTTGCTGCTCGACGAGCGCACCCGCACGATCTGGCTGTGGCTGGCGGAGGAGCCGCGCCCGGCGCTGATCGACGCGGTGCCGCTGCATCGCGAATTCGACTGGAACAGCGCCGTGCGCGAGATCTGCTGCCAGCCGGGCGAGCTCGGACGCTGGCACGCGCTGGCGGTCGGCGAGCCGGCCGCGCCGGCGCCGCGGGAAGCGCCGCCGCCCCGGCTCGGCGATCCGCCGCCGCCGTCGCGCACCACCTGGCGCGAGTGGCTGTTGTGGTTGAGGTCGCCAGCCTTCCTGCTGCTGATCGCGCCGCTGCTGACGGCGGGCCTGGTCATGTCCCTGCTGTGGATGCGCGGCGAGGATCCCAACGCGCCCAAGCCGCTGAGCTGCGCCGACCGTTTCGCCGCCGCGTCGCAGGCGCACTGGAAGGCGCTGAGCATCGGGCAGGTCGAGCTGCTGAACCGCTGCGCCCACGAGGCGCCGCCACCGAAGTGCCAGGACCGCGAGCACCTGAAGCGCCTGACCCGACTGGCGGTGGTGATCGTCAGCTCGCGTGACGGCGGCTCCGCCGACATGACGTATTTCTTCGGCAAGGACGAGGTGGTGCTCGACCCGGAGGATGGGCTGCTGGTCGCGACGCGCGGGGAGCCCTGCGACCGGGCGGCCTGGGAGCTTTATCGACAGGGCGGCTGGCTGCGGATGGGGCATGGGCCGACGGCGGAGGCGATCGTGCGCCGGGCTGCCGTCTGCACGCAGATGGCCGGGCCGACGCGGGGCGACGCCGCGCCGTCGATGCTCAGCCTGGCGAGCGAGTGGTCGGCCGACGACTGGGCCTTCAAGCTGCTGAGCCGGACCGATGTCTGGCAGGTGGCCACGCACCCGAACGGCTTGGCGGGCCTCCCGCCGGCGCCGATCAAGCTGGATTCGCTGGTCACCACCGACCCGAAGCTCACCGAGGCGAGGGTCGAAAGCTGGGAAGAGAAGGCACCGGCCTGCGTGGCCGGCGGCCGCTGACGCTGGCGGTCGAGCGCGTGCTGTCGAGCGCGTGCTGTCGATCGCGCGCTCACCGCCATCCGCCCGCGATTTCCCGCCATCCACCGCAGCGCGGGCGATGGCGGCGATCGGCGCGACCCACACTGGGCGCTCATCCACCGAGACCCGGAGCGTGTCGCATGTCGTCCCCGAAGCATCCCCCGATCGCCCGTCTGCGCGAGCTGCTGCGCGAGAACCGCGGCTTCCTGCTGTTCCTGGTCGGCTTCCTGTTCTTCCGCACCGCGATCGCGGACTGGAATCCGGTGCCCAGCGGTTCGATGCGGCCGACCATCCTCGAAGGCGACGTCGTCTTCGTCGAGCGCGTGGCCTACGACTGGAAGCTGCCGCTGACCGACATCTCGCTGCGGCGCACCGGCGAGCCGCGGCGCGGCGACGTGGTCACCTTCGGCTCGCCGCGCGACGGCACCCGGCTGATCAAGCGCATCGTCGCCGTGCCCGGCGACACGGTGGAGCTGCGCGGCGACCGGTTGATCCTCAACGGCCAGCCCGCGACCTACGCGCCGGTCGAGGAAGTGGACGAGACACTGGTGCCCGGCGTGGCGGTGCGCGGCCTGCGCGAGATCGAGCAATGGGGCGACCAGCGCCGCATCGTGCAGTTCCTGCCCGAGGTCCGCGCGCGACGCGACTTCGGCCCGGTGGTCGTGCCCGCCGACCAGTTCTTCATGATGGGCGACAACCGCGACAACAGCGAGGACTCGCGCTTCATCGGCTTCGTGCCGCGCCGGCTCATCATCGGACAGGCGCACCGCGTGCTGGTCTCGGCCGACATCACCGGCCGCTGGACACCGCGCTGGGACCGGTTCGCCGCGCCGCTGCGCTGAGGCGCGTCAACCACGACGGCCCTGCAGCACGGTCCGCATTGACCTGTGTCGCGCAGGGTCTCTGAGGCCGCGCCGAGAATCGCCCGTCCCCTTCATCCAACGATCGACGGAACCCTCATGACGGACCTCTCCCGCTTTCCCATCACGAAGAAGTGGCCCGCGCAGCATCCCGAGCGGCTGCAGCTCTACTCGCTGCCCACGCCCAATGGCGTGAAGGTCTCGATCGCGCTCGAGGAACTGGGCCTGCCGTACGAGCCGCACCTGGTCAGCTTCCAGACCGACGATCAGCTCACGCCCGAGTTCCTGTCGCTGAACCCGAACAACAAGATCCCCGCGATCATCGATCCGGACGGCCCCGGCGGCGCGCCGCTGCCGCTGTTCGAGTCGGGCGCGATCCTGGTCTACCTGGCCGAGAAGACCGGCCGGCTGATCCCGCAAGACCCGGCACGCCGCTACGAGACGCTGCAGTGGGTGATGTTCCAGATGGGCGGGATCGGGCCGATGTTCGGCCAGGTCGGCTTCTTCCATAAATTCGCCGGCAAGGACTACGAGGACAAGCGCCCGCGCGATCGCTACCTCAACGAATCGAAGCGCCTGCTGGGCGTGCTCGAGCAGCGCGTGACCGGCCGCGGCTGGATCATGGGCGACGAGTACACGATCGCCGACATCGCGATCTGGCCCTGGGTCAACAACCTGGTGGGTTTCTACGGCGCCGGCGAGCTGGTGGGCTTCAGCGAGTTCAAGGAAGTCCAGCGCGTGCTCGCGGCCTTCCTGGCGCGCGACGCGGTCAAGCGCGGGCTCAACATTCCCGCGCGCCCGACCGCCTGAGCACGCTTTTTGACTCCCTCTCCCGCTTGCGGGAGAGGGCAGGGGTGAGGGCCAGCGGCCGTCGAAGGACCTCAGTAGTGCGGCGGCAGCTCATCGCGCAGCGAGCCCGCGCCGTCGCCTCGTCCCTCGGGCACCTGCTTGCGCAGCTGCGCGATCTCGCGCACCAGCGCGTCGATCTGCTCCTGCTGCCGCGCGACCTGCGCGTTGAGGTGGTCGACCAAGTCCTCGGCGAAGCTGGCCTTGATCTCGAGCTCGGTGACCCGGGCCTCCAGGACCCGGACCTCCGCGGCCACATCTGCTCCGCTCGCGCTCATGGCTGTGCCTTGGGCGCCGCGGCGGCCGGCTGCGACATCAGTTCCGCGATCACCGACACCGGCGCGCTGCCATAGCTCAGGAACTGCTCGTTGAAGGCCTTGACGCTGAAGTCCTTGCCCAGCGCCTGCCGGCGCCGCTCGCGCAATTCCATGATGTCGCTGTAGCCGCTGAAGTAGCTCGTCAGCTGCACCGAGCTCAGCTGCACGCGACGCCACTTCTCGCGCGCCTCGCGCTCGGTCTGGAAGGCCTGGCGCTGCAGCAGGTCCAGCGCCTGCGCCTCGGTCATGCCCAGCACGTGCACGCTGTAGTCCAGGATCGTGTTGGTGACGCTGCGCAGGTTCCACTTGCCCCACATCAGCCACATCTCCGGCGCGTTCCCGCCGTAGCCGGACTCCAGCATCATCCGCTCGCCGAAGACGGCCCAGCCCTCGACCATCGCGCCGTTGCCGAACAGGGTCTTGACCAGCGACGGCGACTTGTTGGCGTAGACCAGCTGCGTGTAATGGCCGGGCACGGCCTCGTGGATGTTGAGGATCTGCAGGATCCAGTGGTTGTATTCCCGCAGCGAGCTCTCGGCCTGCTCGGGCGTGAGGTCGTCCAGCGGCGTGACGTTGTAGTAGGTGCGGTCCTGCGGGCGATAGGGCCCGGGCGCCTCGATGCCGGCGCCGGCGACACCGCGCTGATACACCGGCGTCTCGCGCACGATCAGCGGCTTGCTCGCGTCCTGCGTCAACAGGTCGTGGTCGTTGATCCAGCGCTCCAGCTGCGGGATCTGCGCGCGGATCTCCTTGACGAAGTCCTCGCGCTTGACGTGCCGCTCGCTGAGCTTGCCGATCACCGCGCCGATGCGCGCGAAGCGGTCCTCGGGCTTGGGCGCGTCGCCCATCGTCTGCGTCCAGAGCTGGTCCGACAACTGCGACATCTGCGTCAGCAGCGCCTCGCGCGCCTGGAGCGCCCGCTGGTACATCTGCTCGGCCGAATGCGTGGACTGGATGTCGTAGCCGAACTTCTTCTCGTACAGCGCCTGGCCGAGCCGGAAGCTGCGCGCCTTGCCGCTGGCCTTGCCCTCGGCCAGCCATTGCTTCAGCCGCGCGGTGTAGCCGTTGACGGCCGACTTCGCCGCGGCGATGCGGGCGGTGAGTTGCTGGCGCTCGGCCGCGGTCAGCGACGCGGCGTCCGGGCCTTGCGCGGCCTTGGCCACTTCGTCGAGCACCCCCAGCACGCCCGGCGCCTGGTCGATCGCGAGCTGCGTGTGCTCCAGCGTCGGCTGCTTGAGCAGCGCCGCGCCGGCCCGGTAGTAGGCCGGCACCTGCGCCAGTCGCGCCGAGATCGTCTTCAGGCGCGCCGGCAGCGGCGCGTAGTCGGTGGCGAGGATGTAGTCGATCGGCCCGGCGATGTTGAGGAAGGACGGGTTCCACTCGTACTCGCGCAGCTCGGTCAGCTGGAAGCGGTCGCTGCGCAGCTTGTTGAGCAGCTGGCCCAGATCGGTGCGCGAGGCCGCGCTCAGCGTCGCCGCGTCGACGGCCTCGAAGCGCCGGAGCCAGTCCGACGCGAAGGCCAGCGTGCGCGCGCGCATCGCGCTGTCTGGCGCGGGCAGGCGGTCGGCGTATTCATAACGGCCCGCGGCGATGGCGGCGTCCGGATCCAGGCGCCACAGCGCCTCGATGTAGTCGTTGGCCAGGCGCTGGAAGCGCGCGTCGGCGGTGGCCGACGCGTCGGGTTCGGGGCGCAGGACGTTGCGGGTCGGCTGGGCGGCGGGATCGGCCGCGAGCGCGGGCAGGGCGTTCCAGGCGCCAACGGTGGTCAGCGCGGCCACGGCCAGCGCGCGAAGGGTGGGGCGGTGCGTCATGGGGCGCGAGCATAGCCCGCCCGGGCCGGCTGGGCGGGCGCCGGCCGCCCTCAGGCCAGCAGCCAGCGGCTGATGTGGAAGGTCAGCCAGGACGCCAGGTAGGCCAGGCCGAACAGGTAGGCCAGCATGACGGCCGGGATCTTGTAGCCGCCGGTCTCGCGCTTGACCGCGGCCAGCGTCGAGATGCACTGCGGCGCGAAGATGAACCAGGCCAGCAGCGAGAACGCGGTCGGCAGGCCCCAGGTCGACGAGATCAGCGGCGTCAGCGCCTGCGCGGTGGCGTCGTCGCCGGTGGCCGACAGCGCGTACACCGTGCCCAGCGCGCTGACCGCGATCTCGCGCGCCGCCATGCCCGGCACCAGCGCCAGGCTGATCTGCCAGTTGAAGCCGATCGGCTCGAAGATCGTCGCCAGGCCGCGGCCCAGGTAGCCGGCGAAGCTGTACTCGATCGCCGGGCCGGTGGCGCCCTCGGGCGCGCCGGGGAAGGTCGACAGCACCCACAGCAGCAGCGTCAGCGCCAGGATGATGCCGCCCACGCGCTTGATGAAGATCTCCGCGCGCTGCCACAGTCCGATCGCGACGTTGCGCGCATGCGGCCAGTGGTAGCTGGGCAGTTCCATCATCAGCGGACGCACCTGGCGGCCCGCGTCGGTGAAGCGCTTGAGCACCCAGGCCACCGCCATCGCCGCGAGGATGCCGGCGAAGTACAGGACGAAGAGCACCAGCCCCTGCAGCTCGATGCCGCCCCACAGCTCGCGCTGCGGGATGAAGGCGCCGATCAGCAGCGCATACACCGGCAGCCGCGCCGAGCAGGTCATCAGCGGCGCGATCAGGATGGTCACCAGCCGGTCGCGCGGATTGGCGATCGAGCGCGTGGCCATGATCCCGGGGATCGCGCAGGCGAAGCTCGACAGCAGCGGGATGAAGCTGCGGCCCGACAGCCCCACCGAGCCCATCAGCCGGTCCAGCAGGAAGGCCGCGCGCGGCAGGTAGCCCGATTCCTCCAGCAGCAGGATGAAGAAGAACAGGATCAGGATCTGCGGCAGGAACACCAGCACGCCGCCGACGCCCGCGATCAGGCCATC
>Ga0209257_1002282_pt1 | contig 19545 bp, 7 predicted proteins | sample AraplaCvi_mCL_r2_FD_184277 | JGI IMG/M metagenome (GOLD analysis project Ga0209257, IMG submission 184277) | Arabidopsis root microbial communities from North Carolina, USA - plate scrape MF_Cvi_mCL_r2 (SPAdes) (version 2) | ecosystem: Host-associated > Plants > Roots > Endosphere | place: USA...
TCAGCCAGCTCAAGGGTGTAACGACGGCGCTGGGCGGCGGCACGGCAGTCAACGCCGACGGTTCCATCAAGGCGCCGAGCTACGACGTCAACGGCACCAAGTACAACAACGTCGGCGACGCCATCGCCGCGGCGGCTTCCTCCAGCGGCAGTGTCGACGCACTGAACTGGAACGCCACGACCGGTGCCTACGACGCCAAGCACGGCTCGGCGACGACCAGCAAGATCACCAACGTGAAGGCCGGTACGGCCGACACCGACGCGGTCAACCTGTCGCAGCTGAAGGCTGCCGGCATGACGGTCGACACCAACGGCACCCCGACCAACGCATTCGTGGCGTATGACACGACGGCGAAGGACAAGGTCACCTTGGGTGGCACGAGCGGCACGACCATCACCAACGTGAAGGACGGCGCGGTTGCTTCGGGTTCGAAGGACGCGGTGAACGGCGGCCAGCTGTACACCGTCGACCAGAAGGCGACGGCTGCGCAGACCTCGATCACCAACATCATCAACGGCAAGGCCGGCCTGGTACAGCAGGCCGCCGCAGGCGCGAAGCTGACCGTGGGCAAGGACACCGACGGCACGCAGGTGGACTTCACCGGTACCGCGGGTGAGCGTCAGCTCAAGGGCCTGCTGAAGGGTACGGCCGACACCGACGCGGTGAACCTGTCGCAGCTGAAGGCCGCCGGCATGACGGTCGATACCAACGGCACCCCGACCAACGCATTCGTGGCGTATGACACGACGGCGAAGGACAAGGTCACCTTGGGCGGCACGAGCGGCACGACCATCACCAACGTGAAGGACGGCGCGGTTGCTTCCGGTTCGAAGGACGCGGTGAACGGCGGTCAGCTGTACACCGTCGACCAGAAGGCGACGGCTGCGCAGACCTCGATCACCAACATCAACAACGGCGCTGGCATCAAGTACTTCCATGCCAACGGCACGCTCGCAGATTCCTCGGCGACCGGCGCTGAAGCCGTGGCCGTGGGCCCGAACGCGAAGGCCGCCGGCAAGTGGGCTGTCGCCATGGGCGCCAACTCCGACGCCTCCGCCGACAACAGCGTCGCGCTGGGCAACAGCTCGACGACCGATCGCGCCAGCACCGTCTCGGTGGGCAAGTCGGGCAGCGAACGCCAGATCGTGAACGTGAAGGCGGGCACGGCCGACACCGATGCGGTGAACCTGTCGCAGCTGAAGGCCGCCGGGATGACCGTCGATACCAACGGCACGCCGACCAATGCATTCGTGGCGTATGACACGACGGCGAAGGACAAGGTCACGCTGGCAGGTACGAGCGGCACGACCATCGCCAACGTGAAGGACGGCACGGTTGCTTCGGGCTCGAAGGAAGCGGTGAACGGCGGCCAGCTGTACACCGTCGACCAGAAGGCCACGGCCGCGCAGACCACCATCAACAACATCACTCTCGGCAAGGCCGGCCTGGTGCAGCAGGCCGCCGCAGGCGCGAAGCTGACCGTGGGCAAGGACACCGACGGCACGCAGGTGGACTTCACCGGCACCGCCGGCGCACGCCAGCTCAGTGGTGTGCTGAAGGGCATCGCCGACACCGACGCAGTGAACGTCAGCCAGCTCAAGGGCGTGACGACGGCGCTGGGTGGCGGCACGGCGGTCAATGCCGACGGCTCCATCAAGGCACCGAGCTACGACATCAACGGCACCAAGTACAACAACGTCGGTGACGCACTGACGGCGGCTGCGGCTTCCAACGGCGGCACCGACGCGCTGAACTGGAATGCCACCACCGGTGCCTACGACGCCAAGCACGGCGCGGCGACGACCAGCAAGATCACCAACGTGAAGGCCGGTACGGCCGACACCGACGCGGTCAACCTGTCGCAGCTGAAGGCCGCCGGCATGACCGTCGATACCAACGGCACGCCGACCAACGCATTCGTGGCGTATGACACGACGGCGAAGGACAAGGTGACGCTGGGCGGTACGACGGGCACGACGATTACCAACGTGAAGGACGGCAACCTGGCCGTCGGTTCGAAGGACGCGGTGAACGGCGGCCAGCTGTATACCGTCGACCAGAAGGCCACGGCCGCTCAGACCTCCATCACCAACGTCATCAACGGCCAGGCTGGCCTGGTACAGCAGGCCGCCGCTGGCGCGAAGCTGACCGTGGGCAAGGACACTGACGGCGCGCAGGTCGACTTCGCGGGTACCGTCGGTGCGCGCAAGCTGACCAACGTCGCCAATGGCCTGGTCTCGTCCACGAGCAAGGAGGCCATCAACGGCTCGCAGCTGTTCGGCGAAGCCAAGAGCGTGGCCGATGCCCTGGGCGCCGGTTCGACGGTTGCCGCTGATGGCACCATCACCAAGCCGACCTACAAGGTCGATGGCAAGGACGCCGTGGGCGTTGACGGCGCGGTCACCGCGCTCGACAACCGCATCACCGACGCAACTTCGGCCATGTCCGAGTTCGCGCCGAAGCTGAAGTACATCAAGTTCGGTTACACGGCCGCACTGGATGCCTCCGCCTCGGGTACCGACGCGGTCGCCATCGGCGGCTTCGCGCAGGCACTGGGTGACGGCGCGCTGGCCATCGGTGCCAACTCGCGCGCAATGGCGAAGAACGCGGTGGCTGTCGGCTACGGTTCCTCAACCTCGGCCGAGAACACCTTCGCCGTGGGTTCGTCCACGCTCAAGCGTCGCATCGTCAACGTCGCCGACGCGACGGGCATCAGCGATGCGGTGACCCTGGGCCAGATGAACACCAAGATCGCCGAGGCACTCGCCGGCGGTGGTGGCGTGAAGAGCTCGGGCGGCATGCTGAAGTCCTCGACGCTGCAGGCCGGCATGTTGGGCGCGACGGCTTCCAGCCTGACGCCGGACAAGCTGATCGTGGCGGGTCCGAACGGTGCGAGCACCACGCCGACAGACGCCATCGGCGACAAGGCCGTGGCCATGGGCCTGAACGCTCATGCCAATGCCGACAACGCCGTGGCCGCCGGCCAGAACGTCAGCGTGCTCAGCGCCAACGGCGTCGCCGTCGGTCAGAACATCGCAGTGGGCGGCAAGAACGCCATCGCCATCGGTGCGACGGTGTCGTCGGTCTCCGACTACGCCACCGCCATCGGTTCCGACGGCACCGAAGTCAACACCGGTGCGGAAGGCGCCGTGGCCATCGGCCGCGCCGTCTCCATCGGCGGTGCAGGCACGGTGGGCATCGGCTCGAACATCATCGCGACGGGCAAGAACGCCGTCGTGCTGGGTTCGGCCAGCTCCGACGATGCACGCGACGACGTTGTCTCGGTCGGTTCGGCCGGTACGGTGCCGGGCACCAGCGTCATCAAGCGCCAGATCGTCAACGTGAAGGCCGGTGCGCTCGACACCGACGCGGTCAACGTGAGCCAGCTCAAGGGCATCGCGACGGCCATGGGCGGCGGTACCTCCATCGACGCCAACGGCAACGTGGTCAAGCCGCAGTACGACATCGCGGGCACCAAGTACGACAACGTCGGCGGCGCGCTCGACGCGATCGAAGCACTGGCCGGTAGCGGCAGCGCGCTCGGCGTGACGTATGACGACGCCACCAAGGCCAAGGTCACCCTGGCCGGCGCCAGCGGCACCGTCATCGACCACCTGACGGCCGGTGCGGTTTCCGCCACCAGCCAGCAGGCAATCAACGGCTCGCAGCTGTACGGCGCGTCGAAGAGCGTGGCCGATGCACTGGGCGGCAACAGCACCGTGAACGCTGATGGCTCCGTGAAGGCTCCGTCCTACACGATCGGCGGCACGACCTACGGCAACGTCGGCGACGCCCTGGGCGCCATCGACGCGAAGGCCGGCACCGGCAGCGCACTGGGCGTGTCGTACGACGACGCGACCAAGACGAAGATCACGCTGGCCGGCACGGGTGGCAGCACGATCGCCAACGTGAAGGACGGCGCGGTTGCTGCAGGTTCGAAGGAAGCAGTGAACGGCGGCCAGCTGTACACGGTCGACCAGAAGGCCACGGCAGCCCAGACCATCGTCAACAACATCGTCAACGGCAAGGCTGGCCTCGTGCAGCAGTCCGCCGCCGGCGCGAAGTTGACGGTCGGCAAGGACACCGACGGCACGCAGGTCGACTTCGCCGGCACCGCCGGCGCCCGCCAGCTGATCAACGTCGCCAACGGCGCGGTGTCGTCCAGCAGCAAGGACGCCATCAACGGCTCGCAGCTGTTCAGCGTGTCGCAGAGCATGGCGAACGCACTGGGCGGCAGCAGCCTGGTCAATGCCGACGGCACCGTGAAGGCTCCGACCTACACGATCGGTGGCGCGACCTACAGCAGCGTCGGCGACGCCCTGGGCGCCATCGACGCCAAGGCCGGCACCGGCAATGCGCTGGGCGTGTCGTACGACGATGCCACCCGCACCAAGGTGACCCTCAACGGCACCGGCAGCGCGGTCACCGTCGCCAACGTGAAGGCCGGCGCGGCCGACACCGACGCGGTGAACGTCGCACAGCTCAAGGGCATGGCCGACGTCATCGGCGGTGGCACGAAGGTCGATCCGACCACCGGTGCGATCGTGCAGCCGACGTTCGCCATCGTCGATGCCAATGGCGCCGCGACCACGGTCCACACCGTGGGCGATGCGATCACCACCATCGATGGTCGCATCACCAACCTCGACGGCCGTACGTCCGACAACACCACGAAGATCGAGAACATCACCAATCAGATCAACAGTGCGGGTATCGGCATGGTGACGCAGGCGGAGAAGGGTGCGGACCTGACGGTCGGCAAGGACACCGACGGCAAGGCGGTGAACTTCGCCGGCACCGACGGCGATCGCGTGCTCTCGGGCGTCGCGGCCGGCAAGGCCGACAACGAGGCGATCAACGTCAAGCAGCTCAAGGACGCAGGCGTGATCGGCGCCGACGGTTCGACCCAGTCGGTCGTGACCTACGACAACGCCGAGAAGTCCAGCATCACCATGGGCGGCCAAGGCGCCAGCGCACCGGTGGCGATCCACAACGTTGCCGACGGCGTGGCCGACAACGACGCGGTGAACGTCAACCAGCTCAACGAGCGTCTGACGCGCAACAACTCGGAAGTCCTGGAACAGGCCGGCAGCTACACCGACCAGCGCATCAACGACGTGTGGCAGGACCTGGGCACGCAGATCAACAAGGTGAACCAGCAGGCCAACCGCGGCATCGCGGCGGCTTCGGCCCTGATCAACGTGACGCCGTACCTGCCTGGCCACACCGCCGTCAACGCGGGCATGGCCTCCTACCGTGGTGAAGCCGCGCTGGGCGTGGGCGTGTCGCGCTGGAGCGACAACGGCCGCCTGAACCTCAACGCGGGCGTGTCCGCGTCGAAGGGCGACCAGCCGGTGTTCCGCGTCGGCGTGGGCTACGTGTTCTGACGAACGACTGAGGAGTGCATGGCGGCGGGGCCTTCGGGCCCCGCCGTTTCTTCCGAAGCCAAAGACGACCCTTACCCATGATTACCATCCAACGTTTGTCGGGCCTGTGCCTGACAGTCGCCGCCACCGGCCTGCTGGCCGCGTGCGGCACCACCACCTTGAGCCAGGTGCGTGACGGACAGACCCAGTCGCCCGTGTGGCCCACCGTGGAGGACGCGCATCCGATCGTTCCTTCGACGGTGCACCCCAACCTGGACGCGCTGCGCAAGCTGACCATCGGCACGCCGAAGCTCGAGGTCTACCGCCTCATCGGGCATCCCATGTACCGCGAAGGCATTGCCGGCGTGCACGAGTGGGACTACGTGTTCAAGCTTCCCGACCCGGCTTCGGGCCAGGAAGTGACCTGCCAGTACAAGATGCTGTTCGACGACCAGATGCTGGCGCGCCAGTCGTTCTGGAATCCGGTCGCATGCGCGGACCTGGTGGGCGGAACCGTCGAAGCACCGAAGACGGCACCGGTCGAACCGCACGTCGCGGCATCGAGCGAGCTGTCGGCGGACTTCCTGTTCGGCTTCGACTCCGCACGTTTGTCGCCTGAAGCGCCCGCCATCATCGACGCCAAGGTGTCGGAGATGCTGGGGCACGTGCAGAACGTCGACAGCCTGCAGGTGATCGGCTACGCCGACCGCCTGGGTAGTGCGCAGTACAACCAGGCGCTGTCCATGCGCCGCGCGCAGGCGGTGAAGCAATATCTCACCGCGCAGGGCCTTCCCGCCGAAGTGATCCACACCCAGGGCCGCGGTTCGGCCGAGCCGGTCGTGGACTGCCCCGGCGCGAAGAGCCCGACCGTCGTCGAGTGTTTGAAACCGAACCGCCGCGTGCGGATCGAGGTCATCGCCCGCTGACGTTACCCCGTTCTTGCCATTCCTGGTTATGGTCGGGGCACGGCCCGTCTCCTTCATGGAGGCGGGCCGTTTTTTTGCGCAAACGGGCGCCTCCGCAGCCCGCCGGGCGGCGCCCCCGCGATCGGAAAATTCCTAAAAACTCAAAGTCGAGGCCGAAAAACAAGGGTCAAGCGAGAGAAAAAGTCGGATTAGGACTCGTCTGATGTAGGCATTTTTCTCAAATCACGAGCATCACCTCCGTTGAGAAGCACACCGCGTCCAACGCCTTCTTCCTACTGAGGTGATGTCATGAACAAGATCTACCGCATCGTTTTCAACGCCGTGACGGGCCGCTGGGTCGTCGCTTCCGAACTCGCAACCGGCCGCAAGAAGCAGGGCGGCGGTGAGCGCATTGCCGTGGCCGCCGTGCTGGTGACTGGTGTGATGGGCAGCCTGATGGGCGCCGCGCACGCAGGCGTAGTCGTCAACGGCGATCCGCAGGAGGCTTCGGCCAACTGCGAGCTGATCACCGACAGCGGCACCACCTCGTGGACCGCCAGCACCAGCGCCGGTGCCTGCCTGGCCCCGGTGCTCGCCGGCTCGGCAAGCGGCCAGGGCAACCCGGGTGCGGACGCCATCTTCTACGCCTCCAACGCCACCAACGGCGCCGAGGATTCGTTGAACCTGGGCGGCTATCTGGATGTGTTCAAGACCGCCACGTTCCACGGCGGCATCGCCATGGACGGCCAGAAGATCACCGGCCTGGCCAACGGCACGGTTGCTACCGACGCGGCCACGTTTGGCCAGCTCACCAACGCCATGCGCTACTTCAAGGTTCTCAGCGCCGCCGCGGATGCAAGCGCCACCGGTTCGGATGCGATCGCCATCGGCGGCAATTCCGTCGCCAGCGGTGCGAACGGCACCAGCGTGGGCATGGGCGCGACCACCACGGCGACCGATGCCGTCGCCATTGGTTCACGCACGACGTCCGCGGGCGTCAACTCGACGGTCCTGGGCAACCAGGTGACCGTTGACGCCGACAACAGCATCGCAATCCAGGGCAATAGCGTCGTCAATGTTGCAGCGGACGCGGCCTCGAAACATGCCATCGCCATCGGCACGATGTCGACCGTCTCGACCTCCGCTTCGGGCATCGCCATCGGTGAGCTCTCCACCGTCACCGGCGCCAACAAGGGCGTCGCGCTGGGTGCGAACGCTTCGGCCACCGCTGCCAACAGCGTGGCCCTGGGCGCCGGATCCACCACCACGGCAACGCTGGGCGCTGCCGCCTACAACCCGGGCAGCGCCGCGCTGTCGGGCACCGCTTCGGCCGCCAACGGCGAAGTCTCGATCGGCAAGACCGGCAGCGAACGCCGCCTGACCAACCTGGCCGCGGGCTCGGCCGCGACCGACGCGGTCAACGTCAGCCAGTTGCAGGCGCAGGACGCCACCGTCGACAAGCAGGGCGCCGACATGGCCGCTGCGCTGGGCGGCGGTTCGACGTACAACGCCGCCACCGGTGCGATCTCCGCGCCGAGCTACACGCTGTCCAACGCCAACACCATCGGCGGCACCGCCGGTGCGGCGACCGACGTCGGCGCGGGATTCGCGAAGGTCGACACCGCGCTGGGCAAGCTCAACACGTCCGTGACCAACATCAACACCGGTGCCGGCATCAAGTACTTCCACGTCAATTCGGCGGCATCGGATTCAACCGCCGCTGCGGTCGACTCGACCGCCATCGGACCGCTTGCGAACGTCACGGCCGGCGCCGTCAACGGCATCGCCATCGGACGTGCCGCAACCGTGACGGACAACGCCACCGCGAGCGGCATCGCCATCGGTTCGGGTGCCGTGGCGGACGCAACGCAGGCCATTGCCCTGGGCCGTACGGCGACCGCAGCTGCTGATGACGCGTTCGCGGTTGGCTATGGCTCCAAGGTGGCCGCTGGCGCGATCAACTCGGTCGCCATCGGGCGCGGCGCGAATGTGACATCGAACGTGACGACCAGTGGTTTTGCGATCGGCACCGGCGCCGTGGTCGATGCGTCGGACAGCATGGCGTTCGGTCGCGATTCGAGGGTTTCGGGTACGGACTCGGTGTCGATCGGACACAGTTCCACCGTCACGTCTACCGACTCGCTGGCCATCGGCCACAACTCGAACGTCGCCGCCGCCGACTCGCTGGCCGTTGGCTACGGAGCCAAGGTGGCAGCGGGCGCGATCAACTCGATTGCCATCGGTCGCGGCGCGACCGTTACCGCGAATGCAGCCACCAGCGGCTTCGCCATCGGCACGGGCGCGACAGCCGACGCCACCGACAGCGTCTCGTTTGGCCGCGACAGCAAGGCCATCGCGAATGATTCGCTGGCATTGGGCCACGGGTCGCTCGCCGACCGCGCCATGACGGTGTCGGTGGGCAAGGCCGGTTCCGAGCGTCAGGTCGTGAACATGGCCAAGGGCACGGCCGACACCGATGCGGTGAACGTGAGCCAGCTCAAGGGCGTCACGACGGCCCTGGGTGGCGGCGCGGCGGTGAATGCCGACGGCACCATCAAGGCTCCGAGCTACGCGCTGGCCAACGCCAACGCCCTCGGCGGCACCAGCGGTGCGGCGGCCGACGTGGGCGCGGGCTTCGCGAAGGTCGATGCGGCGCTGGGTGCGGTCAGCGCCACGGCCAACAAGGGCTTCAACATCAGCGCCGACGCCGGTGCGACCAGCCAGAACATCGCTCCGGGCGGCACGGTGAAGTTCAACGCCGGCACCAACGCGACGGTGTCGCGCAGCGGTGACACCGTCACCTACAGCGTCGTCTCCAACCCGACCTTCAGCGGCATGCTGACGGCCAACGGCGGCCTGGTGGTCGGCGCGGGCAAGACCATCGACATGGGCGGCAACAAGGTGACCAACGTCGCCGATGGCACGATTGCGTCCGGTTCGAAGGAAGCGGTCAACGGCGGCCAGCTGTACACGACCAACCAGACGGTCGCCGCGCTCGACGGCCGCGTGACGACCGCCGAAGGCAACATCACCAGCCTGCAGACCACGGTCAACAACATCAACGGCGGCAAGGCCGGCCTGGTGCAGCAGTCGGCCGCCGGTGCGAACCTGACGGTGGGCAAGGCCACTGACGGTGCGGCGGTGGACTTCGCCGGCACGGCCGGTGCGCGCAAGCTGCTCAACGTCGCCGACGGCACGGTTGCCGCGAACAGCAAGGACGCCGTCAACGGCGGCCAGCTGTACACGACCAACCAGACGGTGACGGCGCTCGACGGCCGTGTGACGACCGCCGAAGGCAATATCAGCACGCTGACCACCAACGTCGCCGGCAACACCTCGTCGATCTCGAGCCTGCAGACCACGGTCAACAACATCAGCAACGGCACGGTGGGCCTGGTGCAGCAGTCGGCTGCCGGTGCCAACCTCACGGTCGGCAAGACCAAGGACGGTGCAGCGGTGGACTTCGCCGGCACGGCCGGTGCGCGCAAGCTGCTCAACGTGGCCGACGGCACGATTGCGTCTGCTTCCAAGGACGCCGTCAACGGCGGCCAGCTGTACACGACCAACCAGAACGTGGCGCAGAACACGTCGGACATCAGCGCGCTGGGTGGCCGCGTGACGACCGCCGAAGGCAACATCACCAACCTCACCACTCGCGTGACGACCAGCGAAGGCAACATCTCCACGCTCAACACCAAGGTCAACAACATCGACGGCCGCGTGACGCAGAACACCACCGACATCGCCGGCAACACGACCTCGATCAACAACCTGCAGAACTCGATCAACAACATCAGCAGCGGCTCGGTCGGTCTGGTGCAGCAGTCGGCCGCCGGTGCGAACCTGACGGTGGGCAAGGGCACGGACGGCGCGGCGGTGGACTTCGCCGGCACCGCCGGTGCGCGCAAGCTGGTCAACATCGCTGACGGCACGGTCGCCGCGAACAGCAAGGACGCCGTCAACGGCGGCCAGCTGGATGCGACCAACCAGGTCGTGGCGGCGAACACGTCGGCCATCAACACGCTCGACGGCCGCGTCACCACCAACGAGGGCGACATCTCCAGCCTCGACACCCGCGTGACGACCAACGAGGGCGACATCTCGACGCTGAAGACGGACGTGACGAACATCGACGGCCGCGTGACGACCAACGAAGGTGACATCTCGACGCTGAAGACCGACGTGACCAACATCGACGGTCGCATGACGACCGCCGAGGGCAACATCTCCACGCTCACCACGAACGTCAGCAACATCGACGGCCGCGTGTCCAACGTGGAAGGCTCGGTGACCAACATCACCAACCAGCTGTCCAACGGCGAAATCGGCCTGGTCCAGCAGGACGCCACCAGCCGCGTGATCACCGTCGCCAAGGACAGCGACGGCGCGACGGTGGACCTCGCCGGCACCGCCGGTGCGCGCAAGCTGGTCAACGTGGCCGACGGCACGGTGGCCGCGAACAGCAAGGACGCCGTCAACGGCGGCCAGCTCGACGCGACCAACCAGGTCGTGGCGGCGAACACGTCGGCCATCAACACGCTCGACGGCCGCGTGACGACCAACGAAGGCGACATCTCGACGCTGAAGACGGACGTGACCAACATCGACGGCCGTGTGACGACCAACGAAGGCGACATCTCGACGCTGAAGACCGACGTGACCAACATCGACGGACGCGTGACGACCGCCGAAGGCAACATCACCTCGCTCGACAACCGCGTCACGAAGAACGAAGGCGACATCTCCACGCTCAACACGAACGTCAGCAACATCGACGGCCGCGTGACCAACGTCGAAGGCTCGGTGACCAACATCACCAACCAGCTCAACAGCGGTGAGATCGGCCTGGTGCAGTACGACGACGCAGCGGGTGTGGTGTCGGTCGCGAAGGACAAGGCCGGCACGGCCGTGGACTTCCGCGGCACGGCGGGTGCGCGTCGCCTGAAGGGCGTCGCCGCTGGCGGCGAGGACGAGGATGCGGTGAACGTGTCGCAGCTGAAGAAGGTCACCGACGCCATGGGCGGCGGGGCTTCGGTCAACGCCGACGGTTCGATCACGGCGCCGACGTACTACGTCACCAACGCCGACGGTTCGAAGTCGTCCGTGACCAACATGGGCGATGCGATGAGCAACATCGACAGCCGCGTCTACAACAACACCACCTCCATCACCACCATCAACCAGCAGATCAGCAGCGGTACGATCGGCATGGTGCAGCAGGCCTCGGCCGGCGCGAAGCTGACGGTGGGCAAGGACACGGACGGTGCGGAAGTGGACTTCGCCAACAACGCCGGCAACGCCCGCAAGCTGACCAGCGTCGCCGACGGCGCCGTGGCGGCGGGCAGCAAGGACGCCGTCAACGGTGGCCAGCTGCACGCGGTGAGCCAGTCGATGGCGAGCGCACTGGGCGGCGGTTCGACGGTCAATGCCGACGGCACGGTCACCGCGCCGAGCTACTCGGTGACCAATGCCGACGGTTCGACCTCGCAGGTGAACGGCGTGGAAGGCGCGATCAGCAACATCGACAACCGCACGTACCAGAACACGCAGGCCATCACCCACAACACCTCGGCCATCAACAACCTCACCACGCAGATCAGCAACGGTGAAGTGGGCCTGGTGAAGCAGGATGCGGCGACGCGCCAGATCACGGTGGCCAAGGACAGCGACGGCGCTGCGGTGAGCGTGGCCGGCACGGCGGGCGATCGCGTGGTGACGGGCGTGGCGTCGGCCAAGGCCGACAACGACGCGGTGAACCTGGGCCAGCTGAAGGCCGCGGGCCTGGTGTCCGCCAACGGCGAAACGAAGTCGATCGTGACCTACGACACGGCGGACAAGTCGAGCATGACCATGGGTGGCGAAGGCGCGACCTCGGCCGTGACGATCCACAACGTCGCCGACGGCGTGGCCGATCACGACGCGGTCAACGTGTCCCAGCTCAACACGCGTCTGCAGCAGAACTCCACCGAGGTGCTCGTCCAGGCCAACTCCTACACCGACCAGAAGCTGGGCGACGTGTGGACCGGCATGGACAAGCTCGCCAACGAGGTCGCCAAGCAGGACGGTCGCATCAGCCAGCACGGCGCGATGTCGATGGCCGAAGCGCAGATGGCCTCGGGTGCTGCCGCCGCAGCGGTGGGCAACCCGAACGGTGCGTGGTCGGTGGGCCTGGGTTCGGAGCAGGGTCATGGCGCGATCTCCGCCGGCTACGCCAAGCCGGTCGGCAAGAACAGCCAGATCAGCTTCGGCGCCGCGTTCGGCGGTAGCGACCACTCGGTCGGCGTGGGTTTCGCCCACAGGCTGTAACGGCCGACGCGGACCTTCCGCGCAGGCATGACGAAGGACGGGGCGGAAACGCCCCGTCCTTTTTTCGTCTCCGCAACCGTGCCAGACGGCCCGTTCGGCAAAGGGAGCCGGTTGTATCCTGTGCTCCCGCGCGCAGGATGCCGAACATGCCCAGACCGCCGTTCCAGTTGCAGCGGATCGACCATGTCGTACTGCGCGTACGCGACGTCGCCGGAATGGTGGCGTTCTATTGCGACGTCCTGGGCTGCAGCGTCGAACGCCGGCAGGAGGCCATCGGCCTGATCCAGCTGCGCGCCGGCGATTCGCTGATCGACCTGGTCGATGTCGACGGCACGCTGGGTCGCAAGGGCGGCGCCGCGCCCGGACGCGAAGGCCACAACATGGACCACCTGTGCCTGCGCGCCGAACCGTTCGATGTCGATGCGATCGTCGCGCACCTCACCGCGCATGGCGTGCGCGTGGCGGAATTCGGTTCGCGCTACGGCGCCGAAGGCGAGGGCCCGTCGCAGTACCTCCATGATCCGGAAGGCAACCTCGTCGAGCTGAAAGGGCCGCCGGATATCGCCTGAGCGCTTCCGCGCTTCCTGCACTCCGCGTCCGCGGAGATGACGAACCACCACTCTCGCAGCATTCCATGCCGACCCAACCCGCCACGCTTTCGATCTCCGTCCGCCGACTCGCGCTGCTGCTCGGCGGCCTGGCGATGTTCGGCCCGTTCTCGATCGACACCATCTTCCCCGCGTTCCCCGCCATCGGCGCGCAGTTCGGCGCCGACAAGCTGGCGATGCAGCAGACCATCAGCGTCTACCTGATCGCGTATGCGGCGATGAGCATCGTGCACGGGCCGCTGTCGGATGCGATTGGCCGTCGCCGCGTGATCATCGGCGGCCTCATCGTGTTCACCCTCGCATCGGTCGGATGCGCGCTGGCGAAGGACCTGCCGACGCTGCTCACGTTCCGTGCGTTGCAGGGCCTGTCGTCGGGCGTGGGGTTGATTGTCGGCCGCGCCGTGATACGCGACGTGCTGCACGGCGACGACGCACAGCGCCTGATGAGCCAGGTGTCGATGATCTTCGGCGTCGCGCCCGCGCTGGCGCCGGTGATCGGCGGGTGGATCCTCGGCATCGCCCACTGGCCGGCGATCTTCTGGTTCCTGGTCGTGTTCTCGCTGGTGCTGCTCGTCGCCACGTGGCGTGCGTTGCCGGAAACGCATCCGCCGCAGGCGCGACTTCCGCTCGCGCCAAAACGCCTGCTGCGCGATTACGTCGCCATCGTGATCAACCCGCGCTTCCAGCGGCTCTCCGCTGCGGCGGCGTTCAATTTCGCCGCACTGTGGGTCTACATCGCGTCGGCGCCTGCGTTCGTGCTCGACATCCTCAAGCTCAACGAGCGCCAGTTCGGCTGGTTCTTCGTGCCGATGATCAGCGGCATGATCCTGGGCGCGTTCGTTTCCGGGCGCAGCGCGGGGAAGGTCAGCGGCGCGAAGCTGGTGTCGATCGGCTTCGCGTGTTCGGCCATCGCGATGGCGATGAACCTGGGCTACAACCTGCTCACCGACGTGCCGAAGGTGCCGTGGGCGGTGTTGCCGATGACGCTCAACGCGTTCGGCATCGCGCTGGTGTTCCCGATCGTCACGCTCGCCATCCTCGACATGTACCCGCGCCAGCGCGGCTCGGCGTCGTCGTTGCAGGCATTCACCGGCCTGGTGCTCAATGCGGCGATCGCCGGCGTGCTGTCGCCGTTGATCAGCGACCACGCGCTGTGGCTGATCGCGACAGCGATTGCCTTCCTCACGATCGCCTTCGGTTTCTGGCGCTGGGAAGTGCGCGTGTCGCGGATGCGTTCGCGTGGCGAAGCGACGTCGACGGTGCCGGGCGAGACGCTGTAGGAGTCAGCGTCAGCGTCGCCGGCGCATGCACGCATACAGCGGGAAGCCGGCGACGATCAGCACCGCGCCCCACGCGAGCGCTTCGGTGCCGATGCCGAACATGGCGTAGAGGCTGTAGACCAGCGCCAGCGCCGCGAGCGTGCGACTCACCGCGCCGGTGCCGCGCACCATCCATGCTGCACTGCTCACCACGTAGGGCAGCAGCGTCGCCGCGGTCGAAAGCAGGATCGAGAACGTGAACACCTGCACCAGCGAGCGGCTGTAGTTCGCCGCGACCAGCGCGCTGGAAAGCAGGCTGCTGACGAAAATGCCCAATACCGGTGTGCCGCCCTTGTCGAGCTTCGTGAACGGCTTGGGGAGCAGACCGTCGCGTGCCGCCGCGAGCGGCAACTGCGCCGACAGCATGACCCAGCCGTTGAGCGCGCCGAAGCAGGAAATCGCCATGACGACGGCGAGCGTCAAGCCTGCGGCGGGGCCCCACAGCGCACGCGCGGCGTCGGCCATCGGCGCCTGCGATTGCGCGAGCACGTCGCGCGGCAACAGGCCGAGCACGGCGGTGCACGCGAGGATCGTCGCGACGCCCGCCAGCAGGGCGCCCAGCACGGTCGCGCGCGGTACGGTCGATTGTGCGTTCTCGGTCGAGCCGGCCGGCACCGTCGCCGCTTCCAGGCCCAGCATCGCCCAAAGCGTCAGCGCGACGGTGGCGTTGGCGACCTGCGGCAGGCTTTCGGTGGTCGGGTTGAACGGTGTGTAGTGCGTGGCATCGACGAACCACAGTGCGATCAGGCCGAACAGCAGCAGCGGCAGCAGCTTCAGTACGGTGGTGACCAGCTGCAGGCCGCCGGCTTCGCGCAGGCCGATGAGGTTCACGCCGCTGCACAGCCACAACGCGCCGAGCGCGCACGCCGCCGCGCGCAACGGCGTTGCAGTGAGGGCGGGAAAGATCGCGCCCATGCTGCCGGCGAACGCGACGGCAATCGCGGCGGTGGCGCACCAGATCGAGATCCAGTAACTCCAGGCGATCACGAAACCCGGCAGTTCGCCGAATGCGTTGCGCGCGAACACATACGGCCCGCCGGTCTGCGGCCAGCGCATCGCCAGTCGCGCGAAGGTGATCGCCAGCAGCATCGCGCCGGCCAGCGTGATGCCCCAGCCGAGCAGGCTCGCCGCACCGTACGGCGCCAGCGCCGCCGGCAACAGGAACGCGCCGGAGCCGATCATGCTGCCGACCACAAGCGCGGTGGCGGACCAGAAGCCGAGCGGGCGAGTGGGCGTGGTCATGTGCTTTGGAACGTCCTCAGGCGTGGACGGTGGTCAGTGTTGACGCGCTTTCGCTGTCATTCCCGCGAAGGCGGGAAACCAGCGTCGGAAACATCACACTCTGCGTCGAGCGGAATTGGTTCGGATAGATGGATTCCCGCCTTCGCGGGAATGACAGCCGAATGCAGAAGTGAAGGCGAAGCTGAAACGCCTCACTCCCCGTCCGCCCGATACACCGCCCGCAACAGTTCGTGGAAGTGGTGCACCGCGTTCTCGCGCAAGGGATTCAACCGTCCCGGTTCGTACGAACCCGACGACAGCCCGCGCTGCACGTCCTCGCAGATCGTCAGGTCTTCCAGCTGGACTTCATCGCTGAAGTCGCGATCGGCTTCGCGGCGCTGGTGCGCTTCGTCCGTGTCGTCGGGCGCGTAGTAGAAGTCGAACTCGACGCGGCAACGATCCACGCCCTTGGGCACGACGCGATTGGTCTGCAGACGGCCGGGCAGGATGTTGAGCATCGTGTTCGGCCACATCCAGTAGTACAGCGCGTCGCCATCGCCATACAGGCCGTCGCCGCTTTCCAGCGGGCTGAACTGGTAGGAGTACCACTGCGCCGTTTCGGTGATGTAGCTGCGGTAATCGAGCAGTTTGTTGAGGCCCGGATGGATGTGCGGGACGTGGTAGCCCTCGAGGTAGTTGTCGACGTAGACCTTCCAGTTGCACGCGACGTCGTAGCTCACGCGGCGATGGTGGCCGTAGCGTTCGAGATGGCGCGTCGCGCCGAGCCGTGCGTCGATGCCTTCGACGAACGCGTCGAAGTCCGGCGCGCGCGCTTCGTCCACCGCCGCGAACACCAGCCCCTGCCACACGCGCACCGCCAGCTGCGGAAGGCGGATGTCGCCGGGCACGAAGTCGGGTGCGGTGCCCATCTCGGGCGCCGAACGGAGCACGCCATCGAGCGTGTATGTCCAGCCGTGGTAGCGGCAGCGAAGAGACTTCGCCGCCAGTCCGTCGCAACTGGCGATCGGTCCTGCGCGATGGCGGCAGACGTTGTGGAACACGCGGATCTCACCGTCCGCCCCGCGCACCGCGATCACCGGCAACCCGGCGAAATCGCCGACGACGTGATCGCCCGCATCCTGCAATTGGCAGACGTGCGCGAGCATTTGCCAGCCTGCGTCGAAGATGACGCGGCGATCAATCGCCGGCATGGCCGGGTCGGCGTAGTAGCGCGCTGGCAGGGAGGTCGCGTGGGAAAGCGGCTGGGAAGCCAGGTCGGGCAGGCGGTCGGCGCGGTTCATGCGCGCAGGGTACGACCGCCTCCGCTGTTTGGGGAAGCGCCGGCGACGCGGCGCCGGCGGGGTGGCGTCAGGGCTTCGGGGACGCTTGCGCCTGCTGCGCCGCGACACGTCGCGCCACATCGGCCAGCATCGCGTCCAGTTCCGCGCGGTCGTGCACCTGCCCGTGCTGCACCACGGCATGGATCTGGCGCGTCGCGGCGATGTCACGCAGCGGGTCGGCGTCGAGCAGGACGACGTCGGCCACCTTGCCGGCGGCCAGCGTGCCGTACTCGTCGTCGTGGCCGAGGAAGCGGGCGCCGTTGATCGTCGCCGCCTGCAGCGATTGCTGCGGCGTCAGGCCGTAGTGCACCAGCCAGCCCAGCTCCTGGTGCAGCCCGATGCCCGGGTAGTTGTACGAGTTGAGGAAGCCCGCGTCGGTGCCGGCGAGGATCGTCATGCCGGCCTTCTGCATCATCGGCAACACGCCCGCACTCGTTTCGAAGCGCTCGTGGCGGCGCGCGACGGCCTGCGCATCGTCCTTCGCCGCGCGCTCGACGCGCCACGTGTAGGTCGCTTGCAGGCCGGGGCCGATGTACTTCAGGTACGGGTCGTTGCGGTGACTGTCCTGGTCGAGGTAGGTCACCACGCGACTGCCGTTGATCGTCGGCGTGATCGCCGTGCCTTGGCGCGCGAGGTTGCGGTACGCGGCCATCGCGCGGGCGGGATCGAACGTGGCGTTCCACTGCGTCCACGCGTCGCGGCTGTTGATCTCGCCCCTGGCGATCTTCTCGCCCAGCGATTTCTCAAGCGGCGACCCGGCCTTGTACGCGTAGTCGAAGTGTTCGATCGAATCCAGTCCGGCCGCGCTCACTTCTTCGAGCGTGAGCGGGTAGGGCACGTGCGCGGAGGTTTTCAGGCCGCGGCGATCGGTTTCCTTCACCGCGGCCATGAACAGTTCCGGCGACAGCGTGTTGTCCGTGATCTTGACGAAGTCGACCTTCCACGCCTGCAGTTGATCCAGCGCAGCGTTGAGTTCGTCGGTATTGCCGATCTCGATGTCGCCCGGCCAGATCGACTTGTAGCCTTCGATCTTCGGTCCGGAGGTGAAGATGCGCGGGCCGGCGAGTTCGCCCTTCGCGACCGCATCGCGCCACTGGAGCACGCTCGGGCTCAGGTCGCCGGCGCAATCGCGTACTGCCGTGATGCCATGCGCGAGGTAGAGCGGCAGCAGGTTGCGGTTTTCCTCGATGAGCGCGTCGCCGCCGCCGAAATGCACGTGCATGTCCCAGAGGCCGGGGATGGCGTACTTGCCCTGTGCATCGAGCACCTGCGGCGCTTCGTATTTCTTCGCCTGCTTCGCGTCGGCCACGGCGAGGATGTGGCCGTCGCGCACGGCGATGGTGCGATGCGGCTGCAGCTTTCCGGAGACGACATCCACGACGGTGGCGTCGCGGATGAGCAGGTCGACGCGTTCAGCGGCGTTGGCGGCGAGCGCGACTGGCAGCGAGGCGGCAATGCAGAGGGAAATCAGGCACTTTTTCATCCCGACACCATACCTTCGCCGACGTGGAGTCAACGATACGCATGCTGGCGAAAGCGCCGTGCAAAGTCCCGGAAAAGGAAACGGCCGGCAAGGCCGGCCGTTTCGCGGGGTGCAGCGTGATGGAACTCAGCCCTGCTTCGGCGCTTCCTGCTTCGCAGGCGCTGCCGGCGTCGTCGCCGGAGCGGCCGGAGCCGCCGCCGCGGTCGCTTCCCAGCCGCAGGTCTTGCCTTCGTTCTGCTGCTTCAGCCACGTCTGCAGCGGCGCGAAGTATTCCAGCACTGCGGAGGCGTCCATCTTCTCGCCACCGGTGAGTTCCTTCAGCGTCTTCTGCCACGGCTGGCTCGCGCCCTTGCTCAGCATCGCCTGGAAGCGCGCGCCGGCTTCCTTGTTGCCGTAGAAGCTGCATTCGTACAGCGGACCCTTGAAGCCCGACGCGTCGCACAGCGCCTTGTAGAACTGGAACTGCAGCACGTGCGAGAAGAAGTAACGCGTGTACGGCGTGTTGCCCGGCACGTGGTACTTCGCGCCCGCGTCGAAGAACTCCTCACCGCGCGCCGTGGCGGGGGCGACGCCCTGGTACTTCGCCTTCAGGTCCCACCACGCCTTGTTGTAGTCGGCCGGCTTGATCGAGCCGTCGAACACGCCCCAACGCCAGCGGTCGATCATCAGGCCGAACGGCAGGAACGCCACCTTCGCCAGCGCCATGCGCATCTGCGCGTTGACCACCGCTTCGTCGCTGACCTGCTGCTCGCTGGCCAGACCGATCGACTGCAGGTACTGCGGCGTCATCGACAGCACGATCGTGTCGCCGATGGCCTCATGGAAACCATCGTGCGCGCCCTGCTGGAACAGCGGCGGCAGCTTGTTGTAGGCCAGGTAGTAATAGACGTGGCCGAGCTCGTGGTAGATCGTCGTGAAATCTTCCTCGTTCGGCTTGATGCACATCTTGGTGCGCACGTCGCCGGCCATGTTCATGTCCCACGCGCTGGCGTGGCAG
>Ga0209257_1002283_pt1 | contig 19544 bp, 16 predicted proteins | sample AraplaCvi_mCL_r2_FD_184277 | JGI IMG/M metagenome (GOLD analysis project Ga0209257, IMG submission 184277) | Arabidopsis root microbial communities from North Carolina, USA - plate scrape MF_Cvi_mCL_r2 (SPAdes) (version 2) | ecosystem: Host-associated > Plants > Roots > Endosphere | place: USA...
CAGCAGACCCGCGTCTTCGTTATTCCTGCCCGCCATGACCCTCGCCTTCGGAGCCGAGATTGTTACGCGATTCGCGCCCAGTCCGACAGGCCTTCTCCATCTCGGCCATGCTCATTCCGCACTCCTCGCCCATCGCACCGCGCGTCAAAGCAGCGGCCGCTTCCTGCTCCGCATCGAGGATATCGACCGCACGCGCTGCAAGCCGGAATTCGAAGCGGCGCTCATCGAGGATCTGCATTGGTTGGGAATCGATTGGGAAGAGCCGGTGCGGCGACAATCGGAGCATTTTGCCGACTACGCCGCAGCGCTCGAACGCCTCGAAGCCTCCGGCCTGCTTTATCCCTGTTTCTGCAGCCGCAAGGATATCGCCGCCGCGGCCTCGGCGCCGCATGAAGGCGAGGCCGTGATCTATCCCGGAACCTGCCGCGGCCTCGATCCGGTTCTTGCGGCCGAGCGCAAGACGGCCGGCGCCCCCTTCGCGCTGCGCTTCGATGTCGCAAAGGCGGTCCGGCAGGCCGGTCCGCTCACCTTCCGCGAGGCCGAACCGGACGGAACCAATTTGCGTGAAACCCGGGCCGAACCGGAACATTTCGGGGACGTGGTGTTGGGCCGCCGCGATACGCCGGCGAGCTATCACCTCTGCGCCACCTTGGACGACCATCTCCAGGGGGTGACTTTGGTCATCCGCGGCGAAGATCTGCGGTCCGCGACCCATCTGCACCGGCTCTTGCAGGCGGTTTTGGGGCTTGCATCGCCGCAATATAGGCACCATGTCTTGCTCACGAACGAGTCGGGGGTCCGGCTCTCGAAACGCGACGGCGCACTGGCGCTGCGATCGCTGCGGGAGCGGGGGTTAATCGCAAGCGCGGTGCGGAAGATGGCCGGGTTCCAGGATGCATAAGGCTCGGGCCGATTCATTGCCGATGGTTTCTCCGGTGGTTTCCATGAAGAAGACGCAACCGGGCGGCACCCGCTGATGCCGGGACTGGACCACATCATCGAGGCCATCGTTCCTCTCGCCCAGGTCATCATGATCGACCTGGTGCTGGCCGGCGACAACGCGATCGTCGTCGGCATGGCCGCCGCGGGCCTGCCCAAGCATATGCGCGCCAAGGTCATCGTGATCGGCATCGCCGCGGCGACCGTGCTGCGCATCCTCTTCGCCCTGGTGACCAACCAGTTGCTCGCGATCATCGGTCTCACCCTCGCCGGCGGCATCCTGCTGCTCTGGGTCTGCTGGAAATTCTGGCGCGAGCTGCTGGCGGAGCGCCGGCGCCGCCTCAAGGAAGCAGCGATGCACCGTGAGGCGCTGAGCCGCGACGAGCGCGTCGAGCTGGCCGAGCACCCGGAGGTGCTGCCCGGCGCCGCCCCGGCCAAGACCATGCGCCAGGCGATCACCCAGATCGTGCTGGCCGACGTCTCCATGTCGCTGGACAACGTGCTGGCGGTCGCGGGTGCGGCCGGCGAGCATACCTGGGTGCTGATCCTCGGCCTGCTGCTGTCGGTCGCCCTGATGGGCGCCGCAGCCACGATCATCGCCAACCTCCTGAAACGCTACCATTGGATTGCCTATGTCGGCCTTGCCATCATCCTCTGGGTCGCGGTCGATATGATCTACCGCGGCACCAACGAGGTGATGGACCAGATGAACGGCAGCAACAGCGCGCCGGCCGCCTCGATCGCCGCCGGCTAGACGCCGACTGCATCCTGCCCGGCACCGCTTTCGGCGTGTCGCGGCGCGCCACACCTGCTAAAACCGGGCAACGCACAACCACGCAACGCCCCGCGCCGCCGTGACCACCGAGGTTGAACCGGAGAGCACCCCGACCCACTTCCGCCGCATCGCCCGCGGCGTGCCGCATCGCGTGCAGCTCTACAGCCGGCTGATCTTTCGGAAACTGCTCGCCTCGCGGGTCCGCGACAGCGAGGTCGCACTGCTCATCCTGGCCGTGCTGATCGGCGTTGTCGTCTCGGTTGTCACCTGCCTGACCGCCCAGGCGCTGGTCCTGATCCGCATCGCCCTTTTCGGCAGCATCTATGCAGCGCATCTCTCCAGCGGTGTCGGCATCGACCCCATCCGGCTCCTGGCCGTGCCCATCGTCGGCAGCCTGCTTTATGGTCTCGTCGCCTATGGAGAGCGGCGCTGGCGCGGCCGCGACATCGTCGATCCGATCGAGGCCAACGCGCTCTATGGCGGCAAGATGTCCCTGCGCGATTCAATCTCGCTGGCGCTCCTGACCCTGTTCTCGGCCGGCATCGGCGCTTCGGTCGGCATGGAGGCGGCCTATACCCAGGCGGGCTCCGGCCTCGCCTCGCGCGCCGGCCAGGCGCTGCGCTTCCGCCGCCAGGATCTGCGCGTCCTGGTCGGCGCCGGCGCCGCGGCGGCGATCGCCGCTGCCTTCAACGCGCCGCTGGCCGGTTCGTTCTACGCCTTCGAGCTCGTCATCGGCGCCTATTCACTGACCGCACTCGTGCCGGTCGGCATGGCTGCCGTGACCGCGGCGGTGATCGGTCGCACCTTTTTCGGTCTGGAGCCGCTGATCGATATCCCGGCGCAGATGCCGCCCGGCAACGTCGACTTCCTCTATTTCACCGGCATCGGCATCGCCGCGGGCTTCGTCGGCGTCATCGCCATGCGCGCGGTGACCGGCGTCGAATCGATCCTGCAGCAATGGAAGATCCCGCGCGGCATCCGCCCGTTCTTTGGCGGCGTGGTGCTGGCCGGCCTCGCCTTCATGTTCCCGCAGGTGCTGGGCAGCGGCCATGGCGGCATCGAGGTTGCGGTCGTCGGCCTGACGCCCTGGGCGCTGCTGACCGGCTTGCTCGCCGCGAAGCTCGTCGCCTCTGCGGTCTCGGTCGGCAGTGGTCTCCGCGGCGGTCTTTTCTCGTCCTCGCTCTATATAGGCGCGCTGCTGGGTGCCCTCATCGGCGAGATCGCCCAGGTCTTCGACCCGGCCTTGGGCCGCGAGCTCATCACCTTCACCATGGTCGGCATGGGTGCCGTGGGCGCGGCGGTGGTCGGCGCGCCGGTCACCATGATCCTGCTCTGCCTGGAACTCACCGCCTCCTATTCGATCACCGTCGGCGTGATCGTCGCGGTGCTGCTGGCGTCATTCGGGGTGCGCCAGTGGTTCGGCTATTCCTTCTCCACCTGGCGCTTCCACCAGCGCGGCCTCAAATTGAAGGGCGCCCACGACGTCGGCTGGATCCAGGACTTAACCGCCGAGACCCTGATGCAGCGCGACATGGTGTTCGTCAAATCCTCGGACAGCCTGGAGACGGTGAAGGCCCAGCATCCGGCCGGCGAAACCGGCCAGCTCTTCGTCCTCGACGACGACGGCACCTATCGCGGCGTGATCGACGTGCCGATGATCCACCTCTCCACCTCACCGACCGGCGGCACCGCATCCCGTGTCGGCGACCTCCTGCCGCTGAAACAGCCGGTGCTGGCGCGCAAAACCCCGATCCGGGCGATGCTGCAGCTCTTCGAAGAAAGCGAGCTCGAAGTCCTCGCCGTCGTGGATTCCACGGTCACGCGCTACGTGCTCGGCTACTGCACGGAAAGCTATGTGCTCAGGCGCTACAACCAGGAACTGGAACGGCGCCGGAGCGAGGAGCTCGGGCATTCGGATCTTTATGGGCCGGCCGAGGAGCGGTGAACCGTGCGCCGGCACGGCTCGGTGCCTGCGGAAGAGGACAGAGGGTAAGGGGTCAATGGGTGTCGCTGCATGAATAAGACGGAAGCGGCAACCAGACCAATCCTCCCCACCTTCCGCGAAGCGTTCCTGGTCTGGGCCAAGGTCGGGCTGCTCTCCTTCGGCGGGCCGGCGGGACAGATTGCGCTGATGCACCGCATGCTGGTGGACGAGCGGCGCTGGATCGGCGAGCAGCGGTTTCTGCATGCTCTGTCCTATTGCATGCTGCTGCCCGGCCCCGAGGCGCAGCAGCTTGCGACCTATATCGGCTGGCTGCTGCACGGGACCCGCGGCGGCCTCGCCGCCGGCATTCTCTTCGTGCTGCCGGGTGCCGTGGTGATGCTGGCGCTCTCGGCGGTCTATGGGCTCTATCACGATCTGCCGGCGATCGCAGCGCTCTTCCTCGGCGTCAAGGCCGTGGTGCTGGCGATCGTCATCGAGGCGATCCTCCGCATCGGCAAGCGCGCCCTCAAAAACCGCGTGGCGGTCGCGATTGCCGTCGCTGCCTTCATCGGCATCTACATCCTGAAGATTCCCTTCCCGCTGATCGTGCTCGGCGCCGGGGCGATCGGCTGGCTCGGCCATCGCTTCGCGCCGGATGCCTTCACGGGCAGCGGCGGCCATGGCAACGGCCCGACGCCCGACACCCATGGCCTGATCGACGCGCTGATCGAAAACGGCCGGCTCACCCACACCAGCCGCTCCACCGCCCGCGCATTGCGCACGCTCGGCCTCTGGTTGCTGATCTGGCTCGGCCCCGTCCTGGCGCTCCGCCTCGCGACCGGCGGGCACAGCGTTTGGAGCGAACTCGGCGGCTTCTTCAGCGTGATGGCGGTGGTGACCTTCGGCGGCGCCTATGCGGTGCTCGCCTATGTGGCGCAGGCGGCGGTCGATGGATTCCACTGGCTGCTGCCGCATGAGATGGTGGATGGGCTTGGCCTCGCCGAGACCACGCCGGGACCGCTCATTCTGGTGCTGCAATTCGTCGGCTTCCTTGCCGCCTACCGTGCGCCCGGAAGTCTCGATCCACTGCTCGCCGGGACGCTGGGCGCGCTGCTGACGCTCTGGGTCACCTTTGCGCCGTGCTTCCTCTGGATCTTCGTCGGGGCGCCGTATGTCGAGGCCTTGCGCAACAACCGCGCGATCTCGGCCGCGCTCGGCGCGGTGACCGCCGCCGTGGTCGGCGTCATCGCCAATCTGGCGCTCTGGTTCGGCCTGCATGTTCTGTTCGGTGCGACCGAGGAGATCGCCGGATTTCAGGTCCCGGTCCTCGCCAGCATAAACTGGATCACCGCCGCGATTGCTCTCGCGGCGGTGATCGCCATGCTGCGGTTCAAGGCGGGTGCCTTGCCGACCTTGGCCTTCGGGGCGCTGGCCGGCTCGGCAACCCTGTTTCTCGCCTAGGTCAGAACTGCGCCGCCAACTGCCGCGCCATCTCCAGATGGTGCTGCACCACCGGCAGCGTCTTCTGCGCCCAGGCCTTCACATCGGCATCGGTGCCGTTGGTGATCTCGTTCTGCAGCGCGTTCACCACCGCGGTGTGATCTTCCACCTGACCTTCGATATAGACCCGGTCGAACTCGGTCCCCGCCGTGTTGGACAGCCGGTCATACTTGGCCTTGTGGTTGAGGTCCATATCGGACGGTGGGGTCATCTGCTTCTGCTGCGCCAGCGCCGTCAGCTCGCTGTTGGCGGCGGTGTGGTCGGTCACCATCTGCGCCGCGAAGGCGCGGACATCGCTGCGGGTCGCCTGATTGCGCGCCAGATCGCCGAACTTCACCTCGGCGATGCCGCCCGCGCCGACCGTGTTGATGAAGGTGGCGTCAGTCGTCGAGAGGGACGGCGTCATCTGCGCCTGGGTGGCGGATTGCACCGTCGTTGCCGCTTTTTCGGAGGATTGGCAGGCCGCGATGCCGACCGCCGGAAGCAACAGGGCGGCGGCGAAGGCGAGGCGTCGGGACATGGTTGTGAACTCCGTGTTGGGACATTGAACATCGCCAACCCGGGTATTCGGATCGGGTTCCGCGCCATCCCGCGGAACCCGCCTGCAACCGAATCCGCTACGCCGCCTTGATCGAGGACAGGAACGTTTCGACCTTGCCGCGCAAGGTCTCCGATTGCTGCGAGAGTTCGCTCGCCGCCGCATTCACCTGCTCCGCCGCAGCGCCGGTCGCTGCCGCCGCCTCGGAAACACCGGTGATGTTCGAAGAGACTTCCTGGGTCCCCTCCGACGCCTGCTGGACGTTGCGCGAGATTTCCTGGGTCGCGGCCCCCTGTTCCTCGACGGCGGAGGCGATCGCCGTCGCGATGTCGTTGATTTCGCGGATGGTCGTGGCAATCGACTGAATCGCCGCCACCGCGTCACCGGTCGCCTGCTGGATGCCCCCGATCTGGGAACCGATCTCCTCGGTCGCCTTCGCGGTCTGATTGGCGAGGCTCTTCACCTCGGAGGCCACCACGGCGAAGCCCTTGCCGGCCTCGCCCGCCCGCGCCGCCTCGATCGTTGCATTGAGGGCGAGGAGGTTGGTCTGGCTGGCGATGTCGTTGATGAGTCCAACCACCTCGCCGATCTTCTGTGCGGCGTCTGCCAGACCTTTCACCTGAACGTTGGTGCGGTCCGCATCGGCGACGGCGCGGCCGGCCACCTGCGCCGATTGCTGCACTTGGCGGCTGATCTCGTGAATCGAGGCGGTCAGCTCCTCGGTCGCGACGGAGACGGTGGCGACATTGGTCGAGGCCTCCTCGGAGGCATTGGCGACCGCGGTCGCTTGGCGCGAAGTCTCTTCCGCCGTTGCCGTCATGGACGCCGCCGTCGCCTGCATCTCGGTCGTGGCGGCGCCGACGGCGCGCAGCACGCCCGTCACATCCTGGTCGAACTTGTCGGTCAGGATCTCGATCTGCCGCGCCCGCTCCGCGCGTTGCCGCTGCGCCTCCATTTCCTTGGCCTGGAGCTCCTCGGCCTTGATCATGCTGGCTTTGAAGACGCCGAAGGCGCCCGCCATCTCGGCGACCTCATCGCTGCCGACGACCGGCACTTCGACCGTTTTGTCGCCGGCAGTGAGACGCGACATCGCGCCGGCCAGCTGCTTTACCGGCCGGCTGATGCCGCGCCCGATCACCCAGGCGAGCGCCAGCATGAACATCGCGATCACGATCACCGCGCCGAACATGGTGTATCGCGCCAGCGCCTCGATCCGGTCCATCTCGGCACTGGCGGCACTGCGGCGCGCGGTCGCCGATTGCCGCACCGATTCGAGGATCGGCTCGGCTGCGGCATAGGCCTCGCTCATGCCGGAGAGCTTGTCGTTGATGGTGAGCTGAAGCTTCGCCATTTCCAGGAAGGCGGCTTCATACTGGCCGGCGAGATCCGCGAGCTTCGCCTGCGCCTCGGCCGGGATGGAGGAGGCTTTCAGGAGCTCGACGAAATGCGCCCGCTCCTTGGTCAGATTGTCGATATAGGTCTTGTCGCCGCGCGCCATGAAGTCCTTCTCATGGCGCCGCATCATCAGCATAGAGATGGTGAGCTGCGGATCGTTGTAGCCTTTCAGCGTATCCTCGACCGAATGCACCGCTGTGCGCAGCTTGCCGAGCAACCCCTGATCGGGCTTCAGGCCCATGCTCGTAAGATCGCCGGCGATCTCGCGGAACCGAGCATCATAGTCGCTGTAGAGACCCTGCAGCTTCGTGAGTGCGGCCGCCTCATCGCTCTCGACCTTGGGCATCAGGTCGCCGATCTCTTTGCCGATCTTCACACCCACTTCGGCATGCTTCTCGGCGAAACTTGTGTCCTTCCTGAGCAGGAAGTCCTTCTCCCGGCGCCGCGCGTTCAGGAAGTCCTCGGCGATCGTTTGCACCGTGATGTATTCGGAGATCGCCGCCTGTTCGATCGCATCGACCCGGCTGCGCATGCCGTCGGCAACGATGAGCGTGATCAGGATGGCGACGAAGCCGATCAGGGCGATGCCGGCGATGAGCAGGATCTTGGTCCCGATCTTCACCCTTGCGAGTGCAGCGTTCAGCATAGAGAGGCGTCCTGGCTGGAGAACGAAGGCCGGGCAAGTCGCCCGGCACAACCAAAATTCGCCACGAGTGGTTAAGGATCAGCTAAAGATTCCTAGGGCGCCGCCGGTAAATCGTTGGAAACAGGTTAATCCCGAATCATTTTGGTTAATGCGGGCCGGCGAGCGCCAGGGCGATGTCGCAGTAATCTGCACGCTCCGGTGTCAGGTGCCCCATCCGGACCATGAAGTCGATGACAACTAGTCCGACATTGAACTTGAAGTCTTCGGTGTCGCGGAGGATGCGTTCGACCTCCTCGAGCGGCATCAGCTCGAAGCTCGCGATCTCGCCGTCGTGGTTGTGCGGCACGAAATCGGCCGGCAGCTCTAGGTCATAGACGAAGAGCGTGTCGTCGCGGAGATGCCCGTTCAGCTCCATGCGATAGGCGAGGGCACCGGCGGGATTGGCGCGGCGCGCCAGCTCCTTCGGGATCGAAGCTTCTTCCGCCGCCTCTTTCATCAAGTTGTCGAAGGCCGAGATATGGCTGGGCAGGCCGCCCGCCACCAGATGGTCGAGCTTCCCGGGCTCGATCGGCCGATCGGCGGAACGCTTGCCGACCCAAAGCAATATCTTATCTCCGTCGCGCACATAGCCGTTCAGGTGCACGCCATAGGCCTTGACGCCGAGGAACGGCACCAGCGCGCGTTCGAGGTCGAACAGGGGCGCCGCGCCATATTTCGGTGCGACCGGAAAGAACTCGTTGCGCCAGCCGCGGACGATGCCGCGCGCCGCCATCTCCTGCGCCACCGTGTTGATAGCCGCGGTGCGGGAATCGAACTGCGCCAGATGCTCCTTGATCTGCAGGGCTTCGGCGGTGTTGACGAAGACACTGGGAAACCTGCCGAACTCCACCGCGAGATCATGCCGCACATAGCCGAGCCGCTCGCCCGCCACCAGGAAGGACTTGAACCTCCGCAGATCGTAACGATGACAGGCTTCGATGCGCTCAAGCAGGCTCATGGTCTATTACACCCAGGGAATCGGACGACGCAGCTCGGAAATGAGGTCGAGGAAATCATCGTCCGACGGCCCGACGAAACCATGCCGGATCAGGAAGTCGATCAGCACGACGGCGACGTCGTAGGAGAAATCATCCGCCGATTTCAGGCGGTCGATCAGATCGCTGACCGGCACCAGCAGAAAAGCCTCGACCTCACCATCGGTATTATGCGGCACGAAGGTATCCGGAAGCTCGAGGTCGTAGTTGAACTGGAGCCCGACCCGCATATGCGCCTTGATCACCGCCAGCAAGGTGATGATGCCGACCGGCTTCGACCTTTCGGCGATCTCGCGCGGCATGCCGGCTTCTTCCTGGCACTCTTTCATCAGGTTGTTCCAGGGCGAGATCCCCATCGGCTGCCCGCCGCCGACGATCAGGTCCATCATCCCGGGATCGACCGGTTTTGTCTCCGCACGCTTGGCGATCCAGACCTTCATAGCCCAGCCACGCCCGACAAAGCCGTTCAGGTTGACGCCGTAGGAGAGGGTCCCAAAAAGGACGGTCGCCGCCCGCTCCATCTGCAGCAGCGGTGCGGTGTAGAAACCCTGCGCCACCGGATAGAACTCGTTGCGCCAGCCGGGCACCAAGCCTTCGCCGCGCAGGGTGGCGAGCACCTCGGCGACCGCTTCCGACCGCGTGTTGAAGCTGCGCAAGCGCGGCTGCAAGGTCACCGCCTTGTCGTCCACATGGAAGACATGCGGGAAGCGGGCTAGGGCGACGGCGAAATCCGGCATCACCCAGCCGACGTGCTGCTTTGCCACCATGAAGCGACGGTACTCGTTGAGATCGACCGCCGGATACCGGCGGAACTGCCGCATCAGGGAGATCATTCGGGAACGAAGACCTCGACTGGTTCGCGCACACCGCGCAGCACATGGGAGCCGAGCGACCGCAAGGGCTGGCGCAGCGTCGCGGCGAAGCTGTCGGACAGCACGAGCGGCTGCTGGACCACCTTGGTCAGGCCCTCGAGCCGGCTCGCGTGGTTTACTGCCGGGCCGATCACCGTGAAGTCGATCCGCCGCTTGGCGCCTATATTGCCGAACTCGACATCGCCGCAATGCAGCGCCATGCCGAAGCGCAGCGGCGCAATGCCTTCCACCGCCAGATCCTCATTCAGCTTCGCCGTGCGCGCCATGGTCTGCTTCGCGGCCGCGAGGGCGCGCGCGCAACTGGCACCGGGATCGCCATCGAGAGGGAATACTGCAAGCAATCCGTCGCCCATGAACTTCAGGATATCGCCGCCGTGGTTCTCGATCGCCTCGCCGATGACCCCGAACCAGCGATCGAGCAGGGTCACCATGGCCCGCCGCTCCAGCCGATCGGAGAGGAGCGTGAAGCCGCGAAGATCGGCGATCAGGATCGCGGCCTGCAGCGTGCGGACGTCGCCGCGCTCGATCTGCCCGCTATAGGCGCGCTGCGCGGCGGTGGCGCCGAGATAGACCGTCAGGGCATCGAGCGCCACGCGTCGGAGCGCGATCCGCTCGCACAGCGGCGAGATCAGGATGCTGGCATATTGCAATGCCTCGTATCCCGCGTCGCCGAAGCCGCCCGGTGCTTTGGTGGCGAAGGAGATGCTGGCCGAGCGATAGGTGTCCTGGAAGGCGAGCGGCAGCATCATGTACTCAGTTGCCCCCGCCTCGATCATGTCGAGGATGATTTCCATGCCCTGGTCGGGCTCGCCCTGGCGCCATCGGAACGGCTGGTTGGTGTCGTCCACGATCTTCGCCGGGCTGTTCAGGTAGTCGCTGGACGTGAGGATTCCGGGCCGCGCCCGGCTGAAGCCACGGTCCCGGAGATCACCGTCGATCCAGAGCAGCGAGAAGCCGATATCCTCCGGATGCAGGGTTTCGAGGCCGAGATTGGAACGCCAGACCGGCAGCCCTTGTTTCACCAGCTTCTTGCAGAAGCCGTTGAATAGGACGTCGAGGGTCGGCTGCTCGGTGATCTGGGCGATCAACCAGGTTTGAAGATCGGGCGGAGTCATGGGGTCGAACCTAGCGCCCCGACCGCGCCGCGACAATGCCTTGGCGCTGCCGCAATCCCTCCATTTCCGCGCCTTTGAGCGGAGCGAAGCTTTGATCGCAGTGGGGAACTCGCCCGGAGGAGGGGAAGCGCCATGAAAACATCGCAATGGGCCGGCTTGGTCATGATCGCCGGCGCCGGCATTCTCATCGGCTGTTCGAAAGACGTGGAGCAGGCCGCAAACACCAATGCCAAGCCGGCCTATCAAGGCGTGCTCGGAAAGGACAAGGCTGCGGCCGGTCAGCCCGCGTCGGGACCGGTGATCGGCATCGCTCCAGCTCAGGGCTTGGTCGCACCGAGCCAGCCGCAAAACTTCACCGCGAACATGCCGCCGCCGAACACCGAGAACTACCTCCCGATCGACACCAATCCGGTGAAACAGGTGGCGGAAGCACCGGTCTCGACCTTCTCGGTCGACGTTGATTCAGGCTCCTATGCCAATGTGCGGCGATTCATCTTGAACGGACAGCGGCCGCCGGAAGACGCGGTGCGGGTCGAGGAGATGATCAACTACTTCGCCTATGATTATCCGGCGGCGGAGGAGCTCGCGACGCCGTTCAAGGCGACGACCCATATCGTAAAGACGCCGTGGAATCCCGACACTTATCTGCTCGAGATCGGCATCAAGGGCTACCAGCCGAAGGGTGAGCGTCCGCCGGCCAATCTCGTCTTTCTGATCGATGTCTCCGGCTCGATGGAGGATGCCGACAAGCTGCCGCTGCTGAAAGCCGGCATGCGCATGCTCACCGATCAGCTCCGGCCCGAGGACAAGGTCTCGATCGTGGTCTATGCCGGTGCGGCCGGCGTGGTGCTGGAGCCGACCGCGGGTGCCGAGAAGGACAAGATCAAGGCGGCGCTCGACCAGCTCCAGGCCGGCGGCAGCACCGCCGGCGGCGAAGGCATCCGGCAGGCCTATGCCATGGCCAGGAAGGGACATGTCGAAGGCGGCATCAACCGCATCATCCTGGCGACCGACGGCGACTTCAATGTGGGCATCACCGACATCGATCAGCTGAAGACGATGATCGAGGAAAACCGCAAGTCCGGCATCGCCTTGACCACGCTGGGCTTCGGCGAGGGCAACTACAACGATGCGCTGATGGAGCAGATCGCCGACGTCGGCAACGGCAACTACGGCTATGTCGACAGCTTGAAGGAGGCGAAGCGCCTGCTGGTCGATCAGCTCGACGCCACGATTCAGACCATCGCCAAGGATGTGAAGGTGCAGGTGGAGTTCAACCCGGCCGTCGTCGCCGAATATCGTCTGATCGGTTACGAGAACCGTGCCTTGCAGCGCGAGGACTTCAACAACGACCGAAAGGATGCCGGCGAGATCGGCGCCGGCCACACCGTGACGGCGCTTTACGAGATCGCGCTCAAAGGCTCGAAAGGCCTCGCCCTCGATCCCCTGCGCTACGGCAAGACGCCGGTGGCAGCGGAGCCGGCGGTGAAGCCCGAGGAGTTTGCCTTCCTGCGGCTCCGGTATAAAGAGCCGGACGGCGAAGTGTCGAAGCTGATCGAGACGCCGCTCGCGACCGCCCGGCTGGAAAATCCCGAATCGGCGAATGGCGAGCTCGACTTCGCTGCGGCAGTCGCGGCTTTCGGCCAGAAACTGCGCGGCGGCGACTATCTCCGCAACTATTCCTACGATGAGATCGCGGAACTGGCCAACACCGCACGGGGTTCAGATCAGGACGGGCAGCGCGCCGAATTTATCGACCTCGTGGAACTGGCGAAGGCGCTCGGCAGTTCCGGAAGTGTCGAATAGAGCTGCTTGATCGACCCAGTTCAACAACCTGGGACTCGTGATTTGCCTCCCTGTCACTCGCAGTCCCTGGAACCGGGGGAGTCGCGGAACGCCGCGCCTCCCCCGGTCACTTTTTAGAAGCGTTCCGCCGCATCCCGCGCCAGCCGCTCCGCGACTTCCGGCATCCATTTCGCCTCCACATTGGCGAAGGCGACGCGGAGGTAGTCCTCCTGGTCGGGACCGAACATGCTGCCCGGCAGGATCAGCAGGTTCTGCTGCTCGGCCAGGCGCTTCGCCACGTCCATCGCCGTTCGGCCGCGATGGGGATGCTTCAAGTAGGCGAAGAACCCGCCGGCAGAGATCAGCTCATAGCCGAGATCGTTGCGGGAGAAAGCCGATTGCACCGCGAGCAACCGGTTGCCGATCATCTCGGTGATGCCGGCACGCCAAGTGTCGAGATGTTCCAGCCCATAGGCCGCCGCCAATTGACCGATGCGCGGGGCGCAGATTGCGACGCAGTCCATCGCCTTGGCGATCTCGGCGATCAGCTTCGGATCGGCGACCATCGCGCCGACGCGATAACCGGGCAGAGAGAACGACTTCGAGAAGCTGTAGAGATGGATGAGCGTGTCGCTCCAGTCCGGATCGCGGAAGAGATCGTGCGGCGCCGGTGCTGCCGGCATGAAGTCGCGATAGGTCTCATCCAGGATGAAGGCGATCTTCTTCCGGCGGCAGAGCTCGAAGGCGGCGCGGATCTCCTCCGGCGGATAGATGGCGCCGGTCGGGTTATTCGGCGAGATCAGCACCAGAGCCCGGGTCTTCGGCCCGATCAGCGTCTCAGTGGCGGCTAGATCCGGCGCCGCGGGGTTGTCCTTGGCATGGGGTAGCATCACGGTCTTGATGCCGTTCATGTCCAGCCACATGCGGTAGTTGAAGTAATAGGGCGAGGTCATGACGATCTCGTCGCCCGCTTTTGCCAGCGCATTCGCCACCAGGCAGAAGGCCTGGTTGCATCCGGCGGTGATCAGGATCTGCTCGCTCTTGACGCCGCCGCCATAGCGCCGGTTGATATCGCGCGCGAGTCCGGCGCGCAACGGCGCGATGCCTTCGATATCGGCATAGCGCGAGGTCTGCGGCGATCCGACGATCTCGCGCAGGTGATCGGTGAGCGCCGGTGCCGGCGGATAGCCGGGCGCCGCCTGGCTCAAATCGACCAGCGGCTTGTCGTCGGGAAAGCTGCGGCCGGAGATCCAGGAGACCGCTTCCGCGATCGGCGGCTCGCCGACCGCGGCCAGCAGCGGATTGATGGCGAAGTTCACGATTTCAATTCCGCGATATCGACGTAGAGATCCAGCGCCTCGGGATTGGCCAGCGCTTCCTTGTTCTTCACCGCCTTGCCATGCACCGTGTCGCGCACCGCGAGCTCGGTGATCTTGCCGGATTTGGTGCGCGGGATGTCGGCGACGGCGACGATCTTCGCCGGCACGTGGCGCGGCGTGGTGTTGGCGCGGATCTGCGCCCTGATCTTGTCCCGCAGGGCGTCGTCCAGGGTGACACCCTCGCGCAGGCGCACGAACAGCACCACCCGCACGTCGTGCTGCCAGTCCTGGCCGATCACGATGCTTTCGAGGATCTCCGGCAGCTGCTCGACCTGGCGATAGATCTCCGCCGTGCCGATGCGGACCCCGCCCGGGTTGAGCACCGCGTCGGAGCGGCCATAGACAACGATCCCGCCATGGGGGGTCAGCTCGACATAATCGCCGTGATGCCAGATGTTGTCGTAGCGCTCGAAATAGGCGGCCTTGTAGCGCTTGCCGTCGGGGTCGTTCCAGAACCCGACCGGCATCGAGGGGAAGGGCTTGGTGCAAACCAGCTCGCCCTTCTCGCCGACCACGGGCTTGCCCTCGTCGTTCCAGACCTCGACCTTCAAGCCCAGGCCGCGCATCTGGATCTCGCCGCGCCAGACCGGTCCCGTGGGATTGCCGAGCATGAAGCAGGAGACGATGTCGGTGCCGCCCGAAATCGAGGAGAGGCAGACGTCCGACTTCACCTTCTCATAGATATAGTCGAAGCTCTCGGGCGCCAGCGGCGAGCCGGTGGAGGTGATCATCCGCACGCTCGAGAGATCATGGGTCTTCCTGGGTTCGATTCCCGCCTTGGCGCAGGCGTCGATCCATTTCGCGGACGTGCCGAACATCGTGCACTTCTCGGCCTGGGCATAGTCGAAGAGAATATTGCCGGCCGGCGACCCGTCGAAGAGCAGCAGCGTTGCACCCGAGGCCAAGCCGGAGATCAGCCAGTTCCACATCATCCAGCCGCAGGTGGTGAAGTAGAACATGCGGTCGCCCGGCCGGATGTCGCAATGCAGCCGATGCTCCTTCAGGTGCTGCAGAAGCGTGCCGCCCTGACCGTGCACGATGCATTTCGGAACACCCGTGGTGCCGGAGGAATACATGATGAAGAGCGGGTGGTTGAACGGCACGCGCTCGAACTTGATCTCGGCGCCGGTCTGCTCGGCCAAAGCCTCGCGGAACAGCTTCGCCCGCGGCATCTGCGAAATGTCGGGCGTGTTGTTGAGATAGGGGATGACCAGCACCTGCTGCACGCTGGGGAGCTTGGCGAGCACCTCCTGCACGCGGCTGATCGAGTTCTGCGGCTTGCCGTTGTACCAATAGCCGTCGGCGGTCAGCAGTACCTTGGGCTCGATCTGGCCGAAGCGGTCGAGCACGCCCTGGACGCCGAAGTCCGGTGAGCAGGAGGACCAGATGCAGCCGATCGACGCCGCGGCCAGCGCGCCGATGATGCTCTCCGGCATATTGGGCACGAAGCCCGCCACCCGGTCGCCCGGCTCCAGCCCCAGCCAGCGGAAGTATTGCGCCAGCCGCGCGACGTCGTCCCAGAGCTCGGCATGGGCGATGCGCCGCTTCACCTTGTCCTCGCCCCAGAACACGATCGCGTCCCGCGGATTCCCTTTCGAGAAGCGCAGCAGGTTCTCGGCGTAATTGATCCGGGCATTGGGAAAGAATTGCGCACCCGCATCTTGTCGCCGTCGGTGGAGCGCCGGCCGGCCCATTTCGCCGATCACCTCCGCATACCGCCACATGGAGGTCCAGAACCGGTCGATCTGCTCGGTGGACCACGCCCAGAGCGCGTCGGTGTCCTTGAGACCAATCTGCCAGTCCCGCGCCACCTGGGTGCGGAACTTGGTGATATTGGCGGCGGCCACCGCCGCCTCGCTCGGGCGCCATAACGGTTCGAGCTGGAGGGACCCAACCCCCACGGATCCGGATTGCGCCGGTTCAGACATGCTTAGCTCCCTTGCGCGAACGGAATTGGTCAGTCGCGCCGAATGGGCTTAATCTGCCCAGCGACAACAAGAATTGACAAGACCAAACCCGACATTCCCTTGTCCCGTTTCGCCGCCGGATCCGCCACAAACCCCCAGTTTGGTCATCCCCAGTTTGGTCATCCGCTGTGGGCGGTGCTGCTGGTGCTTTGCGCCAGCGCCTGCTTCGCAACCCTGAGCGCTCAGGTGCGTCACCTGAGCGATCTGGGGATGGACCCGTTCGTCGTCACCTTCTGGCGGAACTTCTTCGGCCTGTTCTTCATGCTGCCCTGGCTGGCCAGGAACGGCCTCGGCACCCTCAGGACCCACCGATTCTGGATGTTCACGCTCCGATCCGCCATCAGCTTCGTCTCGATGCTGCTCGGATTCTGGTCGCTGTCGCTGATGCATTTCGCCAAGTCGATCTCCATAAGCTTCACCGCGCCGCTCTTTGCCACCTTGCTGGCGGCGACCATCCTGAAGGAGCGCGTCCGCCTGCGCCGCTGGTCGGCGACGATCGTCGGCTTCCTGGGCGTGCTGGTGGTGCTGCAGCCGGAATCGGCCGGAATCGGTTTCGGCGAGATGCTCGCCCTTGCTGCAGCGGCTTTGAGCGCCATCGTCTCGATGGTGGTCAAGAACCTCTCGAAGACCGAGAGCTCGAATGCGATCGTGACCTACATGGTGCTGCTGCTGACGCCGATGTCGCTCGCGGTGGCGCTGCCCTATTGGAGCTGGCCGCCGGACGCGAGTTGGTGGCTGTTCATGGCCGGGATGGGCCTCAGCGGGACGCTCGGGCATCTCTGCTGGGTGCGCGCGCTCGCCATGGCGGAGGTTTCGCTGGTCGTCTCCTACGACTATGTCCGCCTGCTGTTCGCGGCGGTCATCGGCTATTACGCCTTCTCCGAGGAGCCTGGCCTGCACACCTGGATCGGCGCCGCGCTGATCGTCGGCTCCGGCATCTATATCGCACGCCGCGAGGCGCAGCTGCACCAATCGGCGGCGGCCCGGGCGGTCGCCGTCAGCGCCGATCCGATCGGTACGCCGAACACGAAATTATGAAATCGTTCTGGACCGGCCTCGCGCCCAACAGCAAGGGCGCCCTGCTGATGACCTTGAGCGGTCTGACCTATTCCTTCGTCGCGGCGATGGTGAAGGACCTGAGTCGGCCCGGCGGCATCGACGGATTCGAGATCACCTTCTTCCGCGCGCTGTTCGGCTTCGTCGCCCTCTTTCCCTTCCTGGCGGTCGCCGGCAAGGCGGGTTTCAAGACACGGCATCTCGACAAGCATGTCTGGCGCGGCATCTTGGGCTCGGTCTCGGTGATCTGCGCCTATCTCGGCATCGGCAAGCTGGCGCTTGCCAACTACACCGCCTTGAGCTTCACCAAGCCTCTCTTCGCGGTCATCCTTGCCTTCCTGGTCCTGGGCGAGCATGTGCGCTGGCGGCGCTGGGCCGCGACCATCATCGGCTTCATCGGGGTCTTGGTGATGATCCGCCCCGGTGCCGACACCTTCTCGCCCTGGGCCTTCCTGGCCTTGGGCGATGCGTTTGCGATTGCGCTGCTGATTACCATCGTGAAGCGTCTGCCGGAATCCGAGACCGAGCTCGTCATGATGTTCTACTACGGCGTGATCGCGATCCTGGTCTCGTTGCCGTTCGCGCTTTGGTTCTGGCGCTGGCCGGCTCCTTACGAGTGGTTGTTGCTCGCCGGCATCGGCATCATCGGCGCGCTTTCGCAGTACCTTTGGATCCTGGCCTTCCGCGCCGGCGAGGCTTCGGCGGTGGCGCCGTTCGATTACTTGCGCCTGCTCTTCGCCGGCATGATCGGGATCCTGCTGTTCAGCGAGTATCCCGATCTCTGGACCATCGGCGGCGCGGCCGTCGTGGTCGCGAGCACGGTCTATATCGCCCAGCGCGAGGCCAGGCTGAAACGGGTCGGCGACCGGGAAGCGGTGAAGACGGAAGCGATCTCGGCCGAACGGCCGGGCCTTTAATCAGCCAGTGCCTTGTCCAGCATCTGCTTTGCCCGCGAGCGGTGCTCATCGCGGATGCTGGATGCGACGCTGCGGAGCGCGGCATAGAGCACGGTCGCGTCGTCGGTGAATCCGAAACCGGCGATGAAATCCGGGATCACGTCCACCGGCAGGACGAAATAAGCCAGCGCCCCCATCAGTACCGCCTTCACCTGCAGCGGCGTCTTCGGATCCAAGGTCGCGTAATAGGCCGCCAGCAACTCGCCCATGAAGGGAATCCGGCGGGCGACCCGGCGAATCTTCGGCCAGAAGCCGTCGTTCACCCGCGCGCGGTCGCGCTCGAACTTCCGGGGGTTATAGACGGTGACCTCTTGGGACATGGCGGGGGATATGGCCCCGGATTCGTTAATTTCCAAGGGGTCAGGGAGCGGTCAGCCGATCCAGGAATCCAGCCGCTGCCGGGCATATTCCTGGTGCACCGGCGTGATGCTGCGGCCGACCAGCCGAAGGGCAAGGAGCATCACCGCCGCGTCGTCGATATGGGCGACCACCGGGATGAAATCCGGAATGAGATCGAACGGCATGATGAAATAGGCGATAGCGAAGAACAGGGCACAGCGGGCATAGAGCGGCGTCTCCGGATCGCGCGCGCAGTAATAGGCGGCGATCGACCGGTCGATCAGCGGGATATGGCGGATCAGGCGGCGCAGCCGGCGCCAGAAGCCCGACGATCGGCGGCTCAACGGTTGGTCGGTCATGCCCTGGTTCGATGTTTAGACGTCCCGCGGCTCTGCGTCCGCTTGATCCCGCACTCTGGGGACAGGCGGGTCCGGACGCAAGCCTTGAAACCTGACGGCACCGGCTTCTGCAAACCGGCCCCTTCTGCAAACCGGCCCCTTCTGCAAACCGGCATGGGGAATGCTAGAATGTGGGGATGAGATTTGAACGTTTTCTGACAATGACCCTCTTCGGGGTGCTTCTGGCCGCGCCCGCCGCGATGCCGCCGGCGCAGGCGCAGTCCGTTCAGACCCAGACCTTGCCGCCTCTGGGCCCGCAGCCCGGCATCGGCGCAACGCCTTTGAGCCCGCCTCCGGCCCAATTTGCCGCGCCGCCGCCGGACCTGACCTCCCGCGAGGCGCTGACCGGCGCGCCGGTCCCCCCGATCAAGACCACGGCGACGCTCTGCGTCCGTCCGGTCATGGTCGATGAGGAAGAGCGCACCTGGGACCATCTTCAGGACGTCGGCGGCGCGAAGCCGGCCTGGGACGCATATATGCTCGGCGACTACGTGCGCGCCGTGCCGATCTTCCAGCGCCTTGCCAAGATCGGCCACCCCGAAGCCGAGCGGCTGATGGGCAACGTCTATTATTTCGGCCAGGGCGTACCGCAGGACTATGCGCGCTCGCTCTACTGGTTCGAGAAGGCGGCGAACCAGGGCTGCTTCGGCGCTTACGCCGCCGTGTCCTCGCTCTACCGCGACGGCAAGGGCACCGGCACCGATCTCGGCAAGGCCTATATGTGGCTCAACATAGCTGTCTCGCGCCTGCCCGACAGCGTCGAGCGCGACGCGCTGATCAAGGAGCGCGGCAAGATCGAAGCGCTGATGACTCCCGGCCAGATCGAAGCCGCACAGAAGCGCTCGCAGGCCTTCCGCGAAAAGCCGGTCGTCCCGCCTGATCCCGAGGATCTGCCGGTCGACTACTTTCCGAAGACGGTTAACTGA
>Ga0209257_1002284_pt1 | contig 19524 bp, 21 predicted proteins | sample AraplaCvi_mCL_r2_FD_184277 | JGI IMG/M metagenome (GOLD analysis project Ga0209257, IMG submission 184277) | Arabidopsis root microbial communities from North Carolina, USA - plate scrape MF_Cvi_mCL_r2 (SPAdes) (version 2) | ecosystem: Host-associated > Plants > Roots > Endosphere | place: USA...
ACTCGACCTGGACGAAGGCGCCGACATGGTGATGGTGAAGCCGGGCATGCCGTACCTGGACATCGTGCGTCGCGTGAAGGACGAGTTCCGCGTGCCGACCTACGTCTACCAGGTCAGCGGCGAGTACGCGATGCTCAAGGCCGCCGCGCAGAACGGCTGGCTCGACGAACGCGCCACCGCGATGGAAGCGCTGCTCGCATTCAAGCGCGCGGGCGCCGACGGCGTGCTGACGTATTACGCGCTCGACGCGGCGCGCTGGCTGCGCGAAGGCTGAGCGTGAGCGAAGCCACGCATGGCACCACGTTGCGGCGCGCGCGCATCGGCGACGCGGCGGAACTTGCCCGCCTGTCGGCGCAGCTGGGGTATCCGCAAGCGGCCGACGCGTTCGAACGCCGGCTGCGGCGCCTGCTGATTTCGGCCGACCACCCGGTGGTCGTGGCGACGGACGACGACGCACGCCTGCTGGGTTTCATCGCGCTGGAACGCCGGCTGATGCTCGAGACGGGCGAGCGCGTGGAGATCGTCGGCCTCGTCGTGGACGACGCCGCGCGACGACGCGGGATCGGGCAGGCGCTGGTGGACGCGGCGCTCGACTGGGCGCGCGAGATCGGCCTGCGCGAAGTGGTCGTTCGCTCGAGCACCGCACGCGTGGAGTCGCATCCGTTCTACGAGGGCGCGGGTTTCGCCCGCATCAAGTCGCAGCACGTGTATCTCAAGCGCGTCGGGGAATAACCCGGCACCCGTGCATCATCCACGCAGCCGGAGGGCGCATGGAAGGCAACAGGATCGCCATCGTCACCGGCGGTAGTCGCGGTATCGGCGCGGCCACCGCGAAGCTCGCGGCGCTGGCGGGCTATCGCGTCTGCGTCGCGTATCGCCATCGCGAGGCGGACGCCGACGATGTGGTCGCGGCGATCGAACGCGACGGCGGCGAGGCCATGGCGGTCGCCGTCGATGTCGGTCGCGAAGCGGACGTGATGCGATTGTTCGATACCGTGGACCGCCGCTTCGGCGAGGTCACGGCGCTGGTCAACAACGCCGGCATACTCGAACGCCAGATGCGCGTGGAAGAGATGGACGCCGAGCGCCTGACGCGCGTGTTCAACGCCAACGTCGTCGGCAGTTTCCTGTGCGCACGCGAAGCGGTGCGGCGCATGTCGACGCGGCACGGCGGACATGGCGGCGCGATCGTCAACGTGTCCTCGGTCGCCGCGCGCCTGGGTTCGCCGAACGAGTACATCGACTACGCCGCGTCGAAGGCCGCCATCGATACGCTGACCGTGGGCCTGGCGAAGGAAGTGGCGGCCGAAGGCATCCGCGTGAACTGCGTGCGGCCGGGCTCGATCTACACCGAGATCCACGCCAGCGGTGGCGAACCGGGCCGCGTCGATCGCGTGAAGGCGCGCATCCCGATGCAGCGCGGCGGCGAGGCCGAGGAGATCGCGCGCGCGATCGTGTGGCTGCTGTCGGATGAGGCGTCCTACATGACGGGAAGCCTGGTGGATGTGGCGGGTGGGTTGTAGTTGAAAGCATCATCCCGGCGAAGGCCGGGACCCAGGCCCGCAACATCCGGGCACTCCCACGCCGGCAAACCACCTCACCGTCGTTCCAGCGAAAGCTGGAACCCATGTTGATCTTCTTCGCTCCCGACGAGACGGGAGTTCTACAAACACCCCTCCTTCCCCGCCGCCGCCGGCGCCTTCATCCGGTACAGATCCATCTTCCCGGCCCGCGGCGACTTCGCCGAACCGCTGACGAGCAACTCGCCCGGCTTGTTCCAGTCCACCGCCGGACCCAGCGTGGTTCCCTCGTTGGTGTTGAACGACAGGGCCAATGGCCCGGCATCGACATAACGCGCGCCGTCGCAATGGGCCACGAACAACCGCACCGGCTTCGTCGCCGGGTCCTGCGAGCGCGCATACACGAGCGTGCGGCCGTCGCCGAGCCAGGCGGCGTCGAATTCGTCGGCCTTCGTGTTGATGCCCGGCAGCGGCGTGGGATCGACGAACGCCTTTCCGTCCCAGCGCGCGACGAACAGGTCGTGTCGTCCGGCACCGCCGTGGCCGTCGCTGGCGAACAGGAGCCGCGAACCGTCGCGATTCGGCGTGGGCGCCCATTCGTCGCCGCGCGTGTTGACGCCGCGGCCGAGGTTCTCCGGCGTGCCGAAGCTGCCGTCGGACTTCACCGCCGCGCGGTACAGATCGTCGCCGCCGACACCGCCCGACCGGTTGGAAAAGAAGTACAGCCAGCGGCCGTCGGCGCTGAACAGCGGATCGAAATCGTTGGCGATGGAGTTGACCGTCACCGGGCGGGGGTCCTGCCAGCGGCCGCCCTTGAGTTGCGCCTGCCACAGGTCCCAACCGCCGGCGCCCCCTTCACGATCGGTGCTGCCCCAGACGATATGCTGGCCGTCCGGGCTGACGCTTCCGCGGATCTCGCTGGCCTTGGTCGATACCACGCCCATGCCTTCGATGCCGAACTCGGACAGGAACGCCGACGCCGGGCCGGACATCGCGATACCGCCCACGATGAGCGCGGCCACTACACTGCCTCCGCGGTACCTGCTGACCAAGGCCGGGCTGCGTTGCATCGTCCGTCTCCTGTGTGTGTGAACTCCAGTCTATGCGAGGGTCCCCCGTGTCCAACTTCGCCTCCGTCGCAAATCCGGCCGTCGTCAAGCGTTTCGCGGTGATCGGCCATCCGGTGGCGCACTCGCTGTCGCCCCGCATCCACGCCGCGTTCGGCCGGCAGACCGGCATCGGCCTGGAATACGCCGCGATGGACGCGCCGCCCGAACTGTTCGACGCGATCGTCGCCGAGTTCGCTGCCGAAGGCGGCCTCGGCGCCAACGTCACGCTGCCGCACAAGAACCGCGCGGTCAGCGTGTGCACGACGCTGAGCGAACGCGCGCGTCGCGCCGGCGCGGTGAACACGCTGGTGCGCACCGCCACCGGGTGGGAAGGCGACAACACCGACGGCGTCGGCCTGGTGCGCGACCTTACCGAACGCCAGGGCCTGGACCTGCGCTCGCGCCGCACCCTGCTGATCGGCGCCGGCGGTGCCGCGCGCGGCGTCGCGCCGGCGCTGCTGGATGCCGGCATCGGCGATCTCTACATCGTCAACCGCACGCCCGAACGCGCCGATGCGCTGGCCGATGCGCTGGCGATGCCGGGCCGGGTGCACCCGCGCTACCTGCGCGACATCGACACGCTGGGCACGTTCGACCTGATCGTGAACGCGACGTCCGCCGCGCGCGCCGACGGGCTGCCGTCGCTGCCGATCTCGCTGGCGAACCCGCGCACCGCGGCGGTGGACCTGAGCTATGGCGAGGTGGCCATTCCGTTCCTCGCGTGGGCGCGTGCCGCAGGCGCGCACGACTGCATCGACGGGCTGGGCATGCTGGTCGAGCAGGCCGCCGAGAGCTTCCAGCGCTGGCACGGCGTGCGTCCGGAAACGGACGAGGTCTATGAACTGCTGCGCGAGCATCGCGCTGAACTCGTCACTGCCGACTGAGCATCGCCACGAACATGGATTGCCGCGCCCAATGCGGCGCGTGCTGCATCGCGCCGTCGATCAACTCGCCCATTCCTGGCATGCCGCACGGCAAGCCGGCGGGGATTCCGTGCGTGCAGCTGGACGATGACCATCGGTGCCGCTTGTTCGGCACGCCGGAGCGTCCGGCATTCTGTGGCTCATTGCAGCCCGAGCGCGAAATGTGCGGCCGTTCTCGCGAAGACGCGATGGCGTTCCTGCTGGAGCTTGAGCGGCTGACGCGGCCGCTTGCCCAATCGCCGATGCCCTGACCGTCGCAGCAGAAGCGGACGCCACTCGCAAGATGGAAAGGCATGGCATCAACGCGATGCGCGACCACTCGACTTGCGTGGATGGACGGGCCGCCCAGCCAGATAGGCAGCTTTCAGAGGCGCCATGTCTTCCGGGGCAAGGTGGTAAGCGAATACCGGCAGTAGTCGGGCGAACTCATCTGGCGAGAACCAGGTGCCAAGCCTCGGCCAGAATTCCTTGTACGTTGGCAGATGCTCATAGAATGCGTAGGCGACTGCAGTGGACGTATCGTTCGGCAATGAACCCGACCGATCCGAGTAGCAATACGCGGCGTACTTCAACATACGCCGTACGAGCGACGCATCATCTGCCTGAACCGCCACAGTGAACTTCAGGCCCAGCTCGATCCAGAGCGCCATCGGCGACCTCGCCGACGCGATCTTGGAGCGAAACTCCGGCAATAGTGCTATAGCTTCTCGACGCCACGCGCTCATCGTCTTGCCTCATGCTCATCCACCTGATGCCGCATCAGCAATGACCTACGCAGCACGATGGGTATGCGCGCTTACAACAAACCATCCCGCTTCACCGCCAGATACCGCTCCACCAGCGACGCCGCCAGCTGGTCGCATGCGACGTCCAGCACCATCACGCCGTGATTGCGCAGCGCTTCGTGCGCTGCGTTGCGCTGATCGAGGTATTGCGCCGTGGCGCCTGCGCGGATCGCGCCCGGCAGGTCGTTCACCGGTTCGGACAATGCCGCGTCGAGCGAACCCTCGCGCAGGCTGGCGACACACACCAGATGGCGCTTGCGCAGCATGGTCACCGCCGCGAGCAGGTCGTCCATGTCCTCGTCGCGCAGGTTGGTCACCAGCATCACCAGCGAACGCCGCCGCTGCCGCACCGACAGGTCCGTCGCCGCGGCGAGGAAATCCGTCGCCACCGGTTGCGGCTGCAGGGCATACGTCGCGCGCAGCAGTTCGTCGATCGCGCCGACGCCGCGCCGCGGTGGCACCCACGCGCCTGCGCCGCCGCTGGCCAGCAATCCCACGGCATCGCCCTGGCGCAGCGCGAGGTACGCGACCACCAGCGCCGCGTCGAGCACGTGGTCGAAATGCGCCAGTTCGCCATCGCGCGCGAGCAGTCGGCGGCCAGTGTCGAGCAGCAGCACCAGCTGCTGGTTCTTCTCGTCCTGGTATTCGCGCGAGATCAGGCGACGTGCGCGCGCGGTGGCCTTCCAGTCGATCTGCCGCAGGCTGTCGCCGATGCGGTATTCGCGCATCTGGTGGAAATCCGTGCCTTCGCCGCGACGCCTGCGCAGGTGCGCACCGACCAGTCGCGATGCCTGGTCCGCGCTGAACATCGCGAACTTCGCCAGCGGTGCGAAGTTCGGAAACACGCGCACGTCCTGTGCCTGGCCCGCCACGCGCGAGTGCCACCACAACCGCAGCGGCGAATGCAGGCGCAGCTGCACGCCGTCGAAGCGGAAGTCGCCGCGTGCCTTCGCGCGCAGGTGGTAGTCCAGCGATGCCGTCTCGCCGCGTTTCAGGCGCAACCGTCGCGGCAGACCCTGCATCGACCAGCCGCCGGGATGCAGGTCGAACACGTCCAGCGTCTGCGCGCGGCTCGGCGTTTCCAGCGACAGCGTCACCGGGCGTTCGATGCCGATCGGCCAGGTGTCGGCGAGTCGTCGTTCGACCTGCGGCGTCGGCGTGCGCCAGAGCAACGCGAAGTCGAGCAGGCACAACGCAAGCAGCGCAACGCCCGCCGTCGTCCACGACGTCGTCGTGGCCAGCCCGAACGCCACTGCGATCCCGTGCAGCGACCACAGCACGAGCAGCGCCAGCGCCGCCGGCGCCGGCCGTGGAACGGCTAGAACCACGGCTCCTCCTGCAGGACCTTCTTGCGGTAATACAGCACGCAGGCGCGCAGTGCGTAGACGACGGCGATGCCGTAGCCGGCGCCCCTGCCCAGCCAGCCCAGGTTCGCCAGAGCGGCGACGAAGGCGATGGCGAAGGCGACGCCGAAGTACGCGATCGCCGGGCGCCACAGCCCCTTGCACAGGTAGTAGATGGGCCCGAAGAAGAAGCCGAGGAAGCTGAAGTTGATCGACATGCGCTCACCGAACGTGAGCTCGCGGAAGCGCGGCAGGTCCGGTCCGCCGGCCTTGTCGATCAGCTTGAAGCGCCGCTTCCACGTGGCCGATACGTCCAACGCGTCGATTGGATCGCGCTCCGGCCGCGCTGCGGACGCCGGCGTGGCGACACGCACCATGGGGGCCACTTCGTAGGGGTTGTAGGACTCGTTCACGCGTTCGCTCCTTCGATCGGTGGGGGTGGTCTACTTCCGCGGTGCCTCGACCTTCGCCAGCAACGCATGCAGCACGTCGTCCGGCGACTGGCCTTCGATCTGCAACTCCGGCGCCAGCGCGATGCGGTGGCGCAATGCGGGCTTGGCGATCTCGCGCACGTCGTCGGGCGTGACGAAGTCGCGCCCCGCCAGCACCGCCTGCGCGCGCGCCGCGCGCACCAGCGCGAGGCTGCCGCGCGGGCCGGCGCCGAGCGCGATGCCGGCCCAGTCGCGCGTCGCGGCGACAATGCGGACGGCGTAGTCGATCACCGCATCGTCCACCGACACCAGCGCGGTGCCGGCCTGCATGGCGACGATCTCCTGCGGCCCGATCACGCGCGCCACCTGCGAGAGATCGAAGTCCGACGCCGCACGGCCCTGGCTCACGGCCGCGACCATGCGCTTCTCGTCGGCGCGGGTGGGATAGCCGATCAGCACCTTCAGCAGGAAGCGGTCCAGCTGCGCTTCTGGCAGCGGATACGTGCCTTCCTGTTCCACCGGGTTCTGCGTGGCCAGCGTGAGGAACGGCGGCGTGAGCTGGAAGCTGTGGCCTTCGATGGTGACCTGCAGTTCCTGCATCGCTTCCAGCAGCGCCGACTGCGTCTTCGCCGGCGCGCGGTTTATTTCATCGGCCAGCAGCAGGTTGGTGAACACCGGGCCGCGACGGATGTTGAACGTCTCGGACTTCGGGTTCCACACCGCGTGGCCGCTGATGTCGCTGGGCATCAGGTCGGGCGTGAACTGCACGCGCGCGAAGCTGCAGTCGATGGCCCGCGACAGCGCGCGCACCAGCAGCGTCTTGCCCAGGCCCGGCACGCCTTCGATCAGCACGTGGCCGCCGGCGAGCAGTGCGATCAGGATCTGGTCGAGCACCGCCTCCTGCCCGATGAAGGCCTTGCCGACTTCTTCGCGCACCGCGGCGGCGCGCGCGGCCAGGGCTTCGCCGGTGAGCGGAACGAGGGGGGCGGGAGCGGCGTCGGCGTTCATGGCGTGGGTCCTGGTCAGCTCAAAGGTCGAGTTCAAAGTGAGTTGCGCATGCGCATCAGCATCGCGATGCGGCTGCGGAAAGCGGCGTGGTCGCGTGCGGTCGGCGTGGCGAGCGCGTCGCGGATATCGCTGGGCGAAAGACCGAAACGTTCGGCGAGCAGCGCCGCCTGCGTCTCGCCTTCCAATGCGGCGGCCTGCGGATCGCGCCGGCGCAGGCGCATGAGGAAGGCCTTGCGCGCGGCTTCGTGCAGCAGGTGCGCGTAGCCGTAGCGGTAGATGTGCTCGCCGCTGGCGGTGACGTGCTCGAGCAGCGATCGCCGCTCCAGCGCGGGCGAGGCCAGCAGCGGGCCGAAGCGCTGGGAGCGTCGCCACAGCCACGCCTTCAGCGCGAGCAGCAGCGGCAGCCACACACGCCAGTGCTCGCGCGCCAGCGTCAGCCAGAACGACGGCATCCGCGCTTCGTAGATCAGGTGCACGGTACCGGCGCGGTAGTTCGGATCGAGCAACTGCCGCGTCAGCGCGATGTGCGGGCCGTCCTTGAGCGACTCGTTGTCGAGGAAGTCGAAGTCCGACAGCACGTCGACGTGCCCGCGCCCGTGCGGCACGCGCGCGAAGACATAGCCGATCGACGCCTCGCCCCAGTGCAGCGACGCGGTGGATTCCAGATTGTCGACGTCGAGGCGCCGGCCGCGGCAGAACTCGACATGCGGATCCTCACCTTCGACATCGAGGCCGGCGCACAACTGGTCAGAACGTGGATGCACGCCGAACGAGCCGAGCACCGGGAGCGGCGATTCGAGATCCAGCGGGCCCGGCGGTGGCGTACGCAACAGCAGGTGGCCGCCGCGTTCGACCCACTCCAGCAGCGCGGCTTCGTCCTTGCGGGTGAGCGTGCGCGGGTCGTTGTAGAGCAGCACGGTGTCGCGCGGTCCCAGCGTCACGCTGTCGAGTTGCAGGCGCGGGCGCGATTGCGCCTTCACGCCGTCGGCAATCAGCGCGAGCTTCAGCACGTAGAGCGGATTGCGTCGCGCCTCGCCGGTGCGGGGCAGGTCGACCCACTCTTCGCTGCGCTCGTAGTTGCGCTGCCACCACGCGAAACCCGCCGCCAGCAACCCTGCGAAGGCGAGAACGCCGAGCACGATCAGCCCATGCCTGCGCGTGAACGTCATGCGGGCACGCTCCCTTCACCACGCGCCGGCGCGGACCAGCCGAAGCGCGGTGCGAGGTCCGCGAGGAGAGATTCGAAATCGTCGGCCGCCGGGAAGCTGTGCGCGTACGCGGCGTACTGCCAGGTGCGCACGGCGCGGGCGAAGGCGTCGCGATCCTCGCCCAGCGGCAACTTGCGCGAAGCACGCAGCACCTCGGCTTCGGTTGCGCCGGGGACGAGCACGGCCTGCGTGCGCGCGACCATCGTCTCGACACTGGCGCGATACAGCAGCGCCAGCGCCTCGCGCTGTCGTCCCTCTCGCCAGAGGCGGCGGATCGCCGACGGGATGTCTTCAGGCAGCGGCGCCTGCGGTTCGTCGGCGCGATCGCGGCGGACTTCGTCGGGCTCGCGGCCTTCGCGCGCGAAGCTGCTGCGGAACCACGCCAGCCAGCGCGGCGATGTCACGAGCAATACGCCGACGAGTGCGATGACGACTAGCCACAGCCCGTATTCGCCGACGGTCGCGAAGATGTCGCCGAGCCAGCCCAGCGGCGGCGGCTCGACCTTCTTCTTCGGATCGGGCTTCTTCTCGTCCTTCTTCTTCCAGCTGACGACCTTGCGCTTGGGCGAGACGGTCGGATCCGCGTACGCCTTGCCGACCGCACGACGCAGGCTGCCGTCGCCGGCCAGCGCGCGTCCGCCTCCGGCCACACCGCCCTGCCCGCTGGCGGCACCGCCCGCGCCACCGGGCGAGGCTATCGTCGCCGGGGGTGGCGGTTGCGGGGTCATCTGTGCGTTCACGCCATCGCGCAGGCCGCCCTCGTCGGCGACCCGACCGAAGACCTGTTCAAGCGTGACGCGCGGGGCTTCCTCGTCTTCGGCTTCCTCTTCAACCTGGTCGGCGACGCCCTGGTCGGCGTCCTGCGAATCCTGTGCACGCACGACCACCGGCGCGAACGCCATGCCCAGGGCAAACACCAGCAAGAGTGGTGCCGCACCGCGCAGCAGGCGATCGCGCAGTCGGCGCAGTGCGAGTTCGATGTCCCACGCCTCCACTTCCGTGCGGCGGTTGAGATACAGGCCGAAGCCCGCGCCGACGTAGAACGGCTCGATCAGGCTGGACGCGATCCACAGCAACGCGTTCGACAACAACACCAGCCACGCCGGCGATTCCTTCAGCACCGCCCATGCGCTCCTGAAGACCTGCTCTACATACTCGTCGGGCACGAAGATCAGCGCGAGCGACGCCAGGCCGACGTACACGGCCAGCGTGAAAGACAGGCATGTGAGCGTGACCAGCACGCCGACGCCGTTCACCGGCGCGCCCAGTGCGCGGCGACGTTCGCGCGCGTCGCTTCCGCGCGCGCCCTCCAGGAAATCGACCGGCAGGTTCAACGAACGCAGCGGGCTCAGTCGTCGCCACAGCAGATAGCCCGGCAGCCACGACAGCCCCCAGTTGCGCTGCGCCGCGAGCGTCTGACGCGTCGTCGGCACATCGCCGAACACCGCGCGCGAGAGCACGAACAACGGGATGCGGTCGAACGCCGGCTTCAGCCACCACATCAGCAGCCCGGCCAGCCACAGCGCGTCGATCGTCCACGCCAGTGCGTTGAACAGCACGAACACCGGCAGCGTCACCAGCAGCCACGGCTTCCAGATCGCCGATGCATGGCGACGCACCAGTGCGGTGCCGAGTTCGACCGCTTCCCATGCCGTGCGCGGACGCAACGCGACGGTGAGCGCTTCGATCTTCATGCGCCCGCGTCCTCCGCCGGCAGGTTGCGTCCGCCCAGCAGCAGCCACGCCGCGGTCAGCGTCCACAGCACGCCGCCGACGGTGTACTTGATCCACGCAGGCATCCACGCAATCGACGACCAGAACGCCTCGACGAACGCGGCGAACACGAGCATCGCCAGCACGCCCACGCACAGTAGTGCGCCACGGCGGCCGCCTTCGATCAACGCGTCGGCGCGTCGGCGCTGGCCGGGCGCGACCAGCGACAAACCCAGCCGCAAGCCGGCCCCACCGGCGATGACTATCGCGGTGAGTTCCGGCGCCGAATGCCCGGCGACGAAGCGCCAGAACGGATCGCCATGGCCGACCGCCTGCAGGTGCCCTGCGACGCCGCCAATCATCACCCCGTTGGTGATCAGCACGACGATCGAGCCGACGCCGGCGATGAGCCCGCTGGCGAAGGTCTTGAAACCGATGCTGACGTTGTTCCACACGTAGTGGCCGAACATCGCGACATCGGTGCCGTCGTCGCGGCCGAGCTTGCGCGCCGGATCGGCCGGGTCGTACATGTGTTCGAACTGCAGCAGTTGTACGGGATCGAACAGCGACGACGACAGTTCGGGCTGCCACTGGATCGCGGCGAAGATCACCACCAGCGGGATCCAGAACAGCGCGAACGAGGCGAGCATGCAGCCGCGTTCGGCGCGCACCAGGCGCGGGAAGCCGGCGATCAGGAATTCCGCCGCGCGGCGCCAGTGCGGCACCGGCGTGCGGTACAGCAGGCCGTGGCCGCGGTGCATCAGTGTTTGCAGGCGGTCGGTCACCACCGGGCTGTAGCCGCGACGCCGCGCGAGCGCGAGCTGCTGGCACAGGCGGCGATAGCGCGACGGCATGTCCGCGTCGGACAGGCCGTGCCAGGTGCGGCGCTCCGCGCGCGCTTTTCGCGCGCTCTGGCCACGCGCGTCGAGCCAGTGCTCGAACGCGATCCATTCGGGTTGGTGGCGCTGGACGAAGTGCTCCTGCTTCATGCGTCAGCGCCGTCCCAGCAGCCAGTTCGCCATGCGGTACAACCGCGTCACCGCCACCGTTCCGCGCGCGCCGGTAAGCGGTTCGGCAAGATCGGCCAGTTCCGCCTGCCGCGCCTCGCTCAATCGCGGGGCACGTTCGGCGAAGGCGACCAGCGCCGCCTGTTCGTAGGGTCGCAGTGCGATGGACGGCGCCAGCGCGGCATCGACCACCGCCGGCTGCGGATCGCGCGGGCGGGCGTCGTGCACGACCAGCGTGCCGGCGACCATGTCGCCCAAGCGCCGGCCCCAGGGATCGAGCAGCGTCGTCACCAGCCCGGTGGCATAGGCCAGCGGCAGCATGTCGACCACGCGCAACAGGTTCCGGGTGAATGCGGCCAGCCAGCCGATCGGCGCGCCGTTGGCGGCGATCACGCGCAGGCCGAGCGAGCGCTTGCCCGGCGTGCGGCCGTTCCACATCGCCTCGAAGACGACCGGGTAGAACCAGAACACCAGGAACATCACCACCGCGTAGACGCCCATGCCGCCGCGGCCGAAGGCGCCCAGGAACATGCCCATCGCCATCATCACGCCGCAGCGCACGCCGAAATCGATCAGCCACGCCAGCGCGCGCGGCACCGGGCCAGCGGCGGGCAGGTGGAGGGCGACGCCCTCCGGCGTCACGACTTCCCGGTACGTGTCGAGCATTGCCGTATCAGTCGTTCACGACCATCGTGTCGCAGAACAGATCGTGCAGGCAGCGGCGCTCGTCGCCGAAGATCCACAGCACGTTGGCGAGCGAGAAGATCCAGCCGACGTACGGGATGCCGCCGATCAGGCCGGGCACAAGGTAGCGCAGGCCGATCATTCGGCGCAGGCTCGCGCGGCTGCCGTCGGTGCGCACGATGCGCATGCCCATCGCGCGCTTGCCGATGCTCTGGCCGTTCCGGTACATCAGCACGAACCAGTAGACGATGAGCGCCAATCCGCACACCACCGAGAACATGATCAGCGAACCGCCCAGTGCACCGATGCCGCGCTCCGGCTTGTAGCGGAACACGCCGATCACCGCCGGCAGGAAGACGACGAGGTTGATGCCCAGGTCGATGAGGTAGGCGAGCAGGCGGCGGCCGCGATCGGCGGGCTCCAGCTCGTCGCGGTAGTCCACCGGTGCGGCGACGACCTGCGCGGTCGGCGCCGCGTACGGATTACGGTATTCGAAACCTTCCATGTATCCCCGTTCCTTTCGCGATGCCCGTGGAGCGCATCGGTGATGCGGTGGTCGTGGCCCCCTGCCGCGACCTGCCGCCCGCTACCCGGCCATGCCGAGATAGCGGTCCTTCAATCGTACATAGTGCGCGGCGCTGTAGTGCAACTGTTCGATCTCGCGGTCGTCCAGGCGACGGACCAGGCGCGCCGGATTGCCCAGCCACAACTCGCCCTCGCCCACCTGCTTGCCCGGTGCGACGACCGCGCCGGCGCCGACGAAGCCGTGCCGGTGGATGCGCGCGCCGTCGAGGATGCGTGCGCCCATGCCGATCAGGCAGAAGTCCTCGAGCGTGCAGGCGTGCAGGATCACGCCGTGCCCGATGGTGACGTCGTTGCCGACCACGGTCGGCAGGCCCCCGGGTCGCGTGTACGGGCCTTCGTGCGTGACGTGGACGATGGTCCCGTCCTGCACGTTGGTCCGCGCGCCGATGTGGATCGAATTGACGTCGCCGCGGATCACGCAGCCGGGCCAGATCGACACGTCGTCGCCCAGCGTGACGTCACCGATCACCGTCGCCATCGGGTCGACGTAGACGCGTTCGCCGAGGGTGGGAAAGGCGTCGAGGTAGGGGCGCATGGTCATGGGCGAAGTCTAGCTCGCCCATCGTGCGGCGGCCCCATTCAGACGGCCGCACCGCCCCCCGGCGCGCGCCGGTTTCGCCCCTCCGGCCGGGCATCGGCGCGGACTACACTCGACCGCATGGACATCACTGCCGACACACCGCTGGACGAACTCGCCGCCACCCGCCAACGCCTTCGCGCCGCGTGGCAGGCCCGCAAGCCCGACATTGCGCAGCGGCGCGCCGACCTGGTGCGCCTGCGCGACGTGTTCCGTTCGCGCATCGACTCGATGGACGCGGCGATCCGCGCCGACTTCGGCCATCGCAGCCAGCACGAGAACCTGCTGTCGGAAGCGATGATCGTGCTGGCCGAACTCGACCACGCACTCAAGCATCTGCGCCGCTGGACGAAACCGCGTCGCGCCGCGGTGGGCTGGCGCTTCTGGCCGGCGAGTGCTCGCATCGTGCCCGAACCGGTCGGCGTGGTCGGCATCCTCTCGCCGTGGAACTACCCGGTGAACCTCGCGCTGGTGCCGCTGATTTCCGCCATCGCCGCCGGCAACCACGTCTACCTCAAGCCGTCCGAACATACGCCGCGCACCAGCCAGTGGATGCGCGAACTGCTCTCGGAAGTCTTCCCGGCCGACCGGGTCGCCGTCGCGCTGGGCGGGCCGGAACTCGGCGCCTCATTCGCCGCGCTGCCGTTCGACCATCTGCTGTTCACGGGGTCCACCGCGGTCGGCCGCAAGGTCATGGCCGCCGCCGCACCGAACCTGACGCCGGTGACTCTGGAACTGGGCGGCAAGGCGCCTGCGCTGGTGTGCCCGGACTTCGACCTCGCCAAGGCGGCATCGCGCATCGCCACGGGCAAGTGGTTCAACGCCGGGCAGACCTGCATCGGCGTGGACTACGTACTGGTGGACGAGGCGCGCGGCGGCGCGTTCGTCGAGGCGATCCGCGCCGAAGTGATCGCCCGCTATCCCCGCTTCGATGCGGCGAATGCGGAGTCGATGTCGGACTACACGCGCATCATCAACGACGCGCAGTACGCGCGCCTGCGTGGCTATGTCGACGATGCCCGCGCACGTGGCACGATCGTGGTCGAACCGCTGACTCAGGCGCTCGATGCGGCCGCGCGCGCGCGGCTCGAGAATGAACGCGTGTTCCCGCCCACGCTGCTGGCCGAACCGCCCCTCGACAGCGACGTGATGCGCAACGAGATCTTCGGGCCGATCCTGCCGATCCTCACGTACCGCACGCTCGACGAAGCCATCGAACGCATCCGTTCGTTCGATCGCCCGCTGGCGCTGTATCCCTTCAGCAACGATGCGCGCAGCATCGACCGGATCATCGAAGGCACGCTTGCCGGCGGCGTGACGGTGAACGACACGCTGCTGCACTTCGGCGCGCACGACCTGCCGTTCGGTGGCATCGGGCCCAGCGGCATCGGCGCGATCCACGGCCGCACCGGCTTCGACACCTTCAGCAAGCTGCTGCCGGTGTTCCGCCAGCGCAGCTTCGCGGGCAGCGACCTGCTGAAGCCGCCGTACCGCGGCTTCGTCGATCGCATGGTGCGGATGCTGTCGAAGTAGGCGCTACGCCGAGGCGAACGCGCGCAGCACCTGCACCGTGCGCGCGATGTCTGCGTCGCTGATGTCGAGGTGCGTGACCAGGCGGATCGCCGGCGTGTAGCCGATCGACACGCGCACGCGCGCTTCGTCGAGCGCGCGGCGCAATGCGTCGTGGCGTTCCACCGGCACGTCGATGAACACCATGTTGGTGTGGTGCGCGACGACCTGCACGTCGTCCAGCCCCTGCAATCCTTCGGCCAGGCGTGCGGCCCGAGCGTGGTCGTCGGCCAGTCGCGCGACGTGATGGTCCAGCGCATGCGACGCACCCGCTGCAAGCAGGCCCGCCTGGCGCATGCCGCCGCCCACGACCTTGCGCCAGCGCCTGGCCGATTCGATCAGCGCATGCGTACCGAGCAGCACCGAACCGACTGGCGCGCCCAGACCCTTCGACAGACACACCGACACGCTGTCGAAATGCTTCGTGATCTCGCGCGGCGCCACGCCAAGCGCGACCGCCGCATTGAACATGCGTGCGCCGTCAAGATGCAGCGCGAGCCCGCGTCGATCGCACAGTGCGCGTGCATCGGCGAGGTATTGAAGCGGCAGCGCGCGACCGTGCCAGGTGTTTTCCAGGCAAAGCAATCGCGTGCGCGCGAAATGCGGGTCGACCGGCTTGATCGCGCGCTCCACGGTATCCAGAGGCAGCGTGCCGTCGGGTGCCTGCACGACGGGCTGCGGCTGGATCGAGCCCAGCACCGCCGCGCCGCCGCCTTCGTACTTGTAGGTGTGCGCATCCATGCCGACGATGTATTCGTCTCCGCGCTGGCAATGCGCCATCAGCCCGATGAGGTTGGACTGCGTGCCGCTGGGCACGAACAGGCCGGCGTCGAAACCCAGTTCATCGGCCAGTCGCGCCTGCAACGCGTTGACGGTCGGATCCTCGCCGTACACGTCATCGCCGACAGGCGCGCGCATCATCGCCTCGCGCATGGCATCGGTGGGCTGGGTGACGGTGTCGCTGCGGAGGTCGATCCAGTGCATGGCGGCGGCTTGCTCGGAGTGAACGCCGAGTATGCCGCGCGACACGGCCCGGCGGCATGGCCGATCCGGTGCAGCGAGCGGCACGTGGCGGCCAGCGGCTACACTTCGCGGCATGAAGATCGCCAGCTGGAACGTCAACTCGCTCAACGTGCGCCTGCCGCACCTGGAACAGTGGCTCGCCGCGTCCTCGCCGGACATCGTCGCGCTGCAGGAAACCAAGCTGGAGGACGCCAAGTTCCCCGACGACCCGCTGATCGCGATGGGCTATCGCAGCGTGTTCGCCGGGCAGAAGACCTACAACGGCGTGGCCGTGCTGTCGCGCGAGCGAGCGACGGACGTGCAGATCGGCGTGCCGGGGTTCGAGGACGAGCAGAAGCGCGTGCTTGCCGCGACGGTCGGCGACCTGCGCATCGTCAACCTGTACGTGGTGAACGGGCAGGACATCGGCACCGACAAGTACGCCTACAAGCTGCGCTGGCTCGACGCCGTGCACGACTGGCTGGCGCAGGAACTGGCGACGCATCCGCGCATGATCGTGCTGGGCGATTTCAACATCGCACCCGACGATCGCGACGTGCACGATCCGGCGGTGTGGAACGACTCGCACATCCTCACCTCGCGCGCCGAACGCGATGCGCTGCAGCGTCTGTATTCGCTGGGGCTGCACGACTCGTATCGCGCGTTGAATCCCGAGGAAACCCAGTTCAGCTGGTGGGATTACCGGCAGGGCGGCTTCCGCCGCAACCTGGGGCTGCGCATCGACCTGACGCTCGTATCGGAGGCATTGCGCCCGCATACGGTGGCGTCGGGGATCGATCGCGAACCACGCACGTGGGATCGCCCGAGCGATCACGCGCCGGCGTGGGTGGAGTTGAAGTAGGGGTCACGCTGCCTGCGCTTGATGCAGGCGGGACACGACATCGTCATTCCAGCGAAAGCTGGAATCCATTTCGATCTTCGCCTTCCGTAGCGCCCGCACCACCCAAAGCAGAATGGGTTCCACCTTTCGCTGGAATGACGGGCGGGGGCGCATGCAGCAACGCTTCCAGCGCATTGCGCGGCAACTTGCCGGTTTCGTTGCGCGGCAGGGCGGCGACGCGACGCAGCGGTCGCGGCAGGAAAACGGGGTCCAGTTGCTGGCGCAGCGCGTGCAGGATGTCGTGCTCGTCCAGCGTCGGCGCGACCACCAGCGCCGCGATGCGACGGACGCCGATGGCATCTTCGGCATCGAGCTGGAACACCACGCCATCCTCGACGCCCGGCACCGCCAGCAGCTTGCGGGTCAGGTCGCCCAGCGAGGCGCGTTTGCCGGCGATGTCGAGCAGGTCGGCGTTGCGGCCGCGCAGTTCGAAGCGACCATCGGCATGCACTTCCATCAGGTCGGACAGCACGATCGGCTCGGCCAGATGCGCCGCATGCACGGCGGTGCCATCCGGCTGCGGCGCCAGGCGCACGCCGGGCAACGGCGTCCAGGCGTCGTCGCGCGCGGTGCGGCGGCGGGCGAACACGCAGGTTTCGGTGGAACCGAACACTTCGCGCACTTCGCAACCGAAGCGCGCTTCGGCCTGCGCGGCGAGTTCCGGCGGCATCGGCGCGGTGGCCGAGAGGATGCCCGCCAGCGGCGGCAGCGCCAGCTCCGATGCGACCAGCGCGCGCAGATGCACCGGCGTGGTGACCAGCAGCGGCGGAGTCGGTGAGTCGTGCAGCGCGCGCGCCACGTCGGCCGGGAACAGCGGCCGGGCCGCATGCACCGCGACGGGGCCGAGCAACGGCAACAGCACCGACATCTCCATGCCGTACATGTGCTGCGGCGGCACGGTGGCGATGACGTGCGTGAGGTCGTCGCGCAGCAGGCCGTCGAGCGCGGCGAGGTTCTGCGCGGTACTGGTGCGGAAACTCACCCACGTCTTCACGTAGGCGCGAGGCTGGCCAGTGCTGCCGGAGGTGAAGCCGATGGCGACATGGGCATCGCGATCGACGATCAGCGCCTCGCCGTCGAGTTCATCGAGCCGTTCCGGGATCTGCACGCAATGCGGCGGGGCGGGCGAGAGGTCGACATCGGTGAGGCAGTAGCTGTCCGGATGTTGCGCGAGCACCTGCTCGACCACGCCCGGCGCACGCGAGGGGGGCATCAGCGTGGTCTGCCCGCGCACCGCGGCGGCGCAGAAGGCGACGAGGTAGCGGTAGCGGTCCTCGCACAGGTTCAGCGCGAAGCGTGCGGCGGGCAGCGTCGCCGCCAGCGCACGCACATGGCGGGCGAAGGTCGCGCGGTCGATCGCATGGCCGCCTTCATCGAAGGCGATGGCGAGCGTGCCCGCGCCGTGCAGCAGCGGCACGGGCGAGGACGGAACGGGACTGGATGCTTCGACTACCGCGGACATGGATGACGTGACTTCCTGCGGCGACGCCGCTTCCCCTGTCGTTACTTTACGCTGGCGGCCGTCGCTGCTCCCAGTCGCCAGGTTCATGTCCCTGTCCCCTTCCCAAACCGCCGATGCGGGCCCGGTGCGCTGGGCCTGGCGGCCGCACGCGCCTCGCGACCCGGCCGAACCGCTGGCTCGGCGATGGCTGGCAGGGGAGCTCGACGCGGACCTCGACACGCTGCCCCTGTCCCGCGACACGCGCGGCCGGCCGCGCCTGGGCGCCCCTTTCGCCGACTGGGACTGCAATTGGAGCCACAGCGGCGACGGGTTGCTGATCGCGCTGGGGCGTCGGGTCCAGATCGGCATCGACCTGGAACGCGTGCGTCCGCGGGGCCGCGCGCTCGACCTCGCCGAACGCTTCTTCACCGCGCCAGAGCTGGCCTGGCTGCACGCCGCCCCGTCGGCGGCGGTGCGCGACCACGGTTTCCTGCGCCTGTGGTGCGCCAAGGAAGCGGTGCTGAAGGCCCACGGCCACGGCATTTCCTTCGGCCTTCACCGGCTGCGGTTCTCTGAAAGCCCGGACGGATTGCGCCTGGTCGAATGCGACCCGGAACTCGGCCAGGCCAACGACTGGACGCTGCGGGAATTGCGGCCCGCACCGGAGTATCTGGGCGCGCTGGCATGGCGCCCGGCCTGAACCGTACGCCCACATCGGCGATACTGCGCGCCGCATGAATACCCCCGCTCCCTTCGACGCCGCACTGCGTCGCACGCTCGACGACGGCCTGGTCGCGCTCGGGCTGGACCCGGCCGCCGTTGCACCCAGGCTGCTGGATTACCTCGCCCTGCTGGTGCGCTGGAACAAGACCTACAACCTCACTGCCGTGCGCGATCCGCACGAGATGGTGGTCAAGCACCTGCTCGATTCGCTGGCGATGCATCCCTTCGTCGACGAACTGGCCGCGCGCGGCGGCGCGCTCGCCGACCTGGGCACGGGGCCGGGGCTTCCGGGCATTCCGTTGTCCATCGTCAAGCCGGGCCTGAAGGTCACGCTGGTGGAGAGCAACGGGAAGAAGGCGCGCTTCATGCGCGAGGCGATCCGCCAGCTCGGCCTGACCGATGCCCGCGTCGTCGAAGCGCGCATCGAGGCGGTGGACGAACCCGGCGCCTTTGACGCGATCACCGCGCGCGCCCTCGCGACACTGCCGCTGATCCTGGAACTGGGCGGACACCTGCTCAAGCCCGACGGCCGCCTGCTGGCGATGAAGGGCGTGCATCCCGCCGACGAGATCGCCGCGCTGCCGGCGGGCTGGCGGGTGGAAGCCTCGACGCCGCTGCGCGTGCCGGGGTTGGACGCCGAACGCCACATGGTCGTGGTCGCTCGAGCGTGATCGCCGGCGCAACTTCGTAAACCGGAGTCGACCGCCGGTCCGCGCAAGTGGCCGCAAGTGCTTGATCCGGCGCAACCCGCGCAGGCGTTCGCGTCCGCGCTGCCCATACAGCTGACGGCGAGGGGGCACGCGCCTCCCCATCCGGGCATAATCCCCGGTCCGGCCCCACGCCGGTCCCGCCCTCATAAACAGTCACCTGACCAGGACGAGCCGCATGGCCCGCATCATCGCCGTCGCCAACCAGAAAGGCGGAGTCGGCAAGACCACCACCGCCGTCAACCTGGCCGCCGCGCTCGCGCGCACGCCCAAGCGCGTGCTGCTGGTC
>Ga0209257_1002288_pt1 | contig 19491 bp, 17 predicted proteins | sample AraplaCvi_mCL_r2_FD_184277 | JGI IMG/M metagenome (GOLD analysis project Ga0209257, IMG submission 184277) | Arabidopsis root microbial communities from North Carolina, USA - plate scrape MF_Cvi_mCL_r2 (SPAdes) (version 2) | ecosystem: Host-associated > Plants > Roots > Endosphere | place: USA...
AGTATTCGCGCAGTCACAACCCGACCCGCTTCGCTTACGAGCGCTGCGTCGCCGCCCTGGAAAGCGGCACGCGCGGTTTCGCGTTCGCCTCGGGCCTCGCGGCGACCTCGACGATCCTGGAACTGCTGGATTCGGGCAGCCACGTCATCGCGATGGACGACGTCTACGGCGGCACCTATCGGCTGTTCGAGCGCGTGCGTCGTCGCTCCGCCGGTCTGGATTTCAGCTGGGTTGACCTCAGTGACGCGGCCGCCTTCGAAGCGGCGATCCGCCCCGAAACGAAGATGGTCTGGATCGAGACGCCGACCAACCCGCTGCTCAAGCTGGTGGACATCGCGCAGATCGCCGCGATCGCGCGCAAGCGCGGCCTGATCGTCGTAGTCGACAACACCTTCTGCTCGCCGATGCTGCAGCGCCCGCTCGAGCTGGGCGCGCACATCGTCATGCACTCGGCCACGAAGTACCTCAACGGCCACTCCGACATCGTCGGCGGCATGGCGGTAGTCGGCGACGATGCCGAGATTGCCGACCGCATGGCCTTCCTGCAGAACGCCATTGGTGGCGTCCAGGGCCCGTTCGACAGCTTCCTCGCGCTGCGCGGCCTGAAGACGCTGCACCTGCGCATGAAGGCGCATTGCGAGAACGCACAGGCGTTGGCGGAGTGGCTGGAAACGCATCCGCAGATCGAGAAGGTGATCTACCCCGGCCTGAAGTCGCACCCGCAGCATGAGCTGGCCAAGCGCCAGATGCACGGTTTCGGCGGCATGGTCAGCATCTACGTAAAGGGCGGCGAAGCCGCGGCGCGCCGCATGATGGAGCGCTGCGAGTACTTCACCGTCGCCGAGTCGCTTGGTGGCGTGGAAAGCCTGATCAACCACCCGGCGATCATGACGCATGCGTCGGTGCCTGCCGACAGACGCGCGGCGCTGGGCATTGCGGACAATCTGGTGCGGTTGAGTGTGGGCGTGGAGACGCTGGCTGACCTTCGCCTCGACCTGCAAGAAGGGTTGGAGGCATGAGTTCGCGAACCAGCGAGCGTCCGACGAAACTTCCCGGGCTCGTAGACATCTTTCGCCCGCTGGTAACCCAGCGTTACCTCCTTTCCCAACTCGTAAGCCGCGAAGTACAGGCGAAGTTCAAGCGTTCGCGCTTGGGACTGCTCTGGGTGGTTGCCAGTCCTTTATTGCTCCTGTCGGGCTACACGCTGGTGTTTGGCGTCCTGATGAAGGCCCGGTGGGGTGGTGCAGGAACGAGCATGGAGTTCGCGCTTGTGCTTTTCGCCGGCCTCATCTTCTTCAACTTCTTCGGCGAAGTGATTGGCAAGTCGCCGGCGTTGATCCCCAGTAATACCCCTTACGTGAAGAAGATGGTGTTTCCGCTCGAAGTACTAGGCTGGTCGACAATGCTGTCGGCACTAGTGAATGCGGGCATCGGAATCGGGGTCTGGATCATCTTCAGCCTGTTCGTCAAAGGAAGCATCCCGTTGACAATCTTGTGGCTGCCGGTAGTTTTCGTTCCTTTCGCCCTGTTCACACTAGGGGTGTGCTGGTTTCTGTCGGCGTACTCGGTATTCCATCCTGATGCGGAGCACATAGTTCCCGTCGGGCTTCTGATGATGATGTTCATCTCTCCACTGTTCTTTTCAGTGGATTCCTTGCCCGAAACCTTTCGCTCGATCGTGATCTACAACCCGCTTACGTATGCACTCGAAGAGGGGCGAGGCGTGCTCATCGGAGGTCGCGCGCCGAACTTGTTTGTCATGAGCGTCGCATATCCACTTTCAATCGGTGTGGCATGGCTGGGCTTGGCGTCCTTCCTTGGTAATCGCGAGGGCTTCGCTGATGCGCTCTGATGCAATCGCGATCAGTGCAGTCGGCTTGGTCAAGCGCTATGACTTCAAGCATGATCGTGAGTGGGGGCTGTTCGGGTCAAAGGCTGGAACTGCTGAAGCCGATGGCTACCTGGCACTCAGTGGCGTCAGTTTGGAAGTCCGCAAGGGCGAAGCAGTTGGCATCCTGGGCCGAAACGGCGCGGGCAAGAGTACGCTGCTGCAGATATTGACCGGCACCCTACGCCAGACGTCCGGGGAAGTGCGCGTAAGCGGTCGGGTGTCGGCCCTGCTTGAGCTGGGCGCTGGATTCAATCCTGAGTTCACGGGGAAGGAGAATGTCTATCTTTGCGGTGCGGTGCTGGGAATGTCGCGCCGTGAGATCGATGAGAAGTACCAAGCCATCGTTGCGTTTGCAGACATCGGGACGTTTGTTGACCGGCCAGTAAAGACCTACTCAAGCGGCATGCTCGTGCGTTTGGCGTTCGCACTTCAGGTGCACGTGGATCCCGACATCCTCATCGTTGATGAGGCGTTAAGCGTGGGCGATATCTTCTTCCAGCAGAAGTGCATCTCCAAGATAAGGGAGATCCTAGATCGGGGTGTGACGCTGCTGTTCGTGTCGCACTCCCTCAACTCGGTCAAGAGTCTGTGTACTCGTGCGATCTATCTGCGTGACGGACAGGTCGTCGCCGACGGCGATGCTGCGGACGTTTGCGATCTGTATCAGAACTCGATGTCTAGTGACTCCGATGCCGACTTGGCTGCGGCACTCGAGAGGAACAAGTTCGAAGGCGCAGATCAGTCCTCCTTCGAGATCGAGCTGGTCGATGCCGGCAAGAGCGTCCATGACGCCGGGTTCTCGTCCAGGCTGACGCAGCGTTCCGGCAGCGGTGAGGTCCAGGTAACAGGGTTCTCCGCGTTCGATGCGCAGGGCCGGAAGGTTCATGCGATCGATCAGTGCGGACGGGTGCAGTTGCGCGTCGAACTGTTGGCCGCCAGCGCCGTGCCGGCCGGCGCCGCAATTGGCTTGCTCCTGCGCGATGCCAATGGCGTGGACCTAATCGCATACAACTCAAACTTCTACGAGCTCTATCTCCCCAGCCTGAAGGCGGGTGAGTCATACCTGTGGGAGTTGGAAGTCGACCTGCCACTGGCGCGCGGCTACTACTCGTTCCACTGCGGGATAAAGCCGAACGCGTCCAGCGCATTCTTCTACGATCGCTGCTTCAACATCGGTGTTCTTGAGGTAACAGGGAATCCAATCTCGTGGGGAGACTATGGCGGAAGGTTCATTCACCGGCCCCGCCATATGCGCTTCCAGCAGATTGCCAGTGAGGTGCGCTGATGTTTGTGTCGTTCTTGATGCCGCACATCGATCGTGGCTCCGGTCCGCTATTCCACTGGGTAATGCTGGCCCAGATGGCAAGCTTCACGCCGGACGACATCGCTTTCATCGGTGATGACGCGTACTTTGACGAAACCTGCATCCCCTTCGGCGAAGTGCTAAGTATCGGTGGCATCCAGTTCAGCGTGCCCGATCGGGAGCGATTCCGGGCATATCGAAAAGTCGTGCTGCCCGCGGATTCGGTCGGGGAGCTCGTGGAGCGCCTTGGAACACAACTCGACGCGTTCAAGTTGCTCCTGACGGAGGTTCATCCGCCACTGGTAGCCGCATTGGACAAGGTCGTCGAAGAAATCGGACTTGAAAGCCAGATTGAGGCCTTTCTGACGTGGAGCAACTGCCCGGCCTTGGGGCAAGTGGCGTCGAAGCTCGGCGTGCCGGTCATCCACAACGAAGTGGGACCGCTTCGTTCGCCGCGCTACATCGATACTTTCTACTTCGACTTCCACGGAGTGAACGGTCGCACTGAGTCAGCGGGCTGGATCGATGAGGCCGCATTACGCGCCTCCATGGACGGCGCCCGTATGTTGCCCGCCGACGAGCTGCGCGGGAGGATGCTGCTTGACCTGGCGCGCCCCGAGCCACCGAAGGAGCGCACTCCCCTGGGAATCGCTCTGCAGGTGGAAGATGATTCCAATAGCATCGCCTTCGCCAACGATTGGAGCAGCATTCGGCTGATCTCGTTGGGGCTTACCCGTTACCGCGCAGAACAGATTTCTATCCGCAGCCACCCTGCCGCCCGGTTCGCCTACCGAGGTGGAGTGGGCGCGGTCGACTCCTCTGCCGATTCGCTGGAATTCCTTTCCTGCATCGAACGGCTCTACTCGATCAACTCCAGCACGCTCGTCGAAGCGATGTTCTGGGGCGTTCCATTCGTAGCGTTGGGTGACACGCCTATTGCGTCGTTCTCGGAGGGGGCTGCGCTGCGCCCCCTGTTCGAGCGTGATCCGGATCTATGTCTAAATGCATTCTTCCTTGCATACCTGATGCCTGCGGAGCTGCTTTTCAATCCTGAGTATTACCGCTGGCGCCTTGAAGCGCCTCGGTCGCTCGCGCAGTTGCACGACTATCACCTCAAGACCTACAGGGCTGCGGCTCCGGTCGCCGCCTTGGCCGACAATCGCGGGACTGCGATGCCAATGGTTCGCGGCATGATGCCTGCTCAATGGACTGCGGCCCAGTCCATAGTCAGGAAGCAGCAGCATCTGCAGGCATTGATCGAGGAGATCCGCAGCGGATTCAATCCGGACCTCCAAGTCGCTCGTTCGCTGGAGTTGCGGCTGGAGAAGCTGCAGTCGGAAGCCGATACAGTCTGGGCTGAGAAGGAGTGGTTCAAGACCCGGGTCGCCGAGCTGGAAGGTGCATTGGGCAAGGCTCGTGGCGAATCGGAGACTGTCTGGGCCGAAAAGGAGTGGTTCAAGACCAGGAACTCCGAACTTGAGGAAGCCTTGGGCAAGGCCCGTGGCGAATCGGAGACTGTCTGGGTCGAAAAGGAGTGGTTCAAGACCAGGAACTCCGAACTTGAGGAAGCCTTGGGCAAGGCCCGTGGCGAGGCAGAAACCCTTTGGGGGGAGATGAATTGGTTCAAGACCAAGAGCGCCGACCTTGAGGCGGCTCTTGGCAAATCTCGCGGGGAGGCGGAAACGCTATGGACCGAGAGAACGTGGTTTCAGGCACGGGTTATCGAGCTTGAAAACGCAATCGGGGAGGCGCGGGGTAGCGCCGAGGTGGTCCGGACCGAGAGGGAGTGGTTCAAGGAACGGGCTACCGAATGGGAAGAGAAGTTCGCCGAGGCAATTGCGGCATTGAACATGCAGCAATGGCAGCTGGATGAAGTCCGCAAGAAACTGGCGAAGCCTCTTTCCTGGCGTGAGCGCCTTAGGGGAGTTGTGTTGAGGGATGAAATAAAGGTGGAAGTAAAGGGCGATGAAACAGAATCCTGATGTCAGTGCGGTGATCACTTTCCACAAGGAAGGAGTGTTGGCGCACCCAACGTTGACGTCGATCGAGCGGTGCCGTCGCTATGCGGAACTGCAGGGGATCAGTACCGAGTTCGTGATTACGCTTGACAACCCGGATGCCGAGACAGTGAGGGTCGTGCGGTCGCATCCCGCAATCCGATCGACTGATCAGATTCACGATGTTGCATATCGTGACTTGTCACTTTGCCGGAACCATGCGATCGAGCATGCCAATGGACATTACATTGGTACTTTCGATGGCGATGATTACTTTTCCAAGAACTGGATCGTTGCTTGCATCGAGAACATCCGCTGGTCCGGGGAAAAGAGCATCTTCCATCCAGAACTGATGGTCGCCTTCGGCGCGTGGAATGCTTACTGGTGGCAGGTTGATCAGTCCGACGAGCACTACCGCCCTCATTCATTGGTGTCGATGAACTTCTGGAATGCTTGCGCGTTTGCCGCGCGAAGCGTATTCCGTGAGATTCCGTACACAATCTCAAGGCCCGGCGAGTGCGGGTTCGGATTTGAAGATTGGCATTGGAACTGCGAAACCATCGCGGCCGGCTACATACATCGGCTTGCGCGCGGTACTGCTCGTTTCGAGCGTCGCAAGTTCAGCGGCTCGTTGAACGTCGCGCACCAGCAAAACGCCGCGATCGTTCGTCCATCGGCCTTCTTTGACAAGCTCTAACGACATGTACGTCTATTCGTTTTTTCGGTGGTGCTATCGTGCGCTGGATTACTACGTTTTCCGTCACCTTTCGCCACAAAGCCAGCAGGCGCTAAAGGCAGCGCTGCTTTCGATCGGCCGTCGGCTGTACCCGGATCGCGTGATCGAAGTTGATTCGCGCCACCTGATCAAAGGCGGATCGAGCCCGATGAACTGGATGCCTCCGCCGCTTCCGGAATGGGCGCGTGCCGAAATGGAGGAGATTGCCTCGCAAATCGACCCGCTACTCGATCCGCAGGGCGATTACGGCAGGCAGATGGAGTTCTACGGCATCCCTACCAACTACGACTGGCCCGGCTTGGCCTACGCGCAGTTGCGAAACGCGGTGGTCGGGCAACCCGATGTCGTCCTGCTTGTGCCGTGGTTGAAGCGTGGCGGTGCCGATCTGGGGGCCATCTACTTCGCCCGGGCGCTGCATGACGCGGGACGATCCGTTCTCGTGATCGCCACCGAGGTCGAGGATTCACCGTGGTCGCGGCGGCTACCTGATGGCGTGCAGTTCCTGGATGCGGGCCAGCACCTCGCCGGGCTCAGCGACAGCGAACGCGTAACGGCGATGACGCGCTTGCTGGTCCAGCTCAAGCCGGACCTAGTGCACATCATGAACTCGCGCCTCGCGTGGGATGTGGTACGCAAACACGGCCTGGCGGTCCGGCAGGAGAGCCGTATCTTTGCTTCACTTTACTGTGATGACCGCTCGGAAATGGGGCACCCGGTAGGCTATGCCCAGTTCTACCTTGTCGATTGCTACATGCATCTCACAGGCGTCATCACCGACAACTCAAGAAACTACAAAGACTGGTGCGCGCAGTTCGGTGTGCCGGCCAGCCTCTTCCAACTTGTAGGCTTCCCGGCGCGAACTCCAGTGCGCACGGAGGAGCATGCGAGCGAGGTGAAGCGAAATCGCCTGCTGTGGGCAGGGCGCATGGACCGTCAGAAACGTCCCGATTTAATCGCCCAGATCGCCAAGGCGCTGCCGGAGTTCGAGTTCGATGTGTTCGGCGCGTCCGTGGTCGCCGGCCAAGGTGTGGACATTGCCGAGCTCAAGGCGCTCCCCAATGTTCATTTGAATGGGGCATTCGAGGACTTCTTTGATCTGGTGCAACCCGAACATCTGGCCCTTGTCTACACATCGGCGTGGGACGGGTTGCCAACGATCCTGTTGGATGCCGCGGCGGTTGGTCTTCCTGTCGTCGCCCCGAATCTGGGAGGAATACCGGACTTCCTGTCGTCTGATCAAATGATTGAATCGGCTGGCAGTGTCGAGGCCTACGCTACTTGGATACGGAACTTGGCGGCAAATCCCGATCTGTGGCAGCAGCATCGCGAGCGCGGGCTGGAGAAGGCGGCGGCCGAGCGCAGCTGGGCTGCATTTGTAGCGGCCGTAGAGGGTGTGAACGGCTACTTGGCAGTCGCAGATGGCCAGCCTGTCGCTTTGGCTGCGCAGACTCCGGTTCCGCTGGTGGTACGCACGTAGGAGAGTGTAATGCGAGCGCTCGTACTCGGGGGTAACGGATTCATCGGATCTCACGTCGTAGAGGCGCTCCTCGCGAAGGGTGTCGCCGTCCGCATAATGGACATTGCGCCCCGGCGTCCCTGTCTTGACTGGCCTGACGACGTCGAGTTCGTAATGGGCAGCTTGGCTGATTCGAACCTGCTCGCCGATGTGTTGCAGGATGTGGACATCGTCTACCATCTCGTAAGCACCACGGTCCCATCGACATCGAATCTCGACCCCGTAGCGGACGTCCAATCCAATCTGATTGCTACGGTCTCGCTGCTCGAGGTGATGCGGCGCGTGGGGACCAGGAGGATCGTCTTCCTTTCCTCCGGCGGCACCGTGTATGGAAACCCGCAGTCCGATCCTGTTCCCGAGGAGCATCCGCTCAACCCGGTGTGCTCCTATGGCGTGGTGAAGGTTGCCATCGAGAACTATCTGACGATGTACGAAAGTTTGTATGGGTTCGAAGCGCTCATCCTACGAGTGTCGAATCCATACGGGCCGCGGCAAGGGAACACGGGCATACAAGGGGTCATTGCCACGTTCCTTGGCTCGGTCAGAGCTGGCAAGCCTCTGAAGATCTGGGGTGATGGGTCGGTCGTCCGTGACTTCATCCATGTCCGTGATCTTGCGGAGCTTTGCGCACTCTCCGCAGCAAGCACGGTATCAGGCACGTTCAACGTCGGCAGCGGCAGGGGAAGCTCGATCATGGATGTCGTCGACGCCATTCGCGAGGCAACCGGCGCTGCCCCGGAGATCGAGTTCCTGCCCCAACGCAATTTTGACGTCAAGCGGGTGGTGCTCGATATCTCCCGAGTGACGAAGGCGTTTGCTTGGGAACCACGGACTGCGCTGGTTGATGGAATCAGGGAAACCTGGGATGGAGGAGTAGTGGATATCGTTAAGCTGCAGGGGGTAGGCGAGTGAGTGAGATCAAACTGCGTGTTCTCGTTGTGGCTGTCGCGGTGTTGGCGGCCGGCCTCTATTTCCACCAGCGATCTGCGCGCTGTGAACTCGTGATCGATGCGAAGCGAGCGTCCCCGGCTGCAGCGGGCGACGTCGCTGGCGTATCGGCTGCAAGCACCGCGGTCGACACGCCCATTCGCATGATCCTGCCTGATGCCTCCACTGCGGCCGCGTTGAATCTAGGATACGCCCCGTTTGAGTGGAAGCCGGAAGGTTGGGCTTCGGTCGTGCCAATGCCGCCGGGCATCGCGATAGAGAGTCTGGTATCCGTCAACGCTGCCAATGCGGGGGCGATAAAGCTGCAGTTGCTTGATGAGCGCTGCGCTGCGCCAGTGGATATTGGCGTGTTCTTGCCCAGCTCCAGCGTGCCGCTCCTGACCGGGAGTCTTTCCTCCCGCGAACAGCGCGAACTGGTGCTTCCACTTGCTGAGATCCAGCAGGCCGACCGCCTTCTGGTACGTGTCGCGATGTCTAAGGTTGCAGAGAACAACTACTTCTGTAACGTTGGCGTTTCGTTTGAGGGTGCTCGATGACGTCACCGGCCTTCGCGACCGGAGCGCATGGGCGGAACTTTGGCCTCGACTTGCTCCGTGCTGTCGCCATCTTGTTGGTACTAGTTGGACATAGCCTGGCGCACCAGGCGCCGCCGGAATGGGCCCGCTGGTTCTTCGGTGGCCAAGGAATGCTCGGCGTCGAGCTCTTCTTCGTGCTGAGTGGATTTCTCATCGGTGGCATCATCATCAGGCTCGCTCGTAGTGGCCGATTGCATACCCCCGGGGACGTGTGGCAGTTCTGGGCGCGACGTTGGGCGAGGACGCTACCGGCGTACTTCTTGTTCCTCCTGGTGTATGCGCGCGTTGACTACCTTGGGCCTGCCAATCCGCAGACCGATTGGCCGTTCATGATCTTCATGCAGAACTTCGCTTGGCCGCAGCTGCCGTTCTTCCAGCACTCCTGGAGCCTCGCGATCGAGGAGTGGTTCTACTTCCTCTTTCCTCTGGTGTTCCTCGTATTCGCGGCTGGCAGCGAGCGGTCGTACCGGTGGCCGATGTTACTCACGTGCGTTGGGTTCATAGTGGTGCCGATGTACCTGCGCTGGCAGATCTCCGCCGGGGTAAAGGGGTTCGACGACTTCAATTTCCTGATCCGTATGGTTGTCGTCTGCCGTCTGGACAGTATCTTCTTCGGCGTGCTGCTGGCGCTTGTTCGTGCGCAGTATCCTGGAGCCTATTCGACGCTCGGGAAGCTGTGGTGGGTTAGCGTCCCCGCATTCGCGGCAATGATGGTTTATATCGCCAAGTCGATGCCTGGCTTGGTAGACAGTCGTGTCGCGATGACGGTTTTCTTCCCCGTCCTTTCCCTGGTTTGCGCATCGCTGATACCGGCAGCGGAGCGCTTGCGAACGCTGGGCGTCGGGGCGGCCGATCGCTTTGTTACCCACACCAGTTTGATTTCGTACTCTCTGTACTTGGGTCACATCTGCATGCTCCAGTTGGTCAATGCCGTGCTCGGCATTGCCGGCGTCCAGGTTGTTGGAACGCTTTCCTCGATCGCGGTCTATGGCGCCTATTTCGTGGCGTACTACGCGCTTGCAACATTGACGTACAACTTCGTCGAGAAACCCTATCTGGAGCTGCGCGATATGCGCGCAGTCAAGGCCGCCTAACGTGTTGTCATTTGTACCTGCAAGCAGTAGCGAACGGCTGCGACTCCTGTTTCTCGTCGCCCTCTTTGTTACGTTGACAAGCAAGGGCCTCGCATTGCTGCCTGGCTACGCATTCGACGATTACATCGTGACGTACATTGATGCGACAGTGCCCTACTACCTGTCGCAAGGAAGGTTCACGCAAGCCTCGCTGCAATGGCTTGCGACCGAGGCAGGGCTCGCGGTGCCGTCGTTCTACTGGCCGTTCACCCTGTCGATCCTGCTGGCATTTCCGCTGCTGGTGGCCTATGGATTCTCGAAGATCGGTGATGCACGTACTCCGATCGTCGCGCAAGCAGTCGGCGTTGCAATCGTTTGCGCACATCCATACTTCACCGAGTACTTCACGTTTCGGCAGGCGCTCTATAACGCGTTGATCTACGTCTTGATGATGCTCCTGCACCTTTACTGGGTGTTTCGCATTGATCCTGCGCGGTCGGCGTGGTCGCCAACCAATCGTCGTTCTGTTGCATACGCTGCGGGCGCGCTGGTTCTCGCGATGGGGGGGCATCAATTGACTTTCCCCATGGTGCTTAGCATTACCACGATGTCGTTGATTGTCTCGTGGGCACAAAGCGAAGAGCGGAAACCGTTCCTGCGCTGGGCGCACTCCCAGATCCCGATTGCGGTTCCATATGTCGTGGCCGGCGTGATTTACGTGGCCGTGTTCGTCATCACGAAGAAGCTGTCAGGTGCAGAGAATGACGGCCGCGGCAATGTTCTGCCGCTCACAGAATTTCCAGGGCGCCTGCGGGATCTCGGAGCCCTCTGCAAGGCGATTGTGATGGGTCATGAGCCGATACTTTCGCGCTCCGCGAAGTACTTCGCGCTATTCCCCACCCTTCTCTTGCTGGCTATTGGGTTGCGCCGCAACCCTGCAGCGGTGGCGCTCGCTGTCGCTGCGCTCCTGGTTCTCATCGCGATCTCGCTCGCGCCCGTGGCGTTGTCTGCCGAGTGGTGGCCAGTTCCACGATCGCTGTCTGCGCTCGCCTTCGTATTCGGCTCTGCCGCAACTGTTGCCCTGATTCTCGGGCGATCGCGGATACAATCCGGCATGGTCGCATTCCTGGCGACCTCTGGTGTTCTAATGGTGTTCTTCAGCTCGGCCATGCTGAACGACCAGCAGCGATTGAACCGCTGGGATCTCAACAAGGCGCAGCTGATTGCCTACGACGTTGCACGCAAGCATGGAGCAGAAGCGCTAGCGCGCACCCAACTGATCAACGGCACTTGGGATTATCCAATCCATCTGATGACACCGACGGGCGATCTGAATGCTTCCTCATTCGCCAAGTCATGGGCCTATCCCGGCCTCATCCGTGAGGCGTCCGGTTATGCGATGCCTTTCGCTGGCCCTCTGGACCCCTCGACCACTGAGTGCAATGAGCGACCTAAGTGGCCAGCGGTAGACTCCATCTACGAAGCCGGCGAAGTGATAGTCGTGTGCCTGTAAAGGCAGGCTTAGTCTGCCTTCTGTAGCAGGAGGCTGTAGGACAGCCCTTCCCAGCTCCAGCCTTCATCTACAACACGGAAGCCGACGCTCTTGACGAACTCGGCCATGAAGGCCGGTGTCCACAGCCACCACCATGGACCAAAGTTGGGCGTGCCGTCTGGCCAACGCCAAGGCTCGCTCATCGGCGAGTTGATGGCGGCAACTTTCACTCCGCGAGAATCGAGATACTCTGCGACGATCGCGCGTGGTTCCTCGCGTAGTGACGGGACGTAGAGCGCAGTGTCGTGCTGCAACTCCAGGCGACCCTTGGAGTTCTCCAGCGTTGCTGGAATGACCATGCTGGTCAAGATGACGTGTGACCGCGCGATGCGCCGCAGGTTATGGATCATGCCCCACGGATCGGGCACGTGGTACACGATTCCCGAACAATGAACGATGTCGTGAGTACCGACCGTTGACTCCGGATCCGGCTGGGTCACGTCGAACTGGACGCGATCGAAGTCGGCAATGCCCAGTGTTGCGTAATGCCTCTCCAAGTCTCGCCAGAGAGGATGATCGAGTGCGGCGATGTCCGACATGGTGGCCTTGCGGGCGCCGGCACGTAGGGCCACTGATACCTTCTCATTCACCGTTCCCCACAGCCCGCCTACGTCGATGAACGACGCGTCTTGGGAAAGCGTTTTGATCCACTCATCTTTTGGGTCCTGCACGGCCAGCCTCCAAGTCGCGGTTGAATGGCTATGACGGACCTGTCTTGAATGAGTAGCGCTTATGGCCGATATAGCTCGTGAACACAGGCATCAGCACGCCAACCCCATGGGCTACCGTTTCAGCGTGCCAAGTGAAGCCTAACATTGGGAAGAGCCACTCCACCAGAATCAGACTTATGGCGAGGGTCTGAAGGACCGCGGCCAGGTTGATCACGATAAACCATGCTGCTTGCGAATGGAGTGCGTTGCGCGCGCCAGGGAAAACGAAGATCCGGTTGAGAACGAATGCCGTGGTCATTCCGATGCAGTAAGCAACAACGATGGCAGCGGCGTACGGCATTACGTGACTCAGCACGATTCGCGAGCCGAAGTTGACCACCGCCGCTGTGCCACCCGCAGCGACAAAGCGAACTACTTGGCCGACAGTCACGAGGCCGTGGCCTCAAGGGCGAGTCGGTGCCCCACTGCAACGCTCTCAGAGATCGAACGATCCTCCGGATAGTAGTAAGCCGTGTCCGCCATGTAGAACCCTTCCACCGGCGTCTTCATTGACGGCAGCATGGCCTGGAAGCCGGGCGGGCAGATCGTCTGCGCGAACTCGTAACGGTGGCAGTGCTGCGCAAGCACCCAGTCGCGGCGGAACGCGGGATTGAGCTTGCTGAGGTAGCCGATGACTTCGTCGATCAGTTGCTGGTTGGTGTTCGACCACTTCGGATGCGTCTTGGGCATGTAGAAGGGGGCGTAGAGGATGTGTTCGCCTTCGAGCGTGCCCGGGTTGAGATTCGAGTACTCGATCACGCCGGGAATCGCGATGTTCTCGTCGCTGATGTTCATCCAGAAGTTTTCGGTCAGTGCGTGCTTGAGCTTGAGGATGACGCAGGCGACCGGGATGTTCTCGACGGCACGGACCTTGTCCGCGAAATCGCGCGGCAGGTCGGGCACCATAGCGGGCACGTACTGGATCGGCGCGGTCGACAGCACGCCGTCCATGGGCGTGAACTGGCCTGCAGCCTCGATGCCCGTAACGCGGCCGTCCTGTGCGACGACGCGGTCGATGCCCGCACGAAGATGGATGCGTCCGCCTAGCGCGATGATCCTGCGCTCCATCGCCTCCAGCAGCGTTTCCGAGCCGCCCTCGATATACCCAAGGCTCTCATTGAACAGGTTGCGACGCGAAAGGGCGATGCGCTTGATACGCGTGCCGATCCAGGAGGCCGACAGATTGTCGGTGTACTCGAAGAACTTGAGATAGAACGTGCGCTTCCACAGCACGTTGTAGCCCTTCTCCCCAAGCCAGCGGCGCAGCCACGTCGTGGCGTTCTCTTTGTCCAACGCCGTCCAGTCCTTGATGCCCTTGGTGCTCATCACGTGCAGCGCGTAACGGACCTTGCTGATGATGTCGAGCTTGGGGAAGGAAAGCAGCGCGAACGGCGAGCCCCACTTGTAGAGCTTGCCGTCGTAGTAGTAACCCATCCGGGTGTCGGTCCACTTGAGCGTGTCGGACAGGCCCAGCTTCGACAGCAGGTCGAAGAGCGGATAGTCGGTCTTGCAGACGAAGTGGTAGTAGCGTTCGATCTTCAGTCCGTCGAAATCGAAGCTCGCGGACATGCCGCCGATGCGGTCGTCACGCTCGTAGATGTCGACGCTATGTCCCTGCTCAAGCAGTTGCATCGCCGCCATGAGTCCCATGGGGCCGGCGCCGACAATGGCGAATTTCTTCTGCGTATTCTGGTTCGTGTTCATCGGTGTCTTATCGCTTGAGCACGATGTGCCCGTAAGTGGGATCGCAGTAACTTTCCCGTACCGCATCCTCGAAGGCATGCTGCCTGACGCCGAACACCGCGAAGGTGTCCACGCCCTTGAAATCGTCGCCCGCCGAAAGCGCCTTCAACTGGTCGGCAGTGAAGGGCGGCTTGTTGCTGAAAATAGCGTAGGTGCGGAGCAGGAATGCAAAGAAACCCATCGGGATGTGGACGATGAGAGTCCTAAGGCGCTTGACCCGCTTGATGGTCCTGATGATGTCCACATAGTCGACGCGCGTGTCGCCAACGATGTCGTAGATGTCGCCACGGGGCTGCGTCTCGATGCACTTGACGATGCAGCGGCAGAAATCACGCTCATAGAGCGGCTGGCGCATGAACTTTCCGTCTCCCGGGATCGGAAAGACCGGCGTGCGCGCCATGAAGCGCGAGAGCCACCCCAGATGCTTGGGATCAAACCAGCCGAACATCAGCGTCGGGCGAAGCACGCAGTGGCGCAGCCCACTTTCGACGACCATCGCTTCCTGGATCTTCTTGGTGTCGGTGTAGTCGTCCGTCGCAACCGAGTTCACCACCGACGAGCTGATGTGCACCAGGTAAGGCACGTTGTGGCGCTTGCACGCGTCCAGCACGCGCCGGGTCGCGTCGATGTTGTTGCGGTCGAACAGGTCGCGCGTCTTTCCTGTGATCTGCGCATGCAGCTGCACCACGACCTGTGCGCCAGCGAACGCTTCCTCCCACGCGCCGGGCTCGGCGAGGTCTGCGAGGATGGTTTCCACGTCAGGATGCAAGTTTCGCAGGATCTCCAGGTTATATGCGTGCTTGTCGATGGCGACCAGTCGCGTGAAGCCCTGTTGCTTCATCTCGACGATCAGGTTCTGGCCGACCAGGCCCGCCGCGCCCGTCAGAACGATGAGTTGGTCCTTGCTGGCGAGTGACATCAGAGCTTGATCCTGCGGAAGACGAATTCGGGGATGTGGGTGATCACGAACATGATCGCCCACCAGAAACGCGGCAGATAAGCGACCGCGCGCTGCTTGTCCACCGCCGACACGATGCCGGCTGCGACCTGCTGCGGTTTGGCCCACAGCGCGCCTTTCTTGAAGGAGGCCGTCATGGGAGTGTCGACGAAGCCTGGCTTGATGGTCAGTACGTTCACGCCACGCGCGGCCTGCGCCTGGCGCAGACCGCTGAGGAACGTGCTTACCGCAGCCTTGGCGCTGCCGTACAGATAGTTGCTGGCGCGGCCGCGATCCCCTGCGACCGACGAGATGACGGCCAGCGTCGCGCCCGTCTGCAATCGCTGTGCAATCGCGATCGAGAGCGCGATCGTGGAGGTTCCATTGGTCGCGAACTCCTGCATCGCGTATTCCACGGACTGCTCGCACCGAACCTGGTCGGGCAGCGTGCCGTGCGCGATGAGGACGACGTCAACGCCACCGAGCGCGCTCCATGCGGCTTCCAGCATGTCCGAATGACGCCCCTGGTCGTTGACGTCCAGGCGGTAGGCGGTCGCGGTATTGGCACCGCGGATCTTCAGGTCGGCGGCTATCGCATCGACGCGCTGCTGTTCGCGCCCCGTGATGAAGAGCGCGGCGCCGCGCGCGGCGTACTCGCGCGCCGTCGCTTCGGCGATGGCCGAAGTCGCGCCGATGATAAGGACTCGCTGCATCAGTTACTCCATGACCCGGCGCCAGAAGCCGGACGAGAATCGAGGATCGACGTGGCGGGAGAAGGCCTCCCACCGCGGAAATGCTTGGCGGAACAGCGCCCCTGACATGCGGGCGTCCTTCGCCGGATAGATCGCGCCACCTGCGTTGGCGACCACGCGGTCGAGACGGTCGAGAAGGCGGAAGACGTCATGCCCGTCGTTCGGAAAATCGAGCGCCAAGGTGGTGCCGGGACGCGCGAAGGACAACATGCCAGGCGAAGGACGGTCGCCGAATTCCTTCAGCACCGCCAGGAACGAGCCGGTGCCGCTGCGCGAAATCTCGCGCAGGATATCGGCCACCGCATCGCGCGCCACCGCGGGCGGCAGCACGCATTGATGCTGGAGGAAGCCGCGCGGACCGTACATCCGGTTCCAGTTCGCGATCCCGTCCAGCGGGTAGAAATAAGGCGCGTAGTGGCTGAAGCCGCGACGCTGTTTCTGCCGCTGCCGGTTGTAGTAGAGCCAGTTGAAGGGGCGCAGGCTGAGCTTGTTCACCAGCGACAACGGCGGAACGATCGGCATGGCGAGCCGGGAAGGCTTCGGCGGCGGACGACGGTCACCGGCCGCATGATCGCCTCGCAGGAAGTGGCCGCGGCCGAGCGCATCGCCGCTGGCGAGGCAATCGATCCACGCCACGGTGTATTCGCACAGCGACGCCGATTGGGCGGACAGCTGGAAGAATTCGTCGAGATTGGCGAAGCGGATCGACTCCACTTCCATCCACGGACCAGGAACCCGGCGAAGCTGCAGGCTCGCCCACGTGATGACGCCCGTCAGTCCCAGGCCTGCAACGGTGGCTTCGAACAGTCCCGTGGGGTCGTCCGGCGCAAGAACGCTGCGCGTCCCATCGCTGCGCAACAACTCAAGTGCGAGCACGTGATGCCCGAACGTGCCAGCCCGATGATGGTTCTTGCCGTGGACGTCGTTGGCGATGGCGCCACCGACAGTGACATGGCGTGTGCCTGGAGTGACCGGCAGAAACCATCCCTGCGGGAGCGCCAGATCGATGATCTCAGACAGTGTGACGCCGGCCTCGCACCGCAGCACACCGGTGGCCGGATCGAACTCGATGAACCGGTCGAGCCCGCGAGCACGCAGCAGCGTCCCGCCCGGGTTGAGGCAGCTGTCGCCGTAACTGCGGCCGTTCCCGTAGGGCAGGGCGGTCCCCTCGAACGCGGGCAACGCCGCATTGCGGTCGACCAGCGCGGTGGCGCGCTGGTCACGGACCGCCGGATATCGTCCCCACGAGCCTTCCGCGGACATCAGATCGCACCCAGGATCATCAGCCCGCAAAGTGCGATGACCACCTGGCTCACTCGATCAGTGACCGCGAATACGACCGGATCGTCATCCATCATGCCGCGGTGCGCCTTCACCCAAACGCGGCTGATCCAGTACAGCAGCAGCGGACAGATCAACCAGAGCAGCTGCGGCCGGCGATAGAGTTCCAGGCTCTCCGGACTGTTGATATACAGCGCGAACACGAGCACGGCGCAGTAGCCGCTTGCCGCACCCATCGACTGGATGAGCGGGAGATCCTCCACCGTGTAGCCGCGGCCGCTCGCTTTGTCCTGACCGCTGGCGAGCATGATCGCCAGTTCGGTATAGCGCTTGAGCATGGCCAGGCTGAGGAACAGGAACATCGAGAACGCCAGCAGCCAGAACGACAGGCCCGCATCGATCGCCACCGTGCCTCCAATGATGCGGATCGTGTACAAGCCTGCGAGCAGGACGACGTCGACCATCACCACGCGCTTGAGTCGCAGCGAGTACGCCAGGGTCATTGCGTAATAGCCGAGCAGCACGACGGCGAACGGCCAGCCGACAGCAATCGCAAGGGCAAAGCCTGCCAGCGTCAGCAGCGGCGCCGCGGCAAGGCCGTGCAACAGCGGCAGCGATCCAGCGGCAAAGGGACGCTTGCGCTTGCGCGGATGGACGCGATCCGAGGGCAGGTCGAGCAGGTCGTTCAGGACGTACACGCCCGAAGCGCAGAGTCCGAAGGCAACGAACGCCGCCAGCGTCGTTGCGAGCGTGCCCACTTCCAGGAAGCGGTGCGATGCAAGCAGCGGCACGAAGACCAGGAGGTTCTTCAGCCACTGGTGCAACCGGATCGCCTTCAACCACGTCTTCAGCCCGGCACGGGACGCCGGAAGGTGCTGGTCCAATCGGCTGATGCGCGCGGCGCGTTGCGCCAGCGAACCGGATGCGTTCACCACCCACGCAGCGCGAGCACGCTCCCACACCTTGAGGTCACAATCTTCGTTGCCGGCGTAGTCGAAGCGCCCTTCTCCAAAGCGCTCGACGAGCATGTCCGCCTTACGCTTGCCGGAGAGATTGCGCGACTCGTCGCTCGCCATGACCAGGTCGAACACGCCCAGGTGCTCGGCGATGGCAGTCGCATACTTGCCGTTGGTGGCCGTGCACAGGACGCGCGGACGCGTCTTCGTCGTGCTCAGCAGTTCGACCACGCGCTCATCGTACGGAAGCGTTGTCGCGTCGAGGTCGACACGGGCGGCGATCTCGTGCTTCAGCGCCGCCTTGCCGCGCATCAGCCAGAAAGGCAGCAAGAACAAATACAGCGGGTTCTTGCTGAGTAGCGCAAGCACCGACTCGTACAGCACATCGGATCTAAGCAGCGTGCCGTCCAGGTCGATGCACAGCGCGACCTGATCCTCATGACGGCTCTGTCCTTGCTCCATCAAACTCCCCTTCAATAGATTGCAGCGGGCAGGCCGGACACTCGCCGGACTGCCCGTTTCGCGCCTTTCAGCCGATGGACTTCTCGAGTTCCGACAGCAGCTGGAACAGATCCCCCACCAGCCCGATGTCGGCGATCTCGAAGATCGGCGCGTCACCGTCTTTGTTGATCGCGACAATCGTGCCGGCGTCCTTGATGCCGGTCAGGTGCTGGATCGCGCCCGAGATGCCGACGGCGACATAGAGTTCCGGGGCGATGATCTTGCCGGTCTGGCCGACCTGCAGTTCGTTGGGAACGTAGCCGGCATCGACCGCGGCGCGCGATGCGCCCACGGCGGCGCCGAGCTTGTCGGCCAGCGCGTAGATCACCTTGAAGTTTTCCGCCGAGCCGACGCCGCGGCCGCCGGAGACGACGCGGCGGGCCGACTGCAGGTCCGGGCGATCGGACTTGCCGGCGGCCAAGGCTACGAAGCGGGTGTGCGAGGGCAGGGGCGCATCAACGGATGCGGCTTCGACCGTGGCACTGCCACCCTTGGCGGCTTCCGGCCACGAGGCCGTGCGGACCGTGGCGACGACGGCATGATCGGCCGGCGCTTCGACGGTGATGATGGCGTTGCCGGCGTAGATCGGGCGCTTGAAGGTATGGCTGCCTTCGACGGCCATCACGTCCGACACCTGCGCGACGCCCAGCAGGGCGGCGACGCACGGCATCAGGTCCTTGCCGAAGGTGGTGCTCGGGCCGAAGACGTGGCTGTAACCGGCGGCGACCTTCGCCACCTGCGGCGCCAGCACCTGCGCGATTGCGTTCGCGTTGGCGGCATTGGCGACGGTGAGCACCTTGGCGACGCCGGCGATCTGCGCCGCGTCGTTCGCAACGGCGGCCGGATCGGCGGCCAGCACGACGATGTCGATGGAGTCCGGCTTCAGCGCCTGCGCGGCGGAGACGCACTTGGCGGTGGAGGCGTTGAGCTTGCCGTCCAGGTGTTCGGCGACGATGAGTACCTTGCTCATTACAGCAGCCCCTTCTGCTTGAGTGCGGCGACCAGTTCGGCCGCGTCCTT
>Ga0209257_1002290_pt1 | contig 19468 bp, 15 predicted proteins | sample AraplaCvi_mCL_r2_FD_184277 | JGI IMG/M metagenome (GOLD analysis project Ga0209257, IMG submission 184277) | Arabidopsis root microbial communities from North Carolina, USA - plate scrape MF_Cvi_mCL_r2 (SPAdes) (version 2) | ecosystem: Host-associated > Plants > Roots > Endosphere | place: USA...
CGCGCCGAGCTGGAAAAGCTGTTCCGGGCGCAATTAAGCGCCGCGGGCCTCGAAACGGGCGACCTCACCATCTGGTCGACGCCGCGCCGCCTTGCGCTGATCGCCAAAGGCCTGCCCGAGGCGACCGCCGCGGTCAGCGAAGAACTCAAAGGCCCGCGCAGCAGTGCGCCGCCGCAGGCGCTCGAAGGCTTCCTGCGCAAAACCGGCCTGACGCAGAACCAGCTCGAAGATCGCGACGGCGTCTATTTCGCCGTGATCGACAAGCCCGGCCGCCCTACGTCTCGTGTTCTTACTGACACCATCGCGCATATCGTTCGGCATATGCCTTGGCCCAAGTCGATGCGCTGGGGCAAAGATAGCGCCAGCAGCGAAAGCTTGCGCTGGGTGCGCCCGCTGTCGGGGATCGTCGCTATTTTTGGCGAGGAGCTGGTGCCGTGTAAGATTGGCGGGATCGAAGCTGGTTTCGCGACGCGCGGCCACCGCTTCCACTGCCCGGGCGAGATCACGATCGGTTCGGCGGCCGACTATGCCGAAAAGCTGCGCGCGTGCCATGTCATCGTCGACCATGAGGAGCGGCAGGCGATCATCCGCGACGGCGCCGCGAAGGCTGCGGCCGACGCCGGACTGACACTCGTCGAGGACGAGGGGCTGGTGATCGAGAATGCCGGGCTCACCGAATGGCCGGTGCCGTTGCTCGGCCGCTTCGACGAAGCCTTCCTCGAAGTGCCGCCCGAGGTCATCCAGCTCACCGCACGCGTGAACCAGAAATATTTCGTCGTGAACGGCGCCGACGGCAAGCTCGCCAATGGCTTCGTCTGCACCGCGAACATCGACGCGCACGACGGCGGTGCCGAGATCGTTGCGGGCAACCGCAAGGTTCTCGCCGCGCGCCTGTCCGACGCGCGCTTCTTCTGGGAACAGGACCAGAAAAAGACGCTCGGGCAGCACGCTGAGAAGCTCGCGAACATCACTTTTCACGAAAAGCTGGGCACCGTCGCCGACAAGGTCGAACGCGTCGCGAAGCTCGCCGAATGGCTGGCGAGCGAAGGCATCATCCCGAACTGCGACCCCGCACTCGCGCGGCAGGCGGCCGAACTGGCGAAGGCCGACCTCGTCACCGAAATGGTCGGCGAATTCCCCGAATTGCAGGGCCTGATGGGCGGCTACTACGCGCGCGCCGAAGGCCTGCCCGATACGGTCGCCGACGCGATCAGAGACCACTACAAGCCGGTCGGGCAGGGCGACGACGTGCCGACCGCGCCGGTGACGGTGGCCGTGGCACTGGCGGATAAGCTGGATACGCTCCGTAGCTTCTTTGCGATCAATGAAAAGCCGACCGGCTCCAAGGACCCGTTTGCACTGCGCCGTGCAGCGCTTGGGGTTATCCGAACCCTGACGGAGAATGGGTTGCGCTTCGCCGTGGCAGAGGGAGATCTGCTCGACTTCTTCGCAGACCGCCTCAAAGTCCAGCAGCGCGAAGCCGGCGTCCGTCACGACCTGATCGACGCGGTGTTCGCGCTCGGCGGCGAGGACGATCTTGTCCGCCTGCTCGCCCGCGTGAAGGCATTGCAGGCGTTCATGGCGACCGAGGACGGCACCAACCTGCTCGCGGGCTACAAGCGCGCGGCGAATATCCTGAAGCAAGCGGGGGAGGTGAGCGGCACCGCCGCCGCGACGCCGCCGACCGAGGCCGACGCTGCGTTGCTCGCCGCGCTCGATGCCGCCGAACCCGCGGCCTCCACTGCGGTTGCCGACGAACGCTTCACCGACGCGATGGCCGCGCTCGCGTCGCTTCGCGCGCCGATCGACGCCTTTTTCGATGGCGTGATGGTCAACGACCCCGACGAAACAGTCCGCGCTTATCGGCTCGGCCTGCTGTCGCGCTTCACCAGCGCGGTGCATGGCGTCGCCGATTTCTCGAAGATCGAGGGCTGACGGGGCGATGCAGCAATCCCGGGTAGGGCAATGAAACAGGAATTCCCCTTATGGTTGGGGATTTTGTTTCCGATTCTATTCCTGTGCTTCTGGGCCCTGATGTTGACTGTGATGGCCCAGTTCGGTTGGTCGAAGCTCGCAGGACGCTTTCGTTCCGATCGGCCGTTGCCCGATGGGGCGCAACGGTTTTTGTGGCAGTCGCTCACCGTCGGGCGCAAATTTGGCAGCCCGGGCTACAATGGCTGCATCAATGTCTGGGTTGACGACCAGGCGATTCACCTCCGCCCGTCGCTGATGTTTCGCATTGCCCATCCGCTGCTCCGGTTGAACTGGCGTGACGTTTCGGAGGTCGAGCCGCGAAAGATGTTGGTGCTCAGAATGGTCGAAGTCCGGATGAAGCAGGACGTCCCGCCGATCGTTTTTTCAGGCCGCTCCGGCCGGGCAATTGCGGAACGATGGCGGGCAATAACCGGAGGCAGCATGGCCTAAGTCCGCTAAAGTAATTCTGAATCGACCAAACGGGATTGCATACCTATCCAGCCGCAACCTCCTCCCCGGGGCAGCAGGAGTTAGACATGACGAATATGGTGCATTTGTTCGGCGGTGACGCGACCACGCGCGAGCGCTCGAAGGAATTGCTTGGCGGTAAAGGGTCGAACCTCGCCGAAATGGCCTCGATTGGCCTGCCGGTGCCCCCGGGCTTTACGATCACCACCGACGTCTGCACCCAATATTATACGAACGGCGAGCAATTCCCGGCCGGGCTGGTCGAGGACGTCGCGGCGGGCATCGCGCATATCGAGGGAATCACCGGCAAGAAGTTCGGCGATGCCGCCGATCCCCTGCTCGTCTCGGTCCGCTCGGGCGCGCGCGTGTCGATGCCGGGGATGATGGACACCGTCCTCAACCTCGGGCTCAACGACCGCACCGTCGTCGGCTTGTCCGAAGCGTCGGGCGATCCGCGCTTCGCATGGGACAGCTATCGCCGCTTCGTCCAGATGTACGCCGACGTCGTCATGGGCCTCGACCATGCCGAGTTCGAGGAAGCGCTGGAAATCGCCAAGGAAGACCGCGGCTTCTACCTCGACACCGAAATGTCGGCCGAAGACTGGCAGGCGCTGGTCAAGGAATATCAGGCGATCGTCGAGCGCGAGACCGGTGCGCCCTTCCCGCAGGAACCGAACGACCAGCTGTGGGGCGCCGTCGGCGCCGTCTTCGCAAGCTGGGAAAGCGACCGCGCGAAAGTCTATCGCCGCCTGAACTCGATCCCCGGCGAATGGGGCACCGCGGTCAATGTGCAGGCGATGGTGTTCGGCAATATGGGCGACACCTCGGCCACCGGCGTCGCCTTCACCCGCGACCCCGCGACCGGCGAGCGCGCCTGGTACGGCGAATGGCTGATCAATGCGCAGGGCGAAGACGTCGTCGCGGGCATCCGCACGCCGCAATATCTCACGCAGACCGCGCGCGAGAAGGCGGGCGCCAAGCCGCTGTCGATGGAAGAGGCGATGCCCGAGACCTTCGGCGAACTCGGCCGCGTCTTCGACACGCTCGAAACGCACTATCGCGACATGCAGGACATCGAGTTCACCGTCGAACGCGGGACGCTGTGGATGCTGCAGACGCGCTCGGGCAAGCGCACCGCCAAGGCGGCGCTCCGCATCGCGTGCGAGATGGCCGCGGAAGGACTAATTACCGAAGAGGAGGCCGTCGGCCGCGTCGATCCGGGCGCGCTCGACCAGCTGCTCCATCCGACGCTCGACCCGAAGGCGCCGCGCGATGTGCTGACCAAGGGGCTACCCGCAAGCCCCGGCGCCGCGTCGGGCAAGATCATGTTCGACGCCGACAGCGCAGAGAAAGCCGCGGGCATGGGCGAGGCGGTGATCCTCGTCCGCGTCGAAACGAGCCCCGAGGACATCCACGGCATGCACGCGGCGAAGGGCATCCTGACCGCGCGCGGCGGGATGACCAGCCACGCGGCGGTCGTCGCGCGGGGCATGGGACGCCCCTGCGTGTCGGGCGCCGGCGGGCTCAGCATCGACGGCGCGGCGCGCGTGCTGCGTGTCGCGGGGCGCGAACTGCGCGAAGGCGACATCCTCACGCTCGACGGCTCCACCGGCGAGGTGATGGCGGGTGAGGTCCCGACGCTTTTGCCCGAACTGGTCGGCGATTTCGGTACCCTGATGGGCTGGGCCGACAAGGTCCGCCGGATGAAGGTGCGCACCAACGCCGAGACCCCGCAGGATGCGCAGGTCGCACGTGATTTCGGTGCCGAGGGCATCGGGCTTTGCCGTACCGAGCATATGTTCTTCGATGCCGCGCGCATCACCGCGGTGCGCGAGATGATCCTGGCAGACAGCGAGGACGGTCGCCGCGCCGCGCTCGCGAAGCTGCTCCCCGAACAGCGCGGCGACTTCGCCGCGATCTTCCGTGTGATGGCGGGGCTGCCGGTGACGATCCGCCTGCTCGATCCGCCGCTCCACGAGTTCCTGCCGACGCGCGAAGAGGATTTCGCCGACGTCGCCGAGGCCGCGGGCGTCGGGATCGAGAAGCTGAAGGCGCGCGCGAGCGAGTTGCACGAGTTCAACCCGATGCTCGGCCACCGCGGCTGCCGGCTTGGCGTGACCTATCCCGAAATCTACGAGATGCAGGCGCGGGCGATCTTCGAGGCGGCGTGCGACGTCGCCGCCGAGACCGGTGCCGCACCGATTCCCGAGGTGATGATACCGCTAGTGGCGACGCGCCGCGAATTCGACCTGATGAAGGCCGTCGTCGACGCGCAGGCGAAGGCGGTGTTCGCCGAAAAGGGCCGCGAGATCGCCTATCTGGTCGGCACGATGATCGAGCTGCCGCGCGCCGCGCTGATGGCGGGCGAGATCGCCGAGAGCGCCGAATTCTTCAGTTTCGGCACCAATGACCTCACCCAGACGACGATCGGCATCAGCCGCGACGATGCGGGCCGCTTCCTGACGCAATATGTCGACAAGGGCATCTTCGTCACGGATCCGTTCGTCAGCCTCGATGTCGAGGGCGTCGGCCAGCTGATCGAACTCGCAGCCGAGCGCGGTCGCGGCACGCGCGCGGGCATCAAGCTCGGTATCTGCGGCGAGCATGGCGGCGACGCGCCGAGCATCCATTTCTGCGAGAAGACCGGCCTCGACTATGTCAGCGCCTCGCCCTACCGTGTCCCGATCGCACGCTTGGCGGCAGCCCAGGCGGCGCTGAAACGGGGATAGGGGATAGGGCGCGCTATGAAGAGCTGGCACCGCTATGCGATCACCCTGGTGGGCGGATTGGCGGCGGGGCTTGGCGCTGCATGGGCGCTCACCAGTGGCGGGCTGGGCGACGGCGGGATCCGCAACGGCCCATGGACGACCTCGCTCGGTTACGGGACCAAGGCGACCGATCCGCTGACGCGCGCGATGGTTGCGCGCGGCGGGCTGCTTGCGCTTCCCGCAAAGGAAACCGTCTATTGGCTCGCGACGGCCGACGCGAGCGGCGCGCCGCTCGACGGCAATTGCCGTTACCGCCTTTCGGGCAAGCCGCTCGACGCGCGCTGGTGGAGCGTCACCGTTTATGACGGCAAGGGCTATCTGGTCGATAATCCCGCGCGCCTCTGGTCCGTTAACGGCGCCAATGTCGCGCTCGATGCGAAGGGCGAGTGGCGCGTCACGATTTCGCCCGACAAACCGAAGGACGCGGCCTGGCTACCGGGGATAAAGGGGCGGAAATTCCAGCTCACGCTGCGGATGTACAATCCCGGCAGGGCGTTCCGCGCCGATCCGGCCAAGTCCGCGTTGCCGCTCCTTGTAAAGGAGGGTTGCTGAAATGCGACGCTGGCTCGGCCCGATCCTGTTCGGCCTGATTGTCGCCGCGGCAGCCGCGTGGGCGGTGATCGTCTGGATTCCCTATGGCCTGATGAACGTCGCGATGGACCGGCTGGGGCAGGGCGGGATCAACACGATGTCTTACGGCAACCTCGCGACGCCCGAGCGCCAGCCGGTGGTCCGGCCGAGCCCCGATCTCGCCTATTCGAGTTGCCCCTATGACCTGTCGAAAGGGCCGGTTGCAATCGATGTGGCGCCCGTGCCGGGGCGCTACAGCTCGCTGAGCGTCTTCGACGCGGCGACCGACGTGATCTTCGTGCGCAATGACGTCGAGGCGGGGGGCAAGCCTTATCGAATCATTGTCGCGCGTCCGGAGCAGACGGTGCCCGTCGGGAGCGAAGTCGTGCACACGAACCATGATCGCGGCATCGCCTTGATCCGCCTTTTGCTGAAGGAACCGGCGGAAATAGGCGGTCTGGATGCGGCGCGGCGACAATCGTCGTGCGCCACGGTCACAAATCCGAAATAGGGGGTTGCGCACCCCCGAGACTGTCCGTAAAGGCACCGCTCCACGCACCCGTAGCTCAGCTGGATAGAGCATCAGACTACGAATCTGAGGGTCGGACGTTCGAATCGTTCCGGGTGCGCCATTTCTTCCAAAGACTTGCAGGCCGTAGTGCATGGACCGTCGAGAAGGCGGTTTGAGGTCCTTTCTGCTCGCTTCTTTTGGCCAGCCCGCTGGCCTGCTATCGACGGCGCCTGTTTCATGATTGCGGGAGCGTGGCATGGCGAAGCATCGCATCTATTCGGTCAGCGTCGCGAGCGTTTATCCGCACTATATCGCGAAGGCCGAAAAGAAGGGCCGGACCAAGGACGAAGTCGACGAAATCATCCGTTGGCTGACCGGATACAGCCAGCCGGCGCGTGAGGCGCAGCTGGCGAACGCGACGAGCTTCGAGGATTTCTTCGGGCAAGCGCCGGAGCTCAATCCCTCGCGGTCGCTGATCACCGGTATGATTTGCGGAATCCGGGTCGAGGAGATCGAGGAACCGCTGATGCGGGAAATCCGCTATCTCGACAAGTTGATCGACGAGTTGGCGCGCGGAAAGGCGCTGACAAAGATATTGCGGGCCTGATGAGGCCGCGACCGCGGCGGCGACGTCCGTTTCCGGACGTCACCGCCGTCCGGGCATCAGAGTGCCGAACCGCCCAGCTTGTACGTAAGCTGCAGGAACACGCTGCGGCCGATGCTGTCGAACCAGCTGGTGTTGTAATAGGGATAGCTCGACCAGGTCGGATCCTTCACCGGCATTTTGTCGAACAGGTTGCGGATCGTCAGCGAGCCGCGCAGATGATCGGTGAAATCATATTGCATCGTCGCGTTGAAGAGGTAGCTCGCCTTGATGAAGGCATCCTCGTCATAGTTGGGCAGTTTGCCGAGCCGCGTGCCCGAGAAGGTGAGCTGGAATCCCTCGTTTTCGTACGAGATGCTGCCGGTAGATTTGTCGCGCGGCAGATAATAGCCGCTATCGACCGCCAGCTTGTCGATGATCGGATCGCCCGGATATTGCTGGAACGTGTGCTTGAACACGTGGCTGTGGCCGGCCGACAGGGTGAAGGTACCGAAGCTGGTCGGCAGGCTGCCGCGGAAGGCGATGTCGATGCCGCTTGTCTTTTCGCGCGCGATGTTGATCGGATTGACGCGGATCGACGAGATCTGGCCTGCGAGGCCGCCGGTCGTGAAGCGGTTGATGCGGGCGATCGCGTCCTGACAGGTCGGTGAGTTGATATCGACCGCGGTACCGTTCTGCGTCTGGCCGATCCGGCAATCGGCTTCGTCGCGCGCAAGCTGGTCGGTGCTGAGGTCGTCGACCTGGTTGTCGAGCGTCACGCGGAAATAATCGACCGAGACGTGGAGGCGGCTTGATGGCGCGAATACGATGCCGGCGGTCAGCGTGCGACCGGTCTCGGCGTCGAGATCGCGATTGCCGTTGCGGTTCACGACGATCCCGCTGCCCGAGTAGCTGCAATCGCCGATATCTTCGTCGGGCTCTTCGGTCCGGCAAAGATAATAGTCGTCGACGCTGCTTTGCACGTTGCCCGGACCCGTGAAGACATAATGAAGGTCCGGGGCGCGGAAGGCTGTGCCATAGGCGGCGCGGAACAGCAGACTGTTCGTCGGCCGGACCTCGATCCCGCCGTTATAGGTGAACTTTCCGACGTCGCGGCCCGCAAAGCCGAACGTGTCGTAACGCCCGGCGCCGGTTATTGTCACGAAATCGAGAACGGGCACGCGAAGCTCGCCGCCGATCGCGGCATGGCTGCGCTTGCCTTTGCCGTCGCTGTCCTTCCAGCTGTAATAATAGTCAGTGAGCGCCAGCGGATCGGGGCGAAGATTATAGCCCTGCTTGCCATATTCGGCGACTGCGGCGAACCCGACCGGGCCGGCGGGAAGCTGGAACAGCTCGGTGTTCGTCAGCGTAGCCTGCAGGTTGTTCGTCCAGCTGTATGGGCGATAGACGGTATCGGCCGAGATGCTGTCATATTCGGAGGGCGTCAGCGCCCTGTAGAGCTTCACCGCCGGATCGGCGTTGTAGACCGGATAGCCGCTGTCCTCGTCGATACCGAGCTGCGGACCGAGGAAGAAATCTTGCGCCTTCTGGTTGATGATCTGCGGCCAGCGGACGACCGATTGGTACCGGCTGTAGTTGAACGAAGCCTCGTAGCTCCAGCTCTTGCCGAAATTGCCGCGGATGCCCGGCGTGATGCTGTATGTCGTCTGCTTGATGCGCTGCATCTCGAAACCGCCGGTTTCTTCCGGCGCGAACTGGCGCGACCAGTCGTCGATCGTGTCGTCGAACGCGTTATAGAAGCTGTTGTCCGAGCTCGACGACGAGTTTTCGAACGCCCAGCTCGTCACGTCATACATCAGCCGGACCTTGCTGATCCCGAACTGGAAATCGGCGAAGAGCTTCGCATTGTCCGACAGCTCGTACGACATGGTGCCGAAGCTGTTGAAGCCCTTGCGGCCCGAAACGATCGTTCCGTACGCGATCGATTCCTTGCTCCCGCAATAATAGCCGGGGCCGTAGTCATCGAGATCGGGGTCATATTCGCCGTAGCGCGGACGCGACGTATAGATGGTCGATCCGCGGTTCAGATGTGCCAGCCGTGCGCAGGTCGCAGCGCCGGGGTCGATATAGGTGTCGTCCTCGATGCTGTAGCGCAGGAAGGTGCGCCGGGCGATCGTGCTGACCGGGCTGTCCTCGGTGCTGTCCTGGATCGAACGATCATAGGCCCAGAGCGGACGCTGATCGAGATATTCGATCCCGCCCGAAATGTTGAAGCGATCGCTCGACCAGCCGCCGGTTGCGGTGAAGCGATGCGACATGCCGCCGCCATGCTCGGTCCGGCCGTGGCGATAGTCGAGCGTGATGCCGTCGAGCTTTTCCTTCATCTTGAAGTTGATGACGCCCGCGATCGCGTCGGAGCCGTAAATCGCCGATCCCGCGCCGCTGAGGATTTCAACCTTGTCGATCAGGCTGACCGGGATGTTCGAGATGTCGGTAAAGTTGCTGCGGCCGATATAGGGCAGCGGGAAGTCGGCGATACGGCGGCCGTTGATCAGCACCAGCGTATGATTGGGGCCGAGGCCGCGCAGGTCGACCTGCTGCGCGCCCGGGGTGAAGTCGGCGCTGCTGCCCGACTGCGGGCTTTGCGTCTCGCCGCTGTTCTGCGTCATGGCGGCGAGCAGTTCGGGAACGCTGGTATAACCGTTGGCCCGGATCGTGTCGGAATCGATCACGGTCACGGGCGAAGGGCCCTGATCCTTGATCGTCGGGATGCGCGAACCCGTGACGATGATTTCCTCGCCCCCGCTTTCCGCCTCCTGCGCAAACGCAGGCGCCACCAGCGCCGGCGCGCACACGCTCAGGCCCAAAAGGACGCGAAACGAACGCTTCCCGAATTTCGTCATCGTACAACCCCTTGTCGTTTGCGCGCATTTCTCCGTGCGAATCGCACGGGCGCGCTTCCCCTTCATTTCGTCGCTCCCACTGAATCAGAAATTACCGATAGTTTCAATCAATATGCTCGATCAGGAAATCATATTGTCAATTTGACCGTTCATTATGTAACATCGTGCCACTCGGGCGCAGGCGAAAGGGACAAGCATATGCAGCATCGGATCGTGCGGAGTTTCTGGTTGCTGCTGGCGACGTTGGGACTGGCCCTCTCTTCGGCCGTATCGGCGAAAGAGGCGAAGGAGCAGCCGTACGAGCATTATGTGTTCGGCAAGCTCGACACGCCTACGCCGGGTCAGGTCTCCGGCGGCCTGCTGCTGATGGGCGGCGGCGACCGGAACATCGACGCGATGAAATGGTTTTTCGGCAAGGCCGGAAACGGGCACATCGTGGTGATCAGCGCATCCTATGGCAAGGAAATCGGCGAGGAATTCTACGACGATATCGGCGGGATCCAGTCGACCGAAATCTTCGTCTTTCATGCCCGTTCGCAGTCGACGAACAGGAAGATTCTCGACCGGCTGCGCAAGGCCGACGGCATCTTCATCGCAGGCGGCGATCAGGCACGCTATGTCCGCTATTGGCGCGGCACGCCGGTGGGCGACATCCTGAATGCGCATGTCGCGGCGGGCAAGCCGCTTGCGGGGACCAGCGCCGGTCTCGCGATCCAGGGCGAAAAGCTCTACGGCGCAATGGACGACGGCAGTCTCCGCAGCCCCGAAGCGCTCGCCGATCCGCTTGGGCCCGCGAACACGATCGAGAGCGACTTTCTGCATTTCGCGTTGTTGAAGGGCGTGGTCACCGACACGCATTTCAAGGAGCGCGAGCGGCTGGGGCGCCTCTTTGCCTTTGTCGCCAAGGCACAGGTCGATCGGCCCGCGGACCAGCCCGCTATGATCGGGCTCGGCGTCGACGAGAGCGCGGCGCTGGCGGTCGAACCCGACGGGTCGGGCCGCATCTATGCGACCGCACCCGACGGCTATGCCTGGGTCGTCGACGGTTCGGGATTGCTCGGCGTCACAGGGCGCGGGCCGCTCGATGCGCCCCGCGTCAAGGTCACCGGTGTCGGCTCTGGATCGGTCATCCATTTGCCGTCGGGGCAGGTCGATAACCCGGTGTTCGTGCGCAACTATGCCGCCCGTGCAGGCGAGGTCGTCGAGGTTCCCCGCTGGTCGCTCGCGATCCATGGCGGGGCAGGGGTGATCGAGCGCGGGACGCTGTCGCCCGAAAAGGACAAGGCCTATCGGGCGGGGCTCGACGAGGCGCTGCGCGCCGGAAGCGCGGTCCTCGACAAGGGCGGTCCGGCGCTCGACGCTGTTGCAGCTGCCGTGCGTGTGCTCGAGGACAATCCGCTCTTCAACGCTGGCCGCGGCGCGGTCTTCACGGCCGAAGGCCGGAACGAACTCGATGCCGCGATCATGGATGGCAAGACACAGAAGGCAGGCGCGATCGCGGGCGTCACACGCACCCGGCATCCCGTCGACCTCGCGCGCGCCGTGATGGACAAGAGCCCGCACGTGATGCTGAGCGGTGCGGGTGCCGACCGCTTCTCGATCGAGCGCGGACTCGAACAGGTCGACCCGAGCTGGTTTCGCACCGAGGAACGCTGGCAGCAGTTGCTGCGCTGGCGCGAAAAGCAGACCGCAATACTCGATCCGACGCATCTGTTCGGGACGGTCGGCGCGGTCGCGATCGACGCGGACGGCAATCTTGCCGCGGCAACCTCGACCGGCGGCATGACCGGCAAACGCTGGGGCCGCATCGGCGATTCGCCCATTATTGGTGCAGGCACCTACGCAAAGAACGGCCAGTGCGCGGTATCGGCGACCGGATCGGGCGAGTATTTCATCCGCGAAAGCGCCGCACGGCAGGTCTGCGACCGCGCCGCCTGGCACGGCGAGAGCCTGAAGGATGCCGCACAGGCGACGATCCTGTCGGTTGGTGCGATCGGCGGCGATGGCGGCCTGATCGCGATGGGCCCCGACGGACGTCCGGCTTTTGCCATCAACGATCTGGGCATGTATCGTGGCCGGATGACCGCGGGCGGTGCTCCCCAGACAGCGATTTTCGCCGACGAAAAATGGGCGGATTGATGCCCGGCGGCAGCGTCAATCTCGACGAGATCGACGAACGCCTGCTTACCCTGTTGCGCGACGACGCGCGGCAGACGATCGCGCAACTCGCAAAGGAGCTCGGCATATCGCGCGGGCAGATATATTCGCGACTGGCGCGTCTGGAGGAGGACAAGGTCGTCGCGGGCTATACCGTGCGTCTCGGCCACGCCTTCGCGGCGAGCCGTGTCCGCGCGCACATGATGATCAAGACATTGCCGCGCTATCACCGCGAAGTCGAACAGGCGCTCGCCGCGCTGCCCCAAGTGCAGGCAATCCACGCGATCAGCGGCGAATATGATATCATCGCGATGCTCGAGGCCGAAGACAGCATCCAGCTCAACGAACTGATCGACGATGTCGGGCTGCTCGACGGGATCGAGCGCACGACGACCTCGGTCATTCTGGCGACCAAGATCGAACGGTAACGCCGGCTAGAGAATTGTATCGAGCAGCCTGCGCAGGTGCCGTGCCGTTTCGCGCTGCGCCTGCGCGTCGCCTTGGAGTCTGACGAACTGCGACGCAATGGCCATCCAGGTGTCGAACTGCGTACGGTCTTCGGCAGCGGAAACGGCGCCGATCCTCTCGGCGATAAGGACCGCTCCCTGCGCACCATGGGCGTCGTGAATCCTGCGAGCGCTGGTCTCGATCTTCCGGCTGTCGGCGGCCATCAGCTTTCTCCGGTCCGCGATGCCCCGATGTCGTGGACGGTGACCCCGGGCGAACGTCTGGAAACGCATCGCGGTGAGCCGCAGGAAAGTGGAAAACTGCGACCTGCACCCTTTTAACTGGCAACGCTGTCAGTTGCAACGGATACCGACTGTGCCGATCCGCAGCCGCGATTGGCCCGGCGCATAGCTATGCCCTGTTGCATCGGCGACTAACGTGCGACAACTGGCGGGTATCCGGGAAAGCAGCCGGCAAGGGAGAGTCATGAGCGAACAGATCGTTACGGTCGACATCGGCGGTACGCACGCGCGGTTTGCGATTGCGGAAGTCGCCGGGGGACGCGTCGTGTCGCTGGGGCAGGAAACCACGCTCCACACCAAGGATCATGCGAGCTTTCAGACCGCGTGGCAGGATTTCGAGCAACAGCAGGGCGGGACCTTGCCGCGCGCCGTCGCGATCGCGATCGCCGGGCCGACGCGCGGGGAGATTATCCGCTTCACCAACAATCCGTGGATCATCCGCCCCGCGCTGATCGGCGAGAAACTGAACGTCGACCGCTATGTGCTGGTCAACGACTTCGAAGCAGTGGGGCACGCGGTTGCGCAGGCGGACGCGGGTTATTTTGAGCATCTGGCCGGCCCCGGCGAGCCGTTGCCTGCCGGCGGAACGATCAGCGTCATCGGCCCGGGAACGGGGCTCGGCGTCGCCCATGTCTGGCGCGACGGCGGGCAATATCGCGTCCAGGCGACCGAGGGCGGGCATATCGACTTCGCGCCGCTCGACAGTATCGAGGACGCGATCCTCGCGCGGCTGCGCAAGCGCCACCGGCGCGTGTCGATCGAACGGATCGTGTCGGGCCCGGGGATCGTCGACATCTATGAGACGCTAGCGAGCATGGAAGGGCGCGCGATCACGCCGCTCGACGACCGGACGATCTGGGCGCAGGCGATGAGCGGCGAGGATGCGCTCGCCGCCGCCGCCGCCGACCGTTTCTGCCTGTCGCTCGGGAGCGTCGCGGGCGATCTGGCGCTGGCGCAGGGCGCGTCGGGCGTCGTCATCGCGGGCGGCCTCGGCCTTCGCATCCGCGATCAGCTCGTCCGTTCGGGCTTTCCCGAACGCTTCGTCGCCAAGGGACGGTTCGAGAATTTCATGGCAGCGATCCCGGTCAAGCTGATCACTCACCCGCAACCCGGCCTGTTCGGCGCCGCGGCGGCGTTCGCGCGCCAGCACGGCTGAGATTTCGCTGGCGCGCGGCGCGTAAAATCGGCAGCAAGAGGCATGTCCTCGCGCCCCGTCCTCGGCATCATCGCCTGCAACCGCACCGTCGGAACCGAGATCGCGCAGACGGTGATCAACCGCTACGCGACCGCGGCGATGCGCCATGCCGACTGTGCGGCGCTGATCATTCCGTCGCTTCCCGACTATATGCGCGCTGAAGAAGTCGCAGGCCGGCTCGACGGTGTGCTGCTGACGGGGACGCCCTCGAATGTCGAGCCGGCACGCTACCACGATCCCTCGGCGGGCGAGGGGCCGTTCGATCCCGATCGCGACACGATGATGCTCGAACTCGTCGAGGCGGTGATCGCCGCGCAGCGTCCGTTGTTCGGCATCTGCCGCGGCTTTCAGGAGATCAATGTCGCGCTTGGCGGCACGCTGCGGCGCGATACGTCGGCGAGCGAGCAATTGCTGCACCACCATGCGCCCGACGGTGTAGCGTTCGATGCAATGTTCGACCATCATCACAAGGTCGATCTGGTCGAGGGCGGCTTGCTCGCGGCCGCATACGAAACGCCTTCGCTCGACGTGAACTCGGTCCATTATCAGGGGATCGGTCAGCTCGCCGATGGTCTGGCCGTCGAGGCGCGGGCGCCGGACGGACTGGTCGAGGCCTATAGCGCGCGCCCGAACGGCGCGCCGCTGCTCGCGGTACAGTGGCATCCCGAATGGGCGACTGACGGCAATGACCAGAGCCAGACCTATTTTCACCTTCTCGGGCGCGCGCTAAGAGGCGAATTATGAACCGCCGCGTCACCCGCTACGATCGCTATCTCGCGCGGCTCTGCTTCTCGCCCTGATTTTCCGGATCCGGCTTTTCCGTTTCCCGACAATCAGGAGTTTTGACATGCCCCGCAATCACGACATCGCCGAACTGCGCCGCCTCGACGTCGCGCATCATCTTCCCGCACAGGCCGACTGGGCCGAGATCGAACGGCTCGGCGGCAGCCGCATCATCACCCATGCCGAGGGTTGTTACATTACCGACGGTGATGGCCACCGCATCCTCGACGGGATGGCGGGCCTGTGGTGCGTCAACGTCGGCTATGGCCGCGAGGAACTGGTCGAGGCCGCAGCCGCGCAGATGCGCGAACTGCCCTTCTACAACACCTTCTTCAAGACCGCGACGCCGCCGACCGTGACGCTGGCGGCGAAGATCGCGTCGCTCACCGGCAACCGCCTGCCGCACATCTTTTTCAATGCCTCGGGCAGCGAAGCGAACGACACCGTCTTCCGCATGGTGCGCCACTATTGGAAGCTGAAGGGCGAGCCGAAGCGCACCGTCTTCATCAGCCGCTGGAACGCCTATCATGGTTCGACCGTCGCGGGCGTCTCGCTCGGCGGGATGAAAGCGATGCACGCGCAGGGCGACTTGCCGATCCCCGGTGTCGAACATGTCCGCCAGCCCTACTATTTCGGCGAAGGGCAGGGGATGACCGAGGAAGAGTTCTGCGACGCCTGCGTGCAGGCGATCGAGGACAAGATCCTGGAAGTCGGCCCCGAAAATTGCGCCGCCTTCATCGGAGAGCCGGTACAGGGCGCGGGCGGCGTCATCATCCCGCCCAAGGGCTATTGGCCGAAGGTCGAGGCGGTCGTCCGTAAATATGGCCTGCTGCTCGTCGCCGACGAGGTGATCTGCGGTTTCGGCCGTACCGGCAAGATGTGGGGTCATGAGACGATGGGCTTTTCCCCTGACCTGATGCCGATGGCGAAGGGCCTGTCGTCGGGTTACCTGCCGATCTCGGCAACAGCGGTGGCGGGCCATGTGGTGGACGTCCTCAAGACGGGCGGCGATTTCGTCCACGGCTTTACCTATTCGGGGCACCCGGTCGCCGCGGCGGTCGCGCTCAGGAATATCGAGATCATCGAGCGCGAGAAGCTGGTCGAACTGACGGGCAGCCTGACCGGCCCGCATCTGGCCAAAGCGCTTGCGACGCTCGACGATCACCCTCTCGTCGGCGAGACGCGCTCGATCGGGCTGCTCGGCGCGGTCGAGATCGTGGCCGACAAGGCGACGCGCGCGCGCTTTGGCGGCGCCGAAGGAACCGCGGGACCGATGGCGCGCGACGCGTGCATCGCAAACGGGCTGATGGTGCGCGGCATCCGCGACAGCCTGGTGATGTGCCCGCCGCTGGTCATCACCACCGACCAGATCGACGAGATGGTTGCCATCATCCGCAAATCTCTCGATGAGGTGCTGCCGAAACTCCGCGCACTCTAAACAGGAAAGCCCGACACCTTATGCCCTCCGGCCTTTTTGCCCTGCTCGACGACATCGCCACCATCGCAAAGGTGGCGGCCGCGAGCATCGACGATATCGGCGCCGCGGCGTCGAAGGCCGGAGTCAAGGCGGCGGGGGTCGTCGTCGACGATACCGCGGTAACCCCGCGGTACGTCACCGGCTTCACGCCCGACCGCGAACTGCCGATCATCTGGCGGATCACCAAAGGATCGATCTTCAACAAGCTGGTGCTGATCCTGCCCGCGCTGCTGGTGCTGTCGACCTTCGTGCCGTGGGCGATCACGCCGCTGCTGATGCTCGGCGGCGCCTATCTTTGCTTCGAGGGTGCCGAAAAGGTGCTGCACTCGCTGCAGGAGGACAAGACCAGCCTGGCGGAAGATGCCGAGATCGTCGCCGACAAGGACCATGAAGAGACGATGGTGAAGGGCGCGGTGCGCACCGACTTCATCCTCTCGGCGGAGATCATGGTGATCGCGCTCAACGAAGTGCTCGACGAACATCTCGCGATGCGCGCGGCGACGCTGGCGTTGGTCGCAGTGCTGATCACCGTGGCGGTCTATGGCGTCGTCGGGCTGATCGTGAAGATGGACGATATCGGCCTGCACATGGCGAAGGAAGGCAACAAGGCACGGCGCGCGATCGGGCGTGGTCTGGTCGACTTCATGCCGAAACTGCTCGCCGCGCTGGCGGTGATCGGCACCGCGGCGATGCTGTGGGTCGGCGGCCAGATCGTGCTGCACGGGCTGGACGAATATCATATCGGCGGGCTCGGGCATTGGCTGCACGATACCGCGCACGCGATCGGCGGCGGGCTACCGCTCGCGGGGCTGTGGGAGTGGTTGATCAGCGCCGGCGGCGCGGGCGTGTTCGGGCTGATCCTCGGCGGGCTGATTGTCGGTGCGCTGCATTTCCTGCCGGGCAAGAAAGCGGCGCACTGAGGCCGCCTGTGCGGCTGGTCAGCCGAGCAACACCACCGGGCTGTCCGCCCGCCAGTGCATGCTGACCTTGTCGCCCCAGGTGAAATCCTCCTGGTCGTGACGCGACAGGTTGGGGCGCGAGACGCGGATGCGGGCGCCGCCTTCCAGCTCGATCTCGAACAGGGTGATATCGCCGAGGTAGCTCATGCCGTGGATTTTGCCGCGCGCGAAATTATAGCCGTCAGGGGCGTCCTGTGCGGCGGCCTTGACGGCCTTGCCTTCGCCGGGGACGTGGAGATAGATTTTCTCCGGCCGCAGCGCGACCCAGACGTCGGCGCCGTGCGGGCCGGTCACGCCATGATTGAGATAAACCTTGCCGAGCCCGGGGCAGTCGACCGCGGCCTTGTCGGGCTCGTCGAGCGTCAGCTTGCCCTCGAAAATGTTCACCGATCCGACAAAGTCGGCGACGAAGCGGTTGGCGGGATATTCATAGAGGTCCGACGGGGTCGCGAGCTGCGCGACTTCGCCCTTGTTGATGACGCCGATGCGGCATGCCATCGACAGCGCCTCGTCCTGATCGTGGGTAACGGTGACGAAGGTGATGCCGACCTTTTCCTGCAGTTCCGACAGCTCGAACTGCATCTGCGCGCGCAGTTTGGCATCGAGCGCCGACAGCGGCTCGTCGAGCAGCAGCACCTTCGGCCGCATGACGAGGCTGCGCGCAAGCGCGACGCGCTGGCGCTGGCCGCCCGACATCTGGTCGGGCATCCGGCTCTCGAACCCGCCGAGCTTCACCAGTTCGAGCGCTTCGGCGACGCGGTCCTTGATCTCGCTACCCTTCACCCCGGCGATCTTGAGGCCATAGGCGACATTGTCGGCAACGCTCATATGCGGAAACACCGCATAGCTCTGGAACACCATGTTCACCGGCCGCTTGTTCGGCGGAATGCCCGCCATATCCTGTCCGTCGATCAGTATGCGGCCCTCGGTCGGCAGCTCGAAGCCCGCGATCATGCGCAGCAGCGTCGTCTTGCCGCAGCCCGAGGGGCCGAGCAGCACGAAGAATTCGCCCGCGAGAATGTCGAGGCTGACATTGTCGACCGCCGCCACCTTGCCGAAGCGTTTGGTGACATTCTGGATCTGGATGATCGGCGATTTGGTGTCGGTCATGGTCAGTGGGTTTCCGCGATGGCCTTCACGCCCTGAAGCTTCAGGGCGATGGCGGTCAGGACGATGGTGAGGACAATGAGGATGGTGGAGGCGGCGTTGACCTCGGGCGTCACAGAGAAGCGGAGCATCGAATAGACCTTCACCGGGAAGGTGACGGTATCCGGGCCGCTGGTGAAATAGGTGATGACGAAATCGTCGAGGCTGAGCGTGAAAGACAGCAGCGCGCCGGCGATGAGCGCCGGCTTCATATGCGGGATCAGCACGTCGCGGAACATCTGCCATTCGCCGGCGCCGAGATCCTTCGCGGCCTCCTCCTGCTCGCGATTGAAACTCGCGAGGCGCGAGCGAACGACCATCGTGACGAAGGGGAAGCAGAAGGTGATGTGGGCTATGGTGATCGCGCTGAGGTTGAACGGCCAGACGAGGTCGGTCGGCCACTGGACCTTGGCGAAGAACATCAAAAAGGCGACGCCCATACAGATTTCGGGGACGATGATCGGTAGCGATATCGTTCCGTCGACCGCGCCCTTGAGAGGGAAGCGGAAGCGCCAGAGCATCACTGCCGAGATCGCGCCGAGGATCAGGCTGATGACCGTCGCGAGCGCCGCGATGGTCAGCGAGTTGACCAGCGCCTCGACCAGTACATCGTTGTTCAGCGCCTTGTCGTAATATTTCATCGTGAAGCCGCGCCACACGACGTTGCGCTTGCTGTCGTTGAAGCTGAAGATCATCAGCACGATCAGCGGCGCATAGAGGAATATCATCACCAGCCCGACCCACAGCCGCATCCAGAGGGTGCGGCTATATTCGAGCGGCGCGCGCGGCGTGCGGTTGAAGAGCGCCATCAGTGAAGCTCCGGCACTTTTCGGCGCATCGATTGCAGCGCGATCAGGATGAACATCGCATAGATGAGGATGAAGGAGAGCGCGGCGCCGAAGGGCCAGTCGTTCGCTTTCTTGAACTGGCGTTCGATCACGTTCGCGATCATCTGGCTGTCGGTACCCCCCATCAGGTCGGGAGTCAGATACGCGCCGAGCGCGGGGATCAGCGTGATCATCACGCCGGCAACGATGCCCGGCGCGGCGAGCGGAACGACGATCCGCATGATCGTGCGGAAATGACCCGCGCCAAGATCAAGGCTCGCCTCGATCAGGCTGCGGTCGAGCCGGTCGAGCGCGGCGTAGAGCGGCAGCACCATGAAGGGCAGGTGGACATAGACAAGCCCGAAGACGACCGCGAAATTATTGAAAAGAAGCTGCGCAGGCTCCCACGTCGGAAGCGGCTGGAGCCCGATCAGCGT
>Ga0209257_1002291_pt1 | contig 19456 bp, 18 predicted proteins | sample AraplaCvi_mCL_r2_FD_184277 | JGI IMG/M metagenome (GOLD analysis project Ga0209257, IMG submission 184277) | Arabidopsis root microbial communities from North Carolina, USA - plate scrape MF_Cvi_mCL_r2 (SPAdes) (version 2) | ecosystem: Host-associated > Plants > Roots > Endosphere | place: USA...
TGAATTGGCGGAGCATGCCGCAGGTCGATCTTTCCCATGTCGAGTTTTGGATATTCGACCTCGACAACACCCTCTACCCTGCCCAGTGCCGGCTGTTCGACCAGGTCGATCGGCGAATCGGGCTCTACATAGAGCAGTTGTTGAACCTCGACCGGGAGGCCGCGCGCGCCTTGCAGAAGCAGTATTTCCGGGACCACACCACGACCCTCAGGGGCCTGATGCTGAACCACGGCATCGACCCGGGGCATTTCCTGGATTTCGTGCACCGGATCGATGTCACCGGCGTCGCCCTCGACGCGGCCTTGGACCGCGCGCTGGATTCCCTGCCCGGGCGCAAGCTGATCTACACCAACGGCTCGGTCGCCCATGCCCGGAACGTCATGGAGCAGCTTGGGATCAACCGGCATTTCAACGACATCTTCGACATCGCCGCCGCCGACTACGATCCGAAGCCGAGCACCGCGAGCTTCGCCCGACTGATCGCGGCGCATGGCATCGATCCCAAGCGCGCCGCCATGTTCGACGACATGCCGCGCAACTTGAAACCGGCCGCCGAGCTTGGCATGACCACAATCCTGGTCTCCAGCCACCATGACTGGGCGCAGCCGACCGGTGACGAAGACTACATCCACTACGCCACGGACAAGCTGGCGGATTGGCTGGCGGCGATCGCGACCGCCGCCAGCAAGACCGGCAACACCACGATGGGTAACACCACGGGCAACCAGAAGACGGGAAGCTGAAGCATGGATATCGGGGGATTGCAGACGGCGATCGACGCCGCCTGGGAAAACCGCACCAAGATCAACGCCCAGACCAAGGGCGAGACCCGCGACGCGGTCGAGACGTCGCTGGAGCTCCTGGACCGCGGCGCCGTCCGCGTCGCCGAGAAGAAGGAGGACGGCCAGTGGAGCACGAACCAGTGGCTCAAGAAGGCCGTGCTGCTCTCCTTCCGCCTGAATGATTCCGAACTCATCCCCGGCGGCGGCGATTTCCCCGACGGCCGTTCCGCTTGGTTCGACAAGGTGCCGTCGAAATTCGCCGGCTGGGGCCAGAACCGTTTCATCGAAGCCGGCTTCCGCGCGGTGCCGAATTGCGTCGTGCGCAAGAGCGCCTATATCGCCCCCGGCGTCGTCCTGATGCCGAGCTTCGTCAACGTCGGGGCCTATGTCGATTCCGGCACCATGGTCGATACCTGGGTGACGATCGGCTCCTGCGCCCAGATCGGGAAGAACTGCCACATCTCCGGCGGCGTCGGCATCGGCGGCGTCTTGGAGCCGCTGCAGGCCGGCCCAGTCATCATCGGCGACAACTGCTTCGTCGGCGCGCGCTCCGAAGTGGTCGAGGGCGTGGTGGTCGAGGACGGCGCCGTCATCTCCATGGGCGTCTTCATCGGCGCCACCACCAAGATCGTCGACCGCGCCACCGGCGAAATCTTCTATGGCCGCGTCCCGGCCTATTCCGTGGTCGTGTCGGGCTCGCTGCCGGGCAAGCCGCTGCCGAATGGCGAGCCGGGCCCGAGCCTCTATTGCGCGGTGATCGTGAAGCGGGTCGATGAGAAGACCCGCTCCAAGACCTCGATCAACGAGTTGCTGCGCGACTGAACATGATCGACCCGGTCGCCCTCGCTGCGGATCTCATCCGCCGCCCGAGCGTCACCCCGCAGGACGCGGGGGCACTCGGAGTCTTGGAGACGGCGTTGAAGCCGCTGGGCTTCGAATGCCATCGGCTGAAATTCGAGGCGGCGGGTACCGCACCGGTCGAGAACCTCTTTGCCAAGAAGGCGGCGGGCAGCGGCCGGCATTTCTGCTTTGCCGGCCACACCGACGTCGTGCCACCGGGACCGCGCGAGCATTGGGCGCAGGACCCCTTCTCCGGTGAGATCGTCAACGGCCGGCTCCACGGCCGCGGCGCTGCCGACATGAAAGGCGCCATCGCCGCCTTTGTCGCCGCCAGCGATCGTTTCCTCGACAAGCGCGGCAACGGCTTCAAGGGTGCGATCTCGCTGCTCATCACCGGCGATGAGGAAGGTGTCGCGGTCAACGGCACCAAGCCGGTGCTGGAATGGATGAAAGAGAAAGGCGAGAAGCTCGATGCCTGCCTGGTCGGCGAGCCGACCAATCCCACCGTGCTCGGCGAGATGGCGAAGATCGGCCGGCGTGGTAGCTTCACCGGTCGGCTCACCGTCTATGGCACCCAGGGCCATGTCGCCTATCCGCATCTTGCAGAGAACGCAGTGCATCGCCTGGCGCGGATGATTGCCGTGTTGACCGAGCCGTTGGATCGCGGCACCGACCACTTCCCGCCTTCGACCCTGCAATTCACCACGGTCGATGTCGGCAATCCGACCACCAATGTGATCCCGGCCGAGGCGCGTGCCACCTTCAACGTACGCTTCAACGACACCTGGAACCCGAAAAGCCTGGAGACGGAAATCCGCCAGCGCCTCGGCCTGGGCGGCGCGCGCTACGAGCTCAAGGTTGAATGCTCCGGCACGGCCTTCGTGACGCCGCCGGGCGAGCTCGCCGACATCCTCTCCAACGCCGTGCAGGAGATCACCGGTCGCAGGCCGGAATTGTCGACCACTGGCGGCACGTCCGATGCACGCTTCATCAAGGATTACTGCCCGGTGATCGAGTTCGGCCTGGCCGGCGAGACCATGCACAAAGTCGATGAGAACGTCGCCACCGCCGATATCGAGAAGCTCACTCGGGTTTATGAGCGGGTGCTGGAGCGCTTCTTCGCGTAAGCCGCGCCATGTAGCGGGCCGCGGCACCATCCTCCTCGCCTTCCAGGAAATGGCCGAACGCCATCAGCGGCTTGATCCGGTCGCAGAGGATCTTGGTGATCGCCAGCATCGGCACCGCCAGCACCGCGCCCGGCACGCCCCACATCCAGTACCAGAAGATGATCGAGATGATCACCGCGACCGGGTTCATGGTGAACCGCCGCGCCAGCAGGGCGGGCGTCACCAGCTCGCCTTCGAGGATATGGATCAGGAGATAGAGCCCGGCGGGCAGCAGTGCCAGCCAGACACCGTCGAAGTGCATGAAGCCGGCCAGGATCAGCAGGCCCATGCCGGTGAGCGGCCCAAGGATCGGCACGAAATTCAGGATGAAGGCGAGCGCGCCCCACATGATCGGGTCGCCCAGGCCGCAGAGCCCGACGGTCACCCCGACTGCGATCCCGACCAACAGGTTCATGCTGATGATGGTGAGCAGATAGACCGAGATGTCGGACTCGACCTGCTGCGAGATCTCGACCGCACGGCGCTTGTGTTCGAAATTCGGCAGGATCTCGACGCCGCGGCGCAGGAACGTATCGCCTGAGAGCATCAGGAAGAACAGGATGATGCCGGTGGTCAACACGCCTTCGATCGCCGCCCGCGTCCCGCTGAAGATGAAGCCGAACACGCCGATCTTCTCGATCGCGACCGCATTCCCGCTGTTGTCGCCGCCGGACGCCATCTCTTGGGCCTTGGCCAGGAAATCCTGCAGGCCGCTGATCGGCGCCTGCAGGAAGCGCAGCCGCTCTTCCAGCCGCGGCAGACCTTCGCTGATCGCCTCGCCCAGCGAGGCCGCCGGCATCGAAAGCAGGAAGCCGAGAACCGCGAGCACGGCGGCCAGCACCAGCATGGCCGCCAGCGCGCCCACCGCGCGCGGCATCCGCAACCGAACCAGCACCCGGACCAGCGGCTGCAGCATCATCTTCAGCACGATCGCCATGACCAGCGGCACAACGACGGCCTGGGCGAAATAGCAGGCGACCAGCATCGCCAGGGCGAACAACCCGGCGAGATAGATCGTCTTGGGATCGGTCGGCAGCGGTCTCTCGGCATTGGCGAGCGCCTCCGCCGTCGACTCGCTCTTTTTCTCTTCGGCCTTCGTTCCCGCGGGCAGGCTTTCGGCCGGCCGGTTCACTGGCGTGCTGCGCGGCTCCTCCGACTGCGGAGCAGCCGGATCGAGCGGCATCGATGCGCGGGCACGCTGCGCCATGTCGCCTTGCCGCGGATCAGACGCGCCGGCGGCGCGAGGCGAAGACCAGGGCGGCGCCGGCGATCACCGCGATCACGCCGGCGACGTCGGGTACGCGGATGGAGTGTTCCTTCTCCGCGGTCGCGACGATCGGGCCGACCTCCAGGACCTTCTCCTCGGTCGTGTAGCTGAAGCGCGGGACTATCAGCCCGGCGATGCCGAGGATGATCAGTATGACGCCGACGATGGCGAGCGGTTTCATGGGATGCCTCCGGTTGCGGGTTCTACGCCGCCTTGCGCGGCGCCAGGGATGCCTTGAGCTTGTCGGTCAAAGACAATTTCAGCCGCCGCTGCAGCAGCGCCAGGACCGAAGCCTCCTCCGGCTTCAGCCCGGCGAGCGCGCGTGCCTTCAGCACGAGATCGCCCACCATATAAGCGCTGATGATCTCCGGATGGATGTAGCACTTGCGGCAGATCGTGACCGTGTTGCCGAGCTTGCCAGCCACGCTCTCGATCGCCACCTTCAGATTGCGCTTGGCCTGGGCCTGGCTCTCGATCGCGAGGAACGCCTGCAGCGCGACCGCGGCCAGCACGGTCCCCGCCCAGGTGCGGAAGTCTTTCGCCGTGATGTCCCGGCCGGTGATCTCACGCAGGTAGGCGTTCACGTCCGACGAAGTCACGCCCTGCCTTTGCCCATTGGCATCGAGATATTGAAAGAGCTGCTGGCCGGGGAGCTCCTGGCAGGCGCGCACGATCTTGGCGACGCGGCGGTCGTTGACCTGGAGCCGCCAGGTCTTGCCGCTCTTGCCGAGGAACTGGAAACGGATCGCCGAGCCCGCGATCTTGACATGGGGATCCCTGAGCGTGGTCAGGCCGTAGCTCTTGTTCTGCTTCGCATACTCGCCATTGCCGACCCGGATCAGCGTGGTCTCCAGGAGATGCACTATGGTCGCGAGCACGCATTCGCGGCTGAGGTCGCGCCGCGCCATGTGCTTCGCCACGGTCTCGCGGATCTTGGGCAGGACGGCGGCGAAGTCGAGCATGTGCTCGTACTTGTCGCCCTCGCGCGCCGCCCGGAACTCAGGATGATAGCGGTATTGCTTGCGGCCCTTGGCGTCGCGCCCGGTGGCCTGAAGATGGCCTTCGGCCTCGGCGCAGATCCAGACCTCGGTCCAGGCCGGCGGGACGGCGAGCGCACGGATCCGCTTCAAGGTTTTCGGGTCCTTGATCGCCTTGCCGTCGGGGCCGAGATACTGGAACCCCTTGCCGGCGCCCTTGCGGCGAATCCCGGGCTGCTCGTCGCTGGCATAGCGCAGCCCCACGGCCTTCGCCGCAGCCCGCGCTTCCACCAGGAGTGAGGACCCGTCCATGGCTGAAGCAAACCGCCGCTGCGGTGAAGGTTCCCCGCCGATTCGGAGCCCGACCGCAAACTGCCAGCCGGCGCAAGCCCTTAGGGTGGCGTCAGCGCTCTTCCTTGCGGAACGGGATCAGCAGCGCGGCCGGGGCATGGGCGTTGCGCGAGACCAGCGCCATCGCGAGGATCGTCATCACGAAAGGCAGCATCAGGAAGATCTCATAGGGGATGTTGAGCACATTATGCGCCTGCAGGCGGAGCTGCAGCGCCTCGATCATCGCGAAAAGCAGCACGCCGCCGGCGCAGCGCCAGGGCATCCATTGCCCGAACACGACCAGCGCGATGCAGACCCAGCCGCGCCCGGAAATGACGCCGAAGGTGAAGGCGTTGAACTGCGCCAGCGTGAGGTAGGCGCCGGCCATCCCCATCAGCGCGCCCGAAATGACCAGCGCCTGGATCCGCATCGACCAGACCGAGACCCCCGCCGTATCCGCAGCCCGTGGATTCTCGCCGACGGTTCGAAGGTTCAAACCCCAACGGGTCCGATGCAGCAGGAACCAGGTCACCGGCACCGAGAGCAATGCCAGGTAGGTCAGCGCGCTCTGGCTGAACAGCACCGGCTGGAAGGCGGTGACGCTGGGCGGGATCGCCGGCTGGCCGAAGATCATGCGGTAGAAGAAGAACGCCAACCCACTCGTCAGCAAGGTGGTGCCGATGCCGGAGACGTGCTGGCTGACCCCCAGCACCACGGTCAGGAGCGCCATCAGCAGGCCGACCAGGGCGCCGGTCGCCAGCGCCGCGACGACGCCGAGCCAGAGACTGCCGCTGAAATAGGCCGCGGTGAACCCGGTCATCGCGCCCAGCAGCATCGTCCCTTCGATGCCGAGATTGAGCACGCCGGAGCGCTCGGCATAGAGCTCGCCCATGGTGGCGAGCAGCAGCGGCGTCGCGATCCGGAGCAGTGCCGCGAGGAATCCGAGATCGATCATCGAGACGAAACTATCCATGCGCGACTTCGGTCCTGGAGATCCGCAGACCATAGAGCGTGAACAGCCTTCCCGCGACCATGGTCAGCAGGGCGACGCCCTGGATCACGTCGGCCAGATAGACCGGCACCCCGGTCTCCCGCGACATCGCATCGGCGCCGTTCATGATGACGGCGAAGAACAAGGCCGCCGGAATGACGCCGAGCGGCTTCAAATCGGCGAGCGTCGCGATCACGATGCCGGCATAGCCGTATCCGGAGGAAAGATCTGAGACCACCTGATAGCGGATGCCGCCGACCTCGCCGGCGCCCGCGAGCCCGGCCAGGGCGCCGGAGAGCGCGGCGGCGCCGAGCATCACGCCGCCGACCGAGAATCCGGCATAAGCCGCGGCATTGGGATTGGCGCCGACCGCCTTGATCGCAAATCCGCTGGTGGTGCGCTCCATCAGCCACCAGACGACGATCGCGGCGACGATCGAGACCGCGACGCCCATATGCAAAGTGTCGCCGATCAGGATCGGGAACTGAGCCGCCTCGCGGATGACCGGGGAATTGGGATAATTGCTGACCGGGTCTTTCCACGGCCCCTCGAGCAGCCCCATGAGCGCGTAGAGGATGATCGAATTGGCAAGCAGGGTCGTGACCACGTCGTCGACCTTCAGCTTCACCTTGAGCAGGGCCGGGATCAGCGCCCAGAGCGCACCGGCCGCCATGGCACCCAGCAGCATCGCCGGGATCAAGGTCCATTCCGGCAGGAACTCGCGCTGGCCGATGAAAGCCGCGGCCATGGCGCCGGCGATCAGCTGGCCCTCGGCGCCGATGTTCCAGAACTTGGCGCGGAAGGCCACCGCGACCGCGAGCCCGGTCCAGATCAGCGGTGAGGCCTTCACCAACGTGTCCTGCACGTCATAGAGCGTCTGGAAGGTCGAGAGGAACAGGAAGGAATAGGCCTCGAGCACCGGTGCGCCGGCCATCGCCACCAGCGCACTGCAGATCACCAGCGCCAGCACGACGGCGAGAATGGGGAGCACGATCTGCATCCAGACCGGCGTCTCGCTGCGGCGTTCCAGGCGGATGCGGATCACGGGCTCTCCTCCACGCCGGCCATCAGCAACCCGACGCGCTCGACCGTCGCCTGCGCGATCGGCAGGGCGGCCATGACGCGCCCGGCATAGAGCACGGCGATCCGGTCGGAGAGCGCGAACAGCTCTTCCAGATCCTCGCTGATCAGCAGCACGCCGCCGCCCTTGGCGCGAAGGTCGAGCAGCTGCCGATGCACGAACTCGGTCGCACCGATGTCGATGCCGCGGGTCGGCTGCGCCGCCACCAGCAGCTTCGGCTGCATGGCGAGTTCGCGTGCCAGCAGCGCCTTCTGCAGATTGCCGCCGGAAAGCGTACCGGTCCGCGCCTCCGGACCGGAGGTGCGGATGTCGAAGCTCCGGATCTGGCTCTCCGCGAAGCGCCGGATGGCGCCGCGATCCAACACGCCGCCGCGGCTGAACGGCGCCTGGGTGATCCAGGGCAGCGCCATGCTCTCAGCCAGCGACAGGCTGGCGATCATGCCGGTGCTCAAGCGGTCTTCCGGCACGCGGCCGATCTTCAGCGCCTGCATGCGGCGGGGCGAAGGATCCATCACCAGCTCGCCGCCGACCGCGATCGTGCCGGAGACCGGCGGCAAGACGCCGGCCACCAGATCGGCCAGCTCCCGCTGGCCGTTGCCGGAGACACCGGCAACGCCCAGGATCTCGCCCGAGCGGATCTCCAACGTCACGTCCTTCAGCGCGACCCGCCCCTTCCCGCCCGTCGTGATATGAGAGAGATCGAGCAAAGCCGGGCCGAGCAGCGCCTTCGGCTTCTGTGGCGGGTCGAGCTCGCGTCCGCACATCAGCCGCGCGAGCTCCGCCTTCGACAAGCTGCCGTCGTTCTCGCGCTCCGCCACCAATGCGCCATGGCGCATCACCGCGATCCGGTTGGTGAGTTCCAGGACCTCGCCCAGTTTATGGGAAATGAAGATGACGCCGATTCCCTTCGCTTTCATCGCTTTCAAGGCGCGGAAAAGGCCCTGCGCCTCGCGCGGCGTCAACGTCGCCGTCGGCTCGTCAAGGATCAGAATGCGCGCGCCGCGGATGAGGGCCTTGGCGATCTCGACCCGCTGCTGCTCACCGACCGAAAGCCGGGCGACCGGCATATGCGGATCGAGATCGATGTGGAAATCGCGACCGAGCGCTTCGAGCTCGGCGATCACCTTGCGCTTGGTGAGGGCACCGGAGCGGCCCGGCCGCCCGACCAGCAGGTTTTCGAGCACCGTGTGCTTCGGCACCAGATGAAAATGCTGATGCACCATGCCGATCCCGAGCTGCAGCGCATCGGCGGAATCGGCGATCGAGACTTCCTTGCCATCGATCGCGATCGAGCCCGCATCGGCCGCATAGGTGCCGAACAGGATGTTCATGAGCGTGGTCTTGCCGGCCCCGTTCTCGCCGAGAAGGCCGAGAATGTCGCCCTCGGCCAAGGCGAGATCGACGCCGCGGCAGGCCGCCACGGCGCCGAAACTCTTGGAGACGCCGCGCATGGAGAGGAGCGGTGTCTCGCTCACGTCAGGCACATGAGAGTCCCCTCCCCCAAGATTGGGGGAGGGCTAGGGAGGGGGTTGATGCAGCAGTATTGTTGCCTGTAATCGCTCATGGGGAGAGCCAACGCTGGATCTATCATCGGAGTTGGAGAGCGATGCAGCACGGCTGCATCAACCCCCTCCCCGACCCTCCCCCAATCTTGGGGGAGGGGGAAGAAGGCGAGTTCGCACCCTAGTCCGAAGGTGGCGTGTTCTCATCGACGTTGACGCGGAAGCTGCCATCAAGGATGGCCGCCTTCTTCTCTTCGACCAGCTTCTTCACGTCCGCGGGCAGCTTCGCGTCCCAACCGTGGAACGGCGCCAGATAGGAACCGCCCTTGGCCATGAAGGAGAAGGCGCCGAAATCAGACGCGGTATAGGCATCGGCGTGCACCTGCTTCACTGCGGCCTGCACGGTCGGCCACATGTCCCAGACCGGGCCGGTGATGACCGTGTCGGGTGCGAGCTCCGACTGATCCGACATGTTGGAAATGGCGAGGATGCCTTTCTCCTTCGCCGCCTCGATCACGCCGAAGCGCTCGGCATAGATCACGTCGACACCGGCGGCGATCTGCGCGAGCGCGGCTTCCTTCGCCTTGGGCGGATCGAAGAACGAGCCGATGAACGTGGTCTTGCGCTTGATATTGGGGTTCGCCTCCTTGGCGCCCTGGTAGAAGGCGTTGACCAGGCGCGCGACTTCGGGGATGTCCATGGCGGCGACCGCGCCCACCGTGTTGGTCTTGGTCATCTTGCCGGCGATCAGGCCGCAGAGATAAGCGGGCTCGTGGATCCAATTGTCGAACACGCTGAAATTGGGATCGGCCGGACCGCCGCCGGAGCCGAACACGAAGGCGACCTTCGGGAATTGCCGGGCGACCTTGCGGGTCACCTCTTCCGCGGCGAAGGCGTCGCCCATTATGAGCTGGGTCCCGCCGCGGGCATATTGCCGGAGCACGCGCTCGAAATCGGCGGATTCGACATGCTCCGACCACTTGTAGTCGATGCCGAGCTTCTCCCTGGCCTGCAGCAGCGCCACATGGATCTGGTGATCCCAGGGCTCCTCGATCGGCGTCGCGAACACGGCGGCGACCTTCAGCGGCTTGGCCGCAAAGGCGGTGCCACCGAAGGCGGTCAGCGCCGCCGCCGAAGCGACGCCGGCCAAGGCCTGGCGCCTTGTCAGCTGCGCGCGCGAAATCTCGTTCCGGATTTCCGGTTTCTTCATCTGGCCTCTCCTGTCTCTTGGCCGGCGGCGGGCCCGCCGGTCCGATGATGTCCCGAATGCAGGCGGGCACCACTTGGGAGAAAGATTACGAGTGGCGGAAATCTTTGTCCATACGGTCAAGGTTTTCCACAGGCGTGCCGGGCGACGTCTCCGGCAAGCGGCGCAGCGCGAAGCGGTCGCGGCCGGCACCCTTCGCCTCATAAAGCGCCAGGTCTGCCTCTTTCAGCATCTCGAGATGGGTCGCCGCGCTGCCCGGCGGAATGAGCGCGATGCCGATGCTGGTCGAGATCGAAAGCTCCCGTTCGCCGAGCTTAACCGGCAGGCGCACCCGCTCCAGCAGCGTTTGGGCAACGCGCTTCGCGACCTCTTCGGCCTCGGGTGCGGCGATCAGGATCACGAACTCGTCGCCGCCTTGGCGTGCCACCTTGTCCGATGCGCGCACCACGCTGCGGATCCGGTCGGCGAAGACTTTCAGCAACTCGTCGCCGACATCATGGCCGAGTGTGTCGTTGATCTGCTTGAAGCGGTCGATATCCAGGAACAGCACCGCACCCTGGCCGTCGCCGTTGCGCCAGCTCTCCGCCTGGGCGTTCATCGCCTCGGTCATGCCGCGGCGGTTCAAGAGACCGGTCAGGGAATCCGTATGCACCTCGCGGCTCAGCGCGGCCTCGCGCGTGTAGCTCTCGGTGATGTCCCAGGCGATGGCATAGAAGCCGTCCACCTTGCCGTCGGCGTCGAAGCCCGGGATGTAGCGCTGCTCCACGTAATGGGTGATGCCGCGGGCGATCATCGGGCGCACGAAAGCCACTTCGGTGCCGGCCATCACGCGATCGATCTCCGGCTTCACCACGGTGTAGATCTCCGGCTCCACCACGTCGGCGATCTTCTGCCCGACCAAGGTGTCCGGGTCGATCCCGAACATGTCGCGGTATTCCTTGTTGCAATAGCGGTACCGCTCGTCCTTGCCGACATAGGAGACCAGAGCCGGCACCGCATCGGTGATCGCCCGCATCACGCTGGAGGTGCGCTGCAATTCCCGATGCGCACGTTCGGTCTCCGCCTGGGCCGCCATCAGGTCTTCCAGCAGCTTGGCGAGCTCGCGCTCGCGCTGCTTCTGTTGCGTGATGTCGGTGCGGATGCTGACATAGTCGCCCCCGGCGGTGCGGCGGTGGCTGACCAGCACCCAGCGGCCGTCCTTGAATGCGCCCTCGCCGAAATAGGGCTCATTGCCGCGGAACCGCGCCATCCACTGCCGGACGAAGCCCTCGACCTCGGTCGAGGACGAGACGCCGGGATATTCGCCGCGCTTGGCGCCGAAGCGCAGGATCTGCTCCAGCGAATTGCCGACGACGAAGGCCTGGGCGCTGTTGGGATAGAGATCGGGCATGCGCCGGTTGAACATCTTCAGATCGAGGTCGGCATCCAGCAGCATGAAGCCTTCCGGAATGCTGTCGATCGCGTCGCGGAGCCGCGCCTCGGCCAGCTTCAAGGCAGTGATGTCGGTCCAGACTCCGACATAGCCGCCCTCGGCGGTGCGCCGCTCGGTGACGCGCATCCAGCGGCCGTCGTTCCACTCGATCTCGACCGGCGTCTCCGGCGGGTTGCGGTGGATCTCCATGCGCCATCTGATCCAGGCTTCGCGATCCACCTCGGCTTCGACCGCGGAGAGCTTGCCGAAGGCGAAGGCACGCGTCAGCGCTTCGAACGTGCGGCCGATGGGATAGCCGAACTCCGCCTCCTGCTCGGCGTTGAGGAAGCCCTCGTTGTAGAACAGCAGCCGGTCCTCGGCATCGAACAGCGCAAAGCCGTTCTCCATCGCATTGACCGCCTCCTTGAATCGCTGTTCGTTGCGGGCAATGGTGTTCTGCAAGGCCCGCTCGACGCTGACATCGCGATAGACGGCAACGCCGCCATGGTCGATGCCGTGGTCGTCGATGAGCGGCCGGCCGACGGCGCTCAGCACCCGCGGCCCGGCCGGCGCGTCGAGAAAGACGATCTCGCTGCCGGCGCTGGCGATTCCGGCCACCGCACGCACCAGCGGCAGCTCCTCGAGCGGAAACGGCGTCTTGCCGTCCGCTTTCACGGTCCGGGCGAAACCGACCAGCGGCGCATTCCCGCCCTCCGGCACCGCGATGCCGGTCAGCTGTTGCGCCGCAGGGTTGGTGTAGACGATCTCGCCCTTCGGATTGGCAACCACGACGGCATCGCCGATCGAGCGGATGATGGTCTGGAACAGCGCCGCCTGCTCGCGCAGCTCGCCCTGCAACCGCACATGCTCGTCCTCATTCTTCAGCGCCAGACCGAGGATCATCGTCCCCAGCGGCGAGACCAGCAGCAGCGGAACGAGCAGCGCCATCACCGACTGCTGGGTCTCCACAGGATTGAAAAGGGCAAAGCTGGCCGCGCCGCCCAGCACCACGGCGATGCCCAGCGCCAGCAGCGAGAAAGCATTGATCCCGAACTTGTAGCGCTGCTGGAGCGCGCAATAGGCGAAGCCGAGGCCGGCCGATGCGATCGCCGCGACCGCGCCCGCAACCACGCCGCCGCCGCCCAGCCACAACCGGTAGAGGACGGTGATGGCGAGGGTGATCGCCGTCCCGATCGGCCCGCCGAACACCACGACCAGCGAGGTCATGATGTTCCGGCCATCGACATAGACGCCCGGCATCACTTCGATCCGGAGCGCCATGGCGATCACGGCGCCGAGGCCGAACACGGCGCCGATCGCGACCGGATGGAAACGGGCCGGCAGCATGGAGCCGCGCTTCACGGTCGCATAGCCGCCGACCACGAGCGCGATCAGGCTTACATTCTCCACGAGCTCCAGGATGACCGCGGCGAGGGAGACCATCTGCCAATCCAATCCTACTGAGCGCGAATCGTAGGAAATCAGGGTTAAAGTCCGCTTAATTCAGGGCATAAGTCACAGGAAAACAAGCCTGATTTGACCACGCGGCCGAGCCGGAGCCGGGCCGGACGGCCCACATCGTCCTTTACGCAATCTAAACGCGGCCCGGCGACAATCGGAAGATCGCCGCCATCAGCAGGTCGCCGCTTGGACGGACTGAACCCACCCGCACCGGATCAGCCGGAGGTGCCTGGCGCCCGCGCGCCGCGTCCGGGCGTGAAGCATGTCAGCTTGGCGCTGCAGGGCGGCGGCTCGCACGGCGCCTTCACCTGGGGCGTCATGCATCGCCTGATGAGCGAGCCCCGCATCTATATCGACGGCATCAGCGGCACCAGTGCCGGTGCGATGAACGCCGCGGTCTTCGTCGACGGCTTCCTCAAGGGCAAGCGCCAGGGCGCGATCGACGCGCTCGCCGATTTCTGGGACCGCGTCGCCCAGCTCTGTCCGATCCCGCGCACTTTTCCACGCGGCATTCCCGGCGCCTCCGAAGGCTGGGCGGTCGATGGCGATCCGACCTTCATGCTGGTCGATTTCATGACCCGGCTCTGGTCGCCGCGGCAATTCAATCCGATGAAGCTCAACCCGCTGGGCGACATTCTCGATGACCTGATCGATTTCGAGAATCTACGCCGGCATCCCGAGGTGAAGCTCTTCGTCACCGCCTCCAACGTGCGGACCTGCAAGTCGCGCCTCTTTCGCACGCCGGAGATCACTTCGAAGACGCTGCTGGCCTCCGCCTGCCTCCCGCTCCTGTTCGAGGCGGTCGAGATCGACGGCGAGTTCTATTGGGACGGCGGCTATCTCGGCAATCCGGCGATCTATCCGCTGATCCACGAATGCGCGAGCTCCGATGTCGTGATCGTGCAGATCAACCCGATGAACCGGCCCGACGTGCCGGAGACCGCCCGCGACATCCTGAATCGCATCAACGAGATGACCTTCAACGCCAGCCTGGTGCGCGAGATGGCGGGCATCGCCACCATCACCCGGCTGGTCGAGAGCGGCAAATTGAACGACGACCGCTACATGGCGGTCCGCTTCCACGAGATCGGCGCCGAGGTCGAATTGGCCGAGATGGGCGCCTTGAGCAAGATGAATACCGAGCGCGCCTTCCTCGAGCACCTGCACCGCTTGGGCTACGAAACCGCCGACCGATGGCTCACCGAGAACTTCGACCGCATCGGCTGGGAAAGCACGCTCGACGTCGAAGCCAGGTTCGGGTGACGGCTCATATAAATCGTCATTGCCGGGCTTGACCCGGCAATCTCATGCAAGCCGGAACGAGATGCCCGGATCAAGTCCGGGCATGACGGTTTCAATGATCTAGCCGTTCTTCTTCGCCGGCTTCTTCTTCGCCGTATTCAGCACCACCGCCGCCTTGATCAGCGCCTTCAGCGCCGCCTCGTCGATCTTCTCGCCCTCGCGAATATCGATGGCGCGCCGCGTGTTCCCCTCCAGGCTGGAATTGAACAAGCGCTTGGGGTCTTCGAGCGCGGCACCCTTGGCGAAGGTCATCTTCACCACCGCCTTGTAGGTCTCGCCGGTGCAGAGGATGCCGTCATGCTCCCAGACGGGCACGCCGCGCCATTTCCATTCCTCGACGACGTGCGGGTCGGCTTCCTTGATCAGGGCGCGAATCCGCTTCAGCATCTCGCCGCGCCAGTCGCCCAGCTCCGCGATCCGCGCATCGATCTCTTTCGACGGTGACTTCGCTTCCGCGCCTTTCGCCATGCCCGTTCCCCTTCAAGCCGTTGCGGCCAGGACCTGTTCCAGCCTTCCGAGGAAATGCTGCCAGCCGTATTGCGCGCCGGTGTAGTTCTGCTTCTGGTCCGGGCGGAAGCCGGTCTGCTCCATGCGCAGCAGCGTGCCGGTGCCTTTCGGCGTCAGCGAGAAGGTGACGACGCTCCGGATCGCCAGCGCGCCTTCGCCGCTCTCCCAGGTATAAGCGAGCGTCTTGTTCGGCTCGACCACGCGGACCTCACAATCGATGATGCCGTTCCAGCCGGCCCGCGGCTCGGCGCGCAGGTTGAACCGGTGGCCGACCGCCGGCTTGAAGTCGTTCTGCATCAGCCAGTCCGCGATCAGATGCGGCTGGGTCAGTGCGCGCCAGAGCTTCTCGGCCGGGTGCGGGAACTCGCGTTCCAGCACGACGGAACGCGTTTCGCTCTGAGTGGTGGTGTCAGTCATTGGTCCATCCTCTTCAGCAAATCTTCCAGGGCATCGAACCGCTTCTCCCAGAACCCGGCCATGCGGCCGGTCCAATCGAGCAACGGCGCCAGCGCACCGATCTGCGCGCGGTAATGCGTCTCGCGGCCTTCGTGGCGGTCTCGGACCAGTCCTGCGCGCTTCAGGATTCCGAGATGCTTCGAGACCGCCGGCTGCGAGATCCCGGCCCGCACGGTCAGCGCACCGACTGTCTTCTCGCCCTCGCGGCACAGCCGCTCGAAGAGCGCCCGGCGGGTCGGATCCGCGAGCGTCCGGAACAGCACATCATGGGTGGTCGGCATGGCTATCCATAACCCGTTGGCTATGGAAATACGTATAACCATCCGGATATGGATTCGTCAAGCCAACACAGGCGTTGCCACATGAGACTTCGAAACGATGATCTTTAATCTTCGAACCGCGGCTTCGAGCCCCGGAGCTTCTTCACCCCCGAGCGCTTGGCCTTGCCTTCCAGCCGCCGCTCCTTGGCGCCTTTGCCGGGCTTGGTCTTAATGCGGCGCTTCGGCTGGAACGCCGCCTTGCGGATGAGCTCGACCAGCCGCTCGACCGCGTCCTTGCGGTTGGCTTCCTGGGTGCGGAAGCGCTCGGCGGTCAAGATGATGACGCCGTCCTTGGTCGCGCGTTGGCCGGCGATCGCTTCGAGCTTCGTCTTCACCCGCTCAGGCAGCGACGGCGAGTTGCGCGCGTCGAACCGGAGCTGCACCGCGCTCGAGACCTTGTTGACGTTCTGCCCGCCGGCGCCGCTCGCGCGAATGAAGGTCTCTTCGATCTCGTCTTCACGGATCGAAAGGGTGGCGGTGATGGGAATCATGGTCTGCTCGTGTTGAATGCCGCGGGCGGTCGATCTTGGCGATAATATGGCGCCGGTCTGCGCATTCCTAGTGGCGCTATTCCCGGTGGGACCATTCCTGGTGGCATCGCCGGTCGAAACATGGTTGGATCGCGCTGCCTGCTTCTTCAAAGCGGCGCGGCTGAGCGTGTCGATGGCATTGACGTCTGCGTTGTCCTTCCCCCACTGGAATTTCGCCTTCTGGCGGCTGCTCGGGTTCGGCGTCCTGGCCGCGGGACTCCTGATGATCGCATCGCCCTTGCGCGCCGAGGATTCCAAGGACGCGGTCCAGTCTGCCGTCGGCAACGATCAGATCCAGCGCGACCGGCCGCTCGCCGAACGGGCCCGGGAAACCGTCGGCGAGGTCCAGAAGGAACCGGACATCCAGCACGAGCCGCCGCAGCCGCGGCCGGTCGATCCGCCGCCGGTCCGGAGCGGACCGCTCAATCTCGCTTGGCTGCCCTATGCCATCCTGGCGGTGATCGGCATCGGCCTCGCCTATCTGCTGCTGCGGTACATCGGGAACCGCTATGCGGGCCGCAAGAGCGCCGACGCCAAGGCCGCGGCACCGGCCGCAACCTCGACCGTGCTTGCTGCGGCGGAGCCGGAGCGCGACCGGACTTTCGATGAGATCGACGCGCTGGCCGAATCCGGTGCCTTCACCGAGGCCGTGCATCGGCTGCTGCTCCTCGTCCAGGAACGCCTGCGCAGCCGGATCGAGCATGGGCTCCAGGCCTCGCTCACCAGCCGCGAGATCCTGCGTCGCGCCAAGCTGCCTCAGGATGCCGCCACCGCCTTCGCGACCCTGGTCGCGGCCGTGGAGGTCAGTCTCTTCGGCATGCGCTCGGCCAACGCCGCGACCTATACGCTCTGCCGCGAGCATTCGCGGCGGGTGCTCGCCGCAGCGGCGGAGTGACGCCCATGAGCGTAATCCCGACAGCACGGAAACGCGCCACCTGGCGCGGCGCATCCGCCGGACCCTTCTCGCTCATCACCCTCGTCGCCGTGATCGCGATCGGCCTCACCGCCTTCCTCGCCGCGACCTATCTCGAAACCTTCGGCGACGGCGGCGGCGAGCCGCGCAGCACCGAGGCAAATTCCTTCTCGCGCTCGGCGGTCGGCCACCGCGCCTTCGTCGCCGCCTTGCGCAAGCTCGACATCCCGGTCCAGGTCAGCCGGTTCCGCAGCCTGGACAAGGCCGGGCGCGGCAGCCTGCTGCTGGTGATCGAGCCCGACCGCGGCGAGATGAGCGACGCCATGCTGCCGAAGCTGAAGACAGTGCCGCATGCCTTGCTGGTGCTGCCGAAATGGGTCGGCTGGACCGATCGCGACAAGCCGATCTGGGTCGAGCGGATGGAGCTGCTCCCCGACAGCGTGCCGGAGCAGATCCTGCAGCAGGTCGTTGCCGATGCCGCGGTCAAGCGATCGACCGCGGTGGTGACCGGGAGCACCCAGCTCGGCGGCAAGTTCAAGATCGACCATCCGCAGACCGTTATCTCGAATGACCTGACGCCGCTGGTCGAGACCGGCGACGGCATCCTGCTGGGCTCGATCGGCAACCTCTGGATTCTCAGCGATCCCGATCTCCTCTCCAATTCCGGGATCGACGATGCCGATAACGGCGTGATCGCCATCTCGATCATCGACTCGCTGCTGCCGAAGGGCGGCACCGTCATCATCGACGAGACCCTGCACGGCTTCGAGCAGCGGCCGAACCTGCTCCGCACGCTGCTGCACCCGCCTTTCGTGACCGTCCTGATCGCCCTCATCGCCGCCATGATCGTCCTGGTCTGGGCGGGTGCCGTGCGATTCGGCGCGCCGCAGCCCGAGACCGAGGGCCTCGCCGCCGGCAAGTTCACGCTGGTGAAGAGTGCCGCCAAGCTGCTCCGCTTCGGCACCGGTGCCGGCAACCTGCTGGCCGGCTATCGCCGCCTGGTGCTGGCCGATGCAATGAGCGAGCTGCGCGGACCGAACGGCCTCGACGAGCCGGCGCAGGCCGTCTGGCTCGACCGCGCCGCCGAGCATCGCGGCCTCGCTCTGCGGCTGCGCCCGCTGCTTGACGAGATGTCGGAGCGCGAGGCAGCCGGGCGGATCGATGCCACACGCGCCTTGCGCTTCGCCCATGAACTCTATCGTTGGAAACAGGAGATTCTGCATGGAACCGTCATCGCCCCCCGCGGGAGACGGCGCGCCGCCCCTTCAAGCGGCGTCACCCCTGACGGAGCTGAGAGCCGCCGCTGACCGGCTGCGCGCCGAGGTCGCGAAGGCCGTGGTCGGCCAGGACGATGCGCTCGACCTCTTGCTGGTCGCCTTGTTCTCCGACGGGCATATCCTGCTCGAAGGCGCGCCGGGCACGGCGAAGACGCTGCTGGTCCGCGCCTTCGCCACAGCGATGAACCTCAGGTTCGGGCGGATCCAGTTCACGCCGGACCTGATGCCGGGCGACGTCATCGGCACCAACCTCTTCAACTTCCAGAGCAACACGTTCCAGCTCGTGAAGGGCCCGATCTTCACCCAGGTGCTGCTGGCCGACGAGATCAACCGCACGCCGCCGAAGACCCAGGCAGCCTTGCTGCAGGCGATGCAGGAGCGGCAGGTGACCATCGACAACACCACCCACGATCTCGGCGCCGGGTTCATGGTGATCGCGACCCAGAACCCCATCGAGCAGCAGGGCACCTATCCGCTGCCCGAGGCGCAGCTCGACCGTTTCCTGTTCAAGCACATCGTCGCCTATCCCGGCCGCACGGAAGAGCTCGCAATCGTCGCGCGCCACGGGACCCACGGCGCGATGCCGAAGCTGGAGACCTTGGGCATCCGCCCGGTCTTCGACTTGGCGGCGCTGGCGGAGAGCCGCAAGACCATCGAGCAGGTCCGCGTCTCGGAGGAGAACGTCGCCTATATCGTCGATCTCATCCGTGCGACGCGCGAGCATCCTTCGCTGCAATACGGCGCCTCGCCACGCGCCGCCAGCATGCTGGCGATGGCGGCCCGCGCCTTCGCCGCACTCCAGGGCCGCGACTACGTGATTCCCGACGATGTGAAGCACCTGGCGACGCCGGTGCTGCGGCATCGCGTGGTGCTCTCGCCGGGCGCCGAGATCGAGGGACTGACCTTCGACCAGATCATCGGCCAGATCATCACCGCGACGCCGGCGCCCCGATGAGGTTCACGCTGTGATATTACCCACCGGCCGCGGCGTCGCCTTGGTCGCAGCGGCACCCTTGCTGGCGCTGCTGCTGGCGGCTTTGGCGCCGCGGCTCTGGCTGCTCGGCCCGGCCTATCTCGGCGTCGTCCTGCTGGCGCTCCTCGCCGATGCCCTGCTCGTCCTCCCGCGCCGGAAGCTG
>Ga0209257_1002295_pt1 | contig 19428 bp, 13 predicted proteins | sample AraplaCvi_mCL_r2_FD_184277 | JGI IMG/M metagenome (GOLD analysis project Ga0209257, IMG submission 184277) | Arabidopsis root microbial communities from North Carolina, USA - plate scrape MF_Cvi_mCL_r2 (SPAdes) (version 2) | ecosystem: Host-associated > Plants > Roots > Endosphere | place: USA...
TCATGTCGGTGGCGCTCGAGATGGTGCTGGGCGTGCCGCTGTGGATCGCCCACATGATCAGTTCGCTGGTGGTGATCCCCATCGCGATCTACGGCATGCGCCTGATCAGCCGCATGCAGATGGTGACCCAGCCGGTCTGGATCATCCTTCAGCTCGCGCCCATCGCCTTCATGCTGGTCTATGGCCGCGAAGAGCTCGACGACTGGAGCCGCTTCACCGGTCAGACCGGGGCGCCCAACGGGTCGGTGGACTTGGTGTCGTTCGGCCTAGCCCTCTCGACCCTCCTGTCGCTTCTGCCCCAGATCGGCGAGCAGGCCGACTATCTGCGGTTCATGCCCGCCAGACGGCCCGGGCGGACCTTGGGCTGGTGGGCCGCGGTCCTGGGAAGCGGCCCCGGCTGGGTCCTGATCGGCGCGGTCAAGCTCACGCTGGGCTCGTTTCTCGTCGTCCTGGCGATGAACGCCGGCGTCAGCGCCGAGGACGCCGCCAATCCCGCCCACATGTTCCTGACCGTGTTCCGGCAGATGCTGGGCTCGCCGGCCGGTGCGCTGGCGGTGACGGGGATCCTGGTGGTCGTCTGCCAGCTCAAGATCAACGTCACCAACGCCTATGCCGGCTCGATCGCCTGGTCGAACTTCTTCTCCCGGCTCACCCACGCGCATCCGGGGCGGGTGGTGTGGCTGGTCTTCAACGTGCTGCTGGCCCTGCTGCTGATGCAGCTGGGCATCTTCCGCGTGATCGAGGGCATTTTGATCCTGTTCGCGAACCTGGCGGCGGGCTGGATCGGTGCGCTATCAGCGGACCTCATCATCTCCAAGCCCCTGGCGCTCAGCCCGGCGCGGATCGAGTTCAAGCGCGCACATCTCTACGACATCAACCCCGTCGGCGTGGGGGCCATGGGTGTTTCGATGCTGGTGTCGACGCTGTGCCTCGTCGGCGCTTTCGGACCGGTCATACAGGCATTCGCACCGCTGTTGGGGCTGACGGCGGCCTTCGTGGCGGCGCCGGCGCTGGCTCTGGCGAGCCGCAGCCGCTTCTACCTCGCACGCGAACCGAGTGGGCTGCCGGCCCAGCCAGCCCATGTGTGCGTGGTTTGCGAGAACACCTTCGAGCACGCGGACATGTCGTCGTGCCCCGTCTACGCGGGCCCGATCTGCTCGCTCTGCTGCACGCTGGAAACCCGCTGCCACGACGCCTGCAAGACCGACAGCCGCGTGGACGAGCAACTCGTCGGCCTGCTGCGCAATGTGCTGCCACCGCCGCTGGTCGCCCTGATGCAGACCACCATGGCCCGCTTCCTGGGCGTGATGCTGGTCTTCAACCTGATCATCGGCGCGATCCTCTACAGCATCTACCTGCAGTACGGCTTCAGCGGGCGGCTGGTGGCCGAGGAGGTGAAACTGACACTGTGGAGCGTCTTCTTCTGCCTGTTGCTGGCGTCGGGCGTGGCGGCCTGGCTGCTGGTCCTGGCGAATGACAGCCGGCGCGCAGCCGAGACCGAGATGCTCCGCCAGAATGTCCTCCTCGCCGAGGAGATCGAGGCCCACGAGCGCACCGACGCCCAGCTCCAGCGCGCCAAGGAGGTGGCCGAGGCCGCCAACGCCGCCAAGAGCCGCTACCTGCAAGGGGTGAGCCACGAGATCCGCTCGCCCCTCAACGCCATCTACGGCTACGCCCAGCTCCTCGACCGCGACCGGGGCGCGTCCTCGCAGGACGCGGCGCGGGTGATCCGCCGCAGTTCCGAGCATCTGATGAACCTGGTGGAGGGCCTGCTCGACATCGCCCGCATCGAGAACGGGGTGCTGCGGCTCAGCCGCGACAAGGTCCCGTTCGCCGAGTTCCTGAACCAGATCGTCGACATGTTCCGCGTCCAGGCCGAGGCCAAGGGCCTGGAGTTCCGGTTCGACTACGTCGGGCGGGTTCCGGCCTTCGTCTATGCCGACCAGAAGCGGCTGCGGCAGGTTCTGATCAACCTGCTTTCCAACGCGGTCAAATACACCGAGCGGGGCTATGCCCGCCTGACCGTGCGCTACCGCGGGCCGTCAGTGGAGTTCGATGTGGCAGACTCGGGCATCGGGATCCCGGACGAGGATCGCGAGCGGATCTTCGAGCCTTTCGAGCGGGGCGGATCGGGCGACGGCCGGATCGCACCGGGCACCGGGCTCGGCCTCGCCATCAGCCGCGTGCTGGCCCAAATCATGGGCGGCGAGCTCGGGGTGGTCAGCAAGGTGGGCGAGGGGTCCTGCTTCACCCTGCGCATGGCGCTGCCCGAGCCGATGGGCGACACCGTCGAAGCCGTGCAGCCGATGCGGATCGGCGGCTACAGGGGGCCGCGGAAGACGGTGCTGCTGGTCGACGACGACCCGTCGCATCTGGAGATCCTGCAGCGGCTGCTGGAGCCGCTCGGCTTCCAGACCTTCACCGCCTCGGACGCCGAAACCGCCGTGAGCCTCGCCCAGGCGCTGGAGCCGGACCTGGCGATGCTGGACATCCAGATGCCCGGCCAGAACGGCTGGCAGGTCGCGGCCCGGCTGCGGACGCTGCCGTTCGGCGGGCGATTGCGGATCATGATGGTCTCGGCCAACGCCCATGAGCACAGCCCCGGCGGCGACGGGAAGTCGCTGCACGACACCTTCGTGATGAAGCCGTGGGAGATGCACATATTGCTGGAACGGGTGCGTGAGCTCCTGAACCTGACATGGGTCGAGGCCGCGGCCCCGGAGGCGGAGCCCGTGGCCGGCGCGATGGCTGCCCCGCCGTCGGCGGAGCCCTTCATCGAAAGCCTGATCCAGCTCGCCTCCATCGGCCACGTGCGCGCCATCGAGGCTCGGCTGCTCGACATGGAGGACGCCGACGCCGCCAACCGGCCGTTCGCCGAACGCCTCCGCCAGCTCGTCAAGCGGCTGGACCTGAAATCCTTCCAGAAAGCCCTCAGGCCGCGAGAGACCCATGGGTGAGCATACAGACCGCCGCGCGACCATCGTCGTCGTCGACGATGAACCGGACTCCTTGAACTTCCTGCTGGACACGCTGGACCAGGCGGGGATGACCGTCCTCGTGGCCAGCGACGGGCAAGGGGCTCTCGACCTCCTGCAGCGGATCACGCCCGACCTGGTGCTGATGGACGCGGTGATGCCGGTGATGAACGGCTTCGAGGCTTGCCGGCAGCTCAAGCGGGACAAGCGCTTCGAGCACCTGCCCGTGATCTTCATGACCGGTCTCAGCGAGACCGAGCATGTCGTCGAGGGCCTCACCGCCGGCGGCGTGGACTACCTCGCCAAGCCGATCGTGGTGGAGGAACTGCTCGCGCGCATCCGCGTCCACCTCGCGAATGCGCGGATCACACACCGCAGCCAGGCCGCGCTGGATTCCTCGGGGCGGTTCCTGCTGTCGACGGACGACACCGGCCGGATGATCTGGTGCACGCCGCGGGTTGACGAACTGCTGCGCGAGCTGTTCCCGGGGTGGCAGGGCGACCAGCCGCCGCCCGCGGTGGAGCAGCGCCTGTCCCGCCTGCGCCGCGCCGGCCCGCAGGACCCGCAGTCCGCGCCGGTGGAGGTCGGCGAACGGCGGCTGGAGTTCACGTTGATCAGCCGGCTGGAGCCGGGCGAGTTCCTGTTCCGGATGACCGAGACCCAGTCGGGCGCCGACGCCGGCCTGCTGCAGAAGCGCCATGGCCTGACCCTGCGAGAGGCCGAGGTGCTGCTGTGGCTGAGCCGCGGCAAGCCGAACCGGGAGATCAGCGAGATCCTCGGCATCTCGCCGCGCACCGTGAACAAGCACCTGGAGCAGGTCTTCCAGAAGCTCGGCATCGAGAACCGCGCCTCGGCGGCGGTGCTGGCCGTCCGGACGCTGTCGCAGTGGGGTTAGGAGGCTCTCAGATCGAGACCAGGTTCGCCACGTCCTCGGCCTTCTCCTCGCGGGTGCTGCCCTCGCGGATCACGCGGCCGCGCTGGAGGACGCAATAGCGGTCGGCGAAGCTCCAGGCGAAGTCCAGGTACTGCTCGACGATCACGATGGTCACGCCCAGCTCGCGGCGGACGCGCTGCAGCGCCTCTTCGATCTGCTGCACGACGTTCGGCTGAATGCCCTCCGTTGGCTCGTCCAGCAGCAGGAGCCGGGGCATGCCGGCGAGCGCCCGGCCGATGGCGAGCTGCTGCTGCTCGCCGCCGCTCAGGACGCCAGCCTTGCGCTGGCGGATCTGGGCCAGTTTGGGGAACATCTCGAAGACGTAGCCCGGCACGGCGCCGTCGCCGCGTCCGCCGGCCGCCGAGAGGCCCGTGGCGAGGTTCTCGTCCACCGTGAGGTGAGGGAAGACGTGGCGGCCCTGCGGCACATAGCCGACGCCCGCCCGCGCACGGCGGTGCGAGGGCAGGTGGCCCACGTCCCAGCCGTCGAACAGCATCCGGCCGCCGGTCAATAGCTGGGCTCCCACGATGGTGCGCAGCAGGGTGGTCTTGCCCACGCCGTTGCGGCCGATGACGGCGGTGACGCCGCCGGCCGGGATGTCGAGATCGATGTCCCAGAGCACCTGACTCTGGCCATAGCCGGCACAGGCGCCGTTCAGCCTAAGCAGCGGCGTCATGCTTGCTCCGTCCCAGATAGACTGCGGCAACCTCGGCATCGGCCCGGATCTCAGTGACGCTGCCCTCCTTCAGGAGCTTGCCCTGGTGCATGACCGTCACCCGTGCGGCGAGTTGCTCGACGAAGGCCATGTCGTGATCGATCACCATGACCGTGTGGCGACCGGCCAGGGAGCGGACGAGGTCGGCGGTTCGCGCCGTCTCGGCCGGGCCCATGCCCGCCGTGGGCTCGTCCAGCAGCAGCAGCTCGGCGTCGGTAGAGACCACCATGCCGATCTCCAGCCACTGCTTCTCGCCGTGCGCCAGCTCGCCGGCGACCACGCCGCGGCGGTCGGTCAGGCCGATCCGCTCGACGATCTCGTCCACGCGTTCGCGCTCGGCGGCGGGGATCGCGAGGCCGAGGTTGCGCCACCAGCGGCGGTCGCCGCGCGCCGCGATGGCGAGGTTCTCCGCCACCGTCAGCGAGGGCAGGACGCCGGGCGCCTGGAACTTGCGGCAGACCCCGCGCTCCACGATCGCGTGTTCGGGCAGGCGGGTGATGTCCTCGCCCTTGAAGGCGATGCGGCCCGAAGCGATGCGGACCCGGCCGATGATGGCGTCGCAGAAGGTGGACTTGCCCGCGCCGTTCGGGCCGATCAGCACGCGGATCTCGCCGGGCTGCAACGAGAGGCTCATCCCGTCGATCGCTCGAAAGCCGCTGAAGCTGACGACGAGGTCCTCGACCTGAAGGAGGGGCGCGGTCATCGTGCGGCGTCCCTGCGCTTCAGCCGGGACATCAGGTCCTCCCCCAGGCCGGCCAGGCCGCGCGGCATCAGGGTCACCGCCGCGATGAAGAGCGCCCCCAGAACGTAGAGCCAGAGCTCGGGCAGGGCCGAGGAGATGCGGTCGCGGGCCAGGTTGACCAGCAAGGCGGCGACGATCGCGCCGACCAGGCTGTGGCGGCCACCGATGGCGACCCAGATGATCATCTCGATCGAAGGCACGACGCCGACCAGAGCCGGGGAGACCACGCCGGCGTGCAGCGTGAAGAGGGCGCCGGCGAGCCCCGCGAGCATGGCCGCCGCGGTGAAGGCCGCCACCTTGTAGGGCGTCGGATCATAGCCCAGGAAGCGCATCCGGTTCTCGCCGTCCCGCACCGCCCGGAGCAGCGTGCCGAAGCGCGAGCCGCGAACCAGGGCGAGCAGCAGGCCAGCGGCCACGAGGGCGGCCAGGGTGAACCAGTAGAGACCGCGGACGGCGCCCTGGGTGTTCAGGTCGATCCCGAGGAGGGTCGGGAACTCCGTCAAGCCGTTGAAGCCGCCGGTGGTGGCCTGCTGGCTGATGAGCAGGGTCGCGAAGGCCAACGCCATGGCCTGGGTGATGAGCGCGAAATAGGTGCCGCCCACCCGGCGGTGGAAGACCATCCAGGAGAAGAGGGACGCTACGATCCCGGGGATGGCGATGACGCCTGCCAGCGCCACGAGCGGGTTCTCGAACGGCGTCCACCACCAGGGCAGCGCTTTCAATCCGCTCCAGATCATGAAGTCCGGGATCTCGCCGGGGCCGAGCGCCGAGAGCTTCAGGTGCATGGCGAGCGCATAGCCGCCGAGGCCGAAGTAGACGCCCTGGCCCAGGCTGAGGATGCCGGTCTCGCCCCACAGCAGCACGACGCCCAGGGCCAGGATGCCCAGCGCCATGAAACGGGCGACCAGGTTCAGGTCGTAGGAGCCGATCACGAACGGCAGGACCGCCGCGGCCGCGACAGCAATCGCCAGGATGAAAGCTTTTGCGGGCTTCATGCGCGGCTCAGGCGTCGAGCGCCCGGGAACGCGGAGCGAGGACCCCCTGCGGCCGGAACTGGATGAAGGCGATGACCAGGACCAGCATCAGGACCTGGGCGACACTGACGTCGACGAAGATCTGCGCCATCGCCGAGAAGAGGCCGAGGATAACCGCCGCCGCGGTGGAGCCGGCAATGCTCCCGAGGCCGCCCATGACCACGACGAGGAAGGCGGGGACGATGTAGGTCTGACCCACGGTGGGGGTGACGGGACCGAGAAGGCCGAGGGCCACGCCGGCGAGGCCCGCGACGCCGGAGCCCAGGGCGAACATCACCATGTCCACGCGGCGGATGTCGATGCCAACGGCCGCCGCCATCATGCGGTCCTGGTTCACGGCGCGCACCAACAGGCCGATCCGCGTGCGGGTCAGCAGCAGCGCCAGGCCGCCCAGCAGCAGGACGCAGAGCACGAGGATCAGGATCCGGGTTGTGGGCAGCGACAGCGGGCCCAGGGTCACGGCGGTGTTCATCCAGGCCGGTGCGCGCACCTCGACGCCAATCGGCCCGAAGATGTTGCGGGCCGCCTGCTGCAGGATGAGACTGAGGCCCCAGGTGGCCAGCAGGGTATCGAGCGGACGCGCGGCGAGGCGGCGGATCAGGATCGCCTCGATCGCCGCCCCCATGAGGGCCGATCCGGCGAACGCAGCCGGCAGGGCCAGCAGCAGGCCCGCCGTGCCGGGGACGGCCTTCATCACCAGATAGGCGATGTAGCCGCCCAGCATAAGCAGCTCGCCGTGGGCCATGTTGATGACCCGCATGAGGCCGAATGAGAGCGCCAGCCCCAGCGCCGCCAGCAGGTAGAGCGAGGCGACGCTCAGGCCATTGAACCCCTGGCCCAGGGCCAGAACCACGCCGTCCATGGGCTTGCCGTGCTTTCGTTCGCTAAGCCGGATCAGGTCGGCGCGCAGGTTTTTCCGGGGAACGCCAGGCGGTCGTAGGGCTCGGGCGCGATCGGCGCGGGCGACCTGGAGATGATCTTGAACTGGCCCGCCGTATCGAGCTGGCCGACGTAGGCGGTCTGCACCAGGCTCTGGTTGGCGGCGAACTTCACGCCACCCATAGGCGAGGGGCTGTCGGCGAGGGCGACGGCGGCCTTGCGGACGGCGGTGGGGTCGAAGGTCTTGGCTTTCTCGACGGCCGCCTTCCACTGGTAGACGTTGATGTAGCCGTGGACCATCGGATCGGTGACGACCGCGTCGGCGCCATGCTTTTTCTTGTAGGCCGCGACGAAGGCCTGGTTCTCCGGGGTGTCGAGGCTCTGGAAGTAGTTCCAGGCCGCATAGCTGCCCTGGACCAGCTGCGGGCCCATCGCCTGGGCCTCCTGCTCGCCGATCGAGAAGGACATCACCGGCAGGGTGGTCGTCGAGACGCCCGCCGCGGCGAGCTGCTTGAAGAAGGCGACGTTGGAGTCGCCGTTCAGGGTCGAGAAGATGATGTCCGGCTTGGCCGCCTGGATCTTGGCGATCACCGTCGAGAAGTCGGCGCCGCCGAGGGGAACGTACTCCTCGCCGGCGGTGGCGAGTTTGCGGTCGGCGATGTGGGTCTTGAGGATCAGGTTGGCGGTGCGTGGGAACACATAATCCGAGCCGACGAGGAAGTAGTTCTTGAACCCCTGCGCCACGGCCCAGTCCAGGGCCGGCAGGATCTGCTGGTTGGGCTGGGCGCCCGAGTACATGATGTTCGGAGAGCACTCGTTGCCCTCGAACTGCACGGGGTACCAGAGCAGGTTGTTGGTCCGCTGGAACACCGGCTGCATCGCCTTGCGGCTCGCCGAGGTCCAGCCGCCGAAGACCGTGACGACCTTGTTGCTCTCGATCAGCTTCGCGGCCTTCTGGGAGAAGGTGACCGGGTCGGACGCGCCGTCCTCGACCACGGCCTCGAGCTGGCGTCCCAGGACGCCGCCGGCCGCATTGATCTCCTCGATGGCCATCAGTTCAGCGTTCTTCACTGTCACTTCGCTGATCGCCATGGTCCCGGTCAGCGATTGCAGGACGCCGACCTTCACCGGGCCGCTGTCCTTGCTGCAGCTGACGAGCGCCACGCTCGCCAGGAGCACGGCCATGCGGCGCGACACGCCCTTGCGAAACAGATCCATCGAACTCTCCAGGGGACCGCCAGACACAAGAAGGGGGTGCGCCCCATCCGCCACGTTCCAGCAGCGTATGAAGCGCCCATGTGGGGCGGTATGGGGCGTTTGACGTAGGCATCCGCGGGCCAAATGGGCCCCTACGTCATTTGCCCCATACGGCGGCCGCGGCCCCCTGACCTACGGTTCGGACAGGGGGTGTCTGGCCGGCTTCGCGGACGCCGCCCGCGGTTCAGAGCGGCGAGTGGCCCATGCGATTGCCTTCCATCCTGCGCGAGCCCCTCGTCGCCTTCGCCGGCCTGGGGGGCGCGTTCTTCCTGCTCTACCACCTGTCCAGCGCCGACGAGCGGGTGATCGAGGTGAGCAAGTCCGACCAGACGAGCGTGATCGCGGACTATGAAATGTTGACCGGCCGGAAGGCGGACGCCGCGCAGAAGAAGGTCCTGGTCGAGGACTACATCGCCAACGAGGTGCTGTTCCGCGAGGCCATCGCCCGGGGCCTGCACCTGACCGACCGGGAGACCCGCCAGAAGCTCACCGACAAGATGCGGTTCCTCATCGCGGGGGCGCCGGCGGAGCCGACCGAAGAGCAACTGATCGACTTCTATTCCGAGAACCTGGACCTCTACCGCTCCGAGCCGAAGGTCTCGTTCGACCACGTCTTCTACCAGGCCCAGCCGACCGACGCGCCCAAGCTGCTGAAGGTGCTCAACGACGGCGGCGCGGTGCAGGGCGATGAGTTCTGGATGGGCCATCAGATGGTCAACTACGGCCAGAGTATGGTCCGCGGCATGTTCGGCCAGGCGTTCCTGGAGCGGATCGATCGCGCGCCCAAGGGCGCGTGGATCGGCCCAATCGCCTCGATCCGCGGCATCCACTTCGTCCGCGTGAACGGTGTCTCCGAGCCCGAGATGATGCCCTATGTCCAGGTGCGCGATCAGGTGCGCCAGGACTGGAGCAACCGCCAGATCGAGGCGGCGATTTCGGGCCAGATGAAGGTCCTCAAGCCGAAGTACGAGATCCATGTCGAGCGCTAGTCGTCTCGCGCTCTTCGTCGTCGCCCTGTGGCTGGTCGCCGGCGCCGCACATGCCGACGTCTTCCGGGCCATCCGCTTCGATTTCGCCATGGGCGAGCAGCCCGGCGCCTATGAGCTCAGCGTCGGCCTGCCGCAGACGGCGGCGAACCTATTGCCCCTGAAGTACCCGAACCATTGCCGTGAGACCGGCGTCGACCGCCGGCTGTCGGAGGGTCAGCTGCTGCTGGTCTTCGCGATGCAGTGCGACGGCCCGCTGAAGCCCTCGGATCGGATCGTCGTGCCCTGGACGCTGGACGGGGCGCTGTTCGCGTCCAGCCGCATGGGCGGAGGCGCGGCCTCGGCGGTGGAGACGACGGGGGCAGGCGCCGAGCTGCCGATCGGCCGCACCGGGATCGTCGAACGCAGCCTGGGCGAGGTGGCGGGCGACTACCTCTGGCAGGGCTTCATCCACATCCTGACGGGTTGGGACCACCTGGCCTTCGTGCTGTGCCTCTGCCTGCTGACGCGGGGCAAGACGCTGCTCCTGTTGGTGACCACCTTCACGCTCGGCCACTCGCTGTCGCTGGCGCTGGCCTTCTTCGAGGTGGTGAAGATCCCCGTGCCGCCGGTCGAGGCGGTGATCGCGTTGTCGATCGCCTTCATGGCCCGCGAAGCCCTGATGCGCGATGTGGGCGACGAAGAGACCTCGGCGATGCGCGCCCGCCACATGGCCGTGGTGGCGGGTTTCGGCCTGCTGCACGGCCTGGGCTTCGCCAGCGTCCTGGGCGACCTCGGGTTGGTGCAGTCCGAGCGCGTGCCGGGGCTGATCTTCTTCAACCTCGGGGTCGAGGCCGGGCAGCTGGCCTTCGTGGCGTTCGTGACGGCGGTGATGTGGGCCGCGACGCGGGCGCGCCTGGCCGAGCCGGTGCGGATGGCGGCGCTCTACGGGGCCGGCGTGCTGGGATGCTTCTGGGTGTTCGAGCGGGTCGTGGGCTTCACGCCGGGACTGACGTGAGGCGAGATGAGTCTGACTTCGCCGCCTTGCGCGCGGCCGCCGCCGCGGCGCTGAACGGCGGGGACATGCTGCAGGTCGGGCGCCTGGCCCAGGCGATGGTGAAGGTCCGGCCGCAGGCGGCGGAGGGGCATTTCTTCTTCGGCCTGGCGGCGGAGGCGATCGGCCGGACGGGCCTCGCCCTCCAGGCGCTGGACGAGGCGATCCGGATCGCGCCGAACGCCGAGTATCCGGCCCAGAAGGCGCGGCTGCTTCTGGCCGCCCGCCAAGATGGTCCGGCGCGTCGGGCGGCCGAGGCGGCCCTCGCCAAGGGCCCTGCGGATCCATCGACGCTGGACACCATCGGCTGCGTCTTCACCCGCCTGGGCGAGCACGCGACAGCCCTGCCGCTGTTCGAGACTGCGACCGCCAAGACGCCGCGCGACACGCACCTACGCTTCAACCTGGCGAGCACGCTGGGCTTCCTCGGCCGCTTCGAGGAGGCCCGTGGACACTACGAGGCGATCCTGGCGGCCGAGCCCACCAACGGCCGCGCGCACCTGGCGCTGTCGACGGCGGGGCGCGCGCGGCCCGACGCGAACCACATCGCCCGCTTGGACGCGGCGCTGGCGGCATCGCCGAGTCCGGACGACGAGCTGCAGATCCGCTACGCCCTGGCCAAGGAGCACGAGGAGCTGGGGCAGCACGCCGAGGCCTTCGCCCACCTGCGCCGGGCCAACAGTCGCAGGCGGGCCGAGTTGGCCTACGATCCCGACTTCGAGAGGCGGATCTTCGCGGCGCTGGAGGATAGTTTCGCCGGCGAAGGCTACTTCCAGGGCGAGGGGCAGGACTCGGCCGCGCCGATCTTCGTGGTCGGCCTGCCCAGGACGGGCACGACGCTCATCGACCGCATCCTGTCGTCGCATCCGGACGTCCGCTCGGCCGGGGAGCTGCAGGCGATGCCGCTGGCGGTGAAGCTGGAGGGCCAGTCGGGCACGCCCTTCGTCATCGACCCCGAGACGGTGGCCGCCGCCGCAGGGCTGTCGCCGGCGCAGGTCGGCGGCGCCTATATGGCGCGGGCCGCGGCGCACCACGGGGCCGGCGAGCGCTTCGTCGACAAGCTGCCGCTGAATTTCCTGTATGTGGGACACATCGCCCGCGCCCTGCCCAACGCTTCGATCGTGTGCCTGCGCCGCAACCCGATGGACAGCGTCTGGAGCAACTACAAGAACCTCTTCTCCACCGAATTTTCCTATTACAACTACTCGTACGATCTGCTCGACGCGGCGGCCTACTACGTGCTGTTCGACCGGCTGATGGCCTTTTGGGAGCGGCGGTTCCCGGGGCGGGTGCTGCAGGTGAGCTACGAGGGCGTGGTCGAAGACCAGGAGGGTTGGACGCGCCGGCTGCTGGCCCACTGCGGCCTCGCCTGGGACGAGGCCTGCCTGCGCTTCCACGAGAACACCGCCGCGGTCTCGACGCCCAGCGCCACCCAGGTGCGGCGGCCTCTCTATCGGGATGCGATGGCGCGCTGGCGGGCCTACGAGGCCGAGCTGGAGCCGGTGCGGCGCTATTTCGAGGCCGCCGGCATCGCGATCGACTGACACGAAAAGGGGCGCCCCTCGCGGAGCGCCCCTCGTCGTCGTCAGAGGGAGACTCGATCAGTACCTGTAGCGCAGCTCGACCCCCATGGTCCGGGGCCGCAGCACGCCGTAGGCGTAGTAGCGCTTGGTCACGCCATCGACCTTGCCGACCGTCGAGAAGTCGTTGGCCACCGAGATGACGGCGTATTCGTTGAAGATGTTGTCGGCGAACAGGGAGGCCTGCCAGTTGTCCTTCGACACGCCGATCGAGGCCTTGTTCACCCAGTAGTCCGGGATCACCTCGCCGCTGCCGCGCAGACCGATCTTGGAATAGATCTCGCCGGTGTAGATCACCGACCAGCCGGCGTTCAGCTCCAGGCCGTTCGCCAGCGGGCGGTTGTAGTTCACCGCCGCGGCCCCCGCGTGCTTCGGGCTCGCCGGCAGGCGGTCGCCGGCGAAGACGTCGAACACGCCGTCGACCACCTTGGGCGCGCTCGAGCTCAGCTTGGCGTCGTTGTAGGCGTAGTTGCCCGAGACCGTGATGTTCTCGGTGACACGGCCGTTGAACGAGAACTCGAAGCCCTGCGACCTGGCCTTGGCGGCGTTGGCGGTGATGCCGACCGCGCCGTTGACGGTGCGGCTGGAGACCTGAACGTCCTTCCAGTTGATGTGATAGATCGAGCCGGTCAGCGCCAGGCGCCCGTCGAGGACCCGGGCGCGGACGCCTAGTTCCTTGTTGAGTGTCTTGTCGGGACCGTAGAACAGCTCATTCGGCAGGGCGCAGACGTTCTGGCCTGCCGGCAACGGCTGAGGGCAGGGGGCTACGCGGTTCACGCCGCCGATGCGGTAGCCGTTGCTGACGGTCGCGTAGACCATCAGGTCGTCGTTGAACTTGTAGGAGGTGTTGGCCTTGTAGACCGCGCCGTCGTCGGCGGTGTCGCCGCTGCGGACCCGGTAGTTGATCGCCGGGTAGACCGTGCGGATCAGCGGGGTCGCGGTGCCTCCGGTGATGCGCGCCGCGTACTCGAAATAGCGGGCGCCGCCGGTGATCTGCCAGGCGTCGGTGATCTTGTAGGTGACTTCGCCGAACACCGCCTTCTCCTCGGTCGTGGAGGAGGTGAAGGAGGCGTACTCGATCGCGTCCGGCCGGTTGATGCCGTAGAACTGAGGCAGGCCCGGCACGATCTCGAACGAGAAGGTCTCGGCCTTGAAACGGTTGTAGAAGGCGCCGACCACCCAGCTGATCGGGCCGTCGTAGCTCGAGACCAGGCGGACTTCCTGGTTGAACTGCTCGTAGTCCGCGCCGCCCACGGTGTAGGAGGCGAAGGCCGGGAACAGCTGGTAGCCGTAGTCCAGGTCCAGCAGCAGGTCGGTCTGATCGTTGCTGCTGCGCACCTTCTGCCGCGAGAACGCCGTGGCCGAGACGACGTCGGCGAAGTCGAAGAGGTTGGCCTCGATCTCGGCGCTATACAGCGTCGACATCCGCTTGCTGGGCTCCTCGAAGCGCCAGGGACCTTCGTACTTGCCAGTGCCCAGCACGCCCGCGCCGTTCGCCTGGCGGCCGTGGGTCTTGGTGTCTTGGTAGACGTAGGAGAGGGTCGCCTTGAAATCGTCGTTGGGCGTGAGCAGCAGGCTCTCGCGGATGGCCAGCGTCTCTTCGTCGTTGAGGTCCTTCTTCTTCTTCAGGTTCGCGGCCACGTCGGCCGGATTGGAGAAGTTCGGCTCGGGCCTGGATACGCCGGGCGTGCGGACCAGGTACGGATAGTCGATGAAGCCGGGGTCGTCGTAGTAGCCGACGACGCTGCGCAGGGCGACGTGGTCCTGCAGGATCGGGATGTTGATGGCCGCGTCGCCGTTCCAGCCCAGCGAACTGCTCTTGGAGAGGGCGTAGCTGCGGGCGTGCAGGTCGACGCTGAAGTCGTTGGTGTCTGGCCGCTTGGGCATGTAGCGCGCGGCGCCTGCCATGGTGCCGAGGCCGTAGAGCGTGCCCTGCGGGCCGAGCAGCACCTCGACGCGGTCGATGTCGAGCAGCTTCAGGTCAAGGTACAGCGGCACTTCGCCGAGGTAGGTGGCCACCGCGCCGCCCGAGGTGTTGCCGCCCGTGACCCCGGTGTTGTTGGCCGTGAGGCCGCGCACCACCAGGTTGCCCGTGCCGCGCGGCCCGGTGTCGATCATGGTGACGCCCGGCGTGAAGGACGCCAGGTCCTTGATGTCGTCGAGGCGCTGGGTCTCCAGCGTCTCGGAAGAGACCGCCGAGATGTTGATCGGCACGTCCTGAAGGTTCACGGCCCGGCGCGTGCCGGTGACGATGAGTTCTTCCAGGGTCCTCCCGTCGCCGCCGTCGGCCGCTGCATCCGCCGCGAAAGTCGACGTGGCGAAGCAAAGTCCTGAGAGAATGCTCGCCGAAAGTAGGTAGTGCTTAAGCCTCATGATCATCCCCCTTGGCTCGAGCAGATGTCCGAGCGCTGCAGCTGAATGGAGACTCCTAGAGGCGTATCGATATGGACGCGGAAATCTTTCCCATGCGCGCCCGGACGTCGACTTACTACGCCCCTGGCCGCTCATTTCCTGAGACTGACCAGCAGAGCCTCCCGATGCTGCGGACCTTAGGGACGGGCTGCTAGGCCTTGTATGGGGTGTTTGACGTAGGCGCCGGCCGTGCGCGGGGCCTACGTCAAACGGCGCATACGCTGCAGCCCCAAGGCCCCGTAGCCTCCGCAATCGTCCGCCCCAATGTGAGGCGGTGGGGTGCGCGTTTCAGACCCGCGGCCCCGAGGGGGCGACGGGGACATGGCCTTGCGTAAGAAAACTCTCGCCGGTGTTCTCCTGGCGTCGGTCGCCATGCTGCTGGCCGGCGTCGCGGCCCAGAGCCAGGGGCTGCCGCCGATCTCGGGACGCGACGTCACCAACGCGGTGGAGCCGGTGACCATCCCCGAAGACCTGCAGGCGAAGCTCAGCGTCCTGCCGAAGGAGAAGCTGGACATCATCAGGAGCGGGCGCACCTCGCGCTATGTCCGGCCCGAGCGGATGTTCGCCAAGTTGCGCACGATCAGCGGCCCGCAGATGATCGCATACATCGACGCCATCCTCTCGGTGACCGACGCCGGCGAATACAAGGCAGGGCGCGACAAGCCGACCATCTCGCTCAACACCAAGTCGCCGCAGTTCAACGCCTGGAAGGTGCTGCGCCCGCAGACGATGAACCCCAAACGCGAGGCGGGGCCGCTGGAGCTGGGCAAGTACATTGGCGGCTTCGGTGGTGGCGGCATCCCGACGTTTGCCAATGCGCCACCGGCCCTGACCTACGCTGACCTGGTCGCTGGCAAGGTCGATGTCGCCATTGTTGGTGCGCCCCTCGACATGGGGTCTGGTTGGCGGGATGCGCTGCACGGCCCGGTCCTGCTGCGCGCCACCGGCGGCGCCGGCGGCAACGACATGTATTCGATGATCAATCCGAACACGGAGCTGAAGATCGTCGACTTCGGCGACATCGCCATGGACAACCTCTCGACCGAGCGCAGCGTGCGCCACGTCCGCGAGGTGGTCCGCGACATCGCCAAGACCGGCGCGATCCCTATCGTCATCGGCGGCGACCACTCGCTGGAATACCCGAACCTGGCGGGCATCACCGACGTCCACGGCAAGGGCAACGTCGGAGTCGTCCACTTCGATTCGCACTACGATATCGGCCGCGACCGGGTGCACCTGATCGACCATGGCCAGCCGGTCTACCGCGTCATCAGCGAGGGCCACGTCCCGGGCAAGAACTACGTCCAGGTCGGGCTGCGCGCCCGCGGTCCGGACGCCAAGACCTTCCAGTGGATGCGCGACCAGGGCATGCGCTATCACACCATGGTCGACGTCGAGCGCCGCGGCTGGGACGCGGTGATGAAGGACGCGGTCGCCGAGGCGAAGGTCAGCGCCAAGAAGCTCTGGATCTCGTTCGACATCGATGTCCTGGACCCGGCGTTCATGCCCGCCACCGGCACGCCCGTGCCCGGCGGCCTGACCATGCGCGAGGCCCAGCCGATCATGCGCCGGCTGTGCGCCGAGAACGATATCGCGGGCATCGATATCGTCGAGTACGCGCCGTACCTGGACACCAGCTACAAGACCGCGCTCAACACCAACTTCCTGCTGAACGCCTGCCTGAGCGGCATCGCCATGCGCAAGAAGGGGCTGACCCAGGAGCACTACCTCAGCCCGATCTCCTCCATGGACCGCCCCGCCGCAACCGCGCCGCCGCCACCTCCGCCGCCAAAACCAGCGACAGCGACCAAGGCCCTTCCGCCTGCGAAAGGAACCCGTCGATGAGCGTTTTGTCCCGTCGCATGGGCGCCCGCCTCGCGGTCTGCGCCGCGGTCCTGCTGCTGGGCCTGGGCGCTCAGGCGGCTCCGAAGACCTTCGAGTATCCGGCTTCCCTGGCCCCCAAGCTCTCGGGTCTCAGCCCCGACGAGCGGGCCTTCATCGGCGACGCCGCCAAGCTGGAGTCGTTTGGCCTCACGCCCGAGCGCCTGAGCATCGAATTCGAGGCGCGCGACGCCGCCGAGGTAAAGGCCTACGTCGCAGGCCTGCTGAGCGTGGTCGAGGAGTCCCGCTTCCACGAGGGAGACCTGGGCGAACTGCCGCTCAACCCCGAGGCCAGCTCGTTCAACGGCGGGACGGTGCTGCGCCCGGCGATCCTCGACGAGCGCACCCGCGACCCGGGCCCGATTAGCCTTCAGCGCTACCTGCACCAGCGGACCGGCATCCCGACCTTCGCCAACGCGCCGGTGGCCGTCCGCAAGGAGGACCTGGTCGCCGGCAAGATCGAAGTGGCTTTCGTCGGCGTCCCGCTCGACATGAGCTCGGGCTACCGCGACGCCAAGCACGCGCCGACCACCCTGCGGGTAACTGACGGCCTGGTCGGCTCGGACGTGGACGCCCAGGTCGACCCGACGCTCGTGCTGCGGATCGCGGACTACGGCAACCTCTCGGTCGACAACATGAGCATCGAGCGCACGATCGGGCATGTACGCTTCATGATCGCCGACATGGTGTCGACGGGCGCCGTGCCGTTCATCGTCGGGGGCGACCGGGCGCTGACCTATCCCGACGTGGCCGGCGTGGTGGACACCCTTGGGAAGGGCAAGGTGGCGCTGGTGTCGTTCAGCCCCCATCCTGACGCGATCGCCGACTTCGACCACGAACTGGTGGACGCCATCGCCGTCGGCCGGGTGCTGAGCGAAGGCCTGGTCGAGGGCAAGAACCTGGTCCAGATCGGGCTGCGGGGGCCGCAGGCCAAGGCCGCCGACCTGCGGCGCCTGGCCGACCAGGGCGTGCGCTATCACACCATGGCCGAAGTGGAGAAGTCGGGCTGGGAGTCGGTGATGTCCAAGGCGCTCAAGGAGGTGACGGGCGGCGCCGAGGGCGTGTTCATCTCGTTCGACATGAGTGTTCTGGACCCCGGCGATGCGCCCGGCGTCGGCCGTCCCGTGCCCGGCGGCCTGACCATGCGCGAGGCCACGCCGCTGGTGCGCCGGCTCTGCGCCGAGACCAGGATCGTGGGCTTCGAGATGCTGGACATCGCGCCGATCATGGACCCGACCTACAAGACCGCAATGAACGCCAACCGCATCATGAACGCCTGCCTGAGCGGTATCGCGCTGCGGAAGGAAGGCCTTACCAAGCCGGGCTACCTCAGCCCCGTCAGCCTCGGGGCGAAGCGCTGAGGAGGTCGCGTACGGCGGCGGCTCACCCGTCGCGGGTCTCGCTCAACCGGGCGGCCAGGCAGCCGGTTACGTTGGCGACGCCGAAGCTGACGCCGCTGAGGTTGCGGCCGGCGGGAACGCCTGGCATGGGCGCGGATAGGCCGAGGCGTAGCAGACCGGCACGCCGTCTTTCGTCCGCAGCGCATTGCGGTCGCGCGGGACGTCCCAGTCGATGTCGACTCCGACGACGCTGGGCGGGAGCCCGGCCGGGCACGTGACTTCCGTCCCGGCTTGTCGTCCAGGCGCCCGGTTGGAGAGTGCTGAATTGCCTACCGCGCGAATTGAGGCGAGGCGATCACGCGGCGTGACGGATCGGAACGATGTTCGAGGGGCAACGGACCAACACCCCTGAAACAGGGTGCTACGGTCGGAAACTGACCGAATTGGCGCGAGAACCCGCTGGTACGCTTGCTGGTATTTTGCCTCTCGGAACGCAAATTCCCCTCGGAAATGTGAGTCCTGCCGGGCCCACTGCGGCGGTGTGAAACCGCGTGAACGAGCTGTCGATTCTGGGACCTATTTGGGACCTGGAAATGGTTAAGCTTGTTTCAGTGGGGTAAAATGTCTAGCTAAATCAGGAGCTTATTAAGATGTCGGGCGCCAGCACAACATCATGGCGAAGATGGTCCTAGGGTTGTAACGGGCTGTTTCAGGGTCGTCTATTTCGACTCTAACGGACTGAAAATGCTCAATATCACGTTTTCAGGAGTTTGCGCACGCTGGCGTTGAGTTTCGCCGATTTGTGACCTATTTGGGCCCTAGGTCACAGCTAGGTCACAGTTTTCGCACGCCCAAAGCCAAGCTCACGCCCGCATTCTGCGAGGACGTCCAGCCTGTCGAGGGCCGGCAGGTGTCCTACCTCGACAAGGACGCCAAGGGACTGGAGCTCGTGTTTCCGGCGATGGCCGGAAGTCCTGGAGCTTTCGATATCGTACGCGTGAGGGTCGCCAGGCGCGCGTGACGCTCGGCGTCTATTCGACCGCTTCGGCGTCAAGGAGGCCCGGGCGGCCGCTCGCAAGACGCAGGTGCTCGTGGATGAAGGCGGCGATCCCGCCACGTCCCGCCGCGTCGCCAAGCTCGAAGCGTCGACGGAGCACCTCAAGACATTCGGCGAGCTGGCGGGCGCATACTTCAGGGCGACCGAAGCGGGTCGGTGTCGGCCCAAGCGCGCCTCGAGTTTGAAGCGCGAGCGGATGGTCTATCGCGTCCATGTCGAAGGGCCGCTCGCCGACATTCCCATCGACATGCTCAGTCGCCGGACGATCAAATCGGTCCTCGAACGCATGCTCGACAAGGGCGTGACGTCGCAGGCGGTGAAGGCTCAGGCCATCATCCGGCAGATGCTGACCTACGCTGTCAATGAAGAGCGGATCCCGTTCAACTTCATCGCCAACATGGCGCCGGTCGCTCCCGAGAACGTCAGGATGCGCGTCTATACGGACGCCGAGATCGAGGCGATCTGGAGGGGTGTGGCCGAGCCCGACAGCCTGATCATTCCGGACGCCGTCGCTGAGAAGCGGCGCGAGGGGAGCCTAGTGCAGATCGGCCAACCGATGCGCATTGCGATCCAGCTGGTCTTCCTGCTGCTCCAGCGCCGCAA
>Ga0209257_1002296_pt1 | contig 19427 bp, 18 predicted proteins | sample AraplaCvi_mCL_r2_FD_184277 | JGI IMG/M metagenome (GOLD analysis project Ga0209257, IMG submission 184277) | Arabidopsis root microbial communities from North Carolina, USA - plate scrape MF_Cvi_mCL_r2 (SPAdes) (version 2) | ecosystem: Host-associated > Plants > Roots > Endosphere | place: USA...
GGTCGGCAGCCGGCATACGTGCTGTTCCTTGAACTCGATCCGCGCCGCGTCGACGTCAACGTGCATCCGGCCAAGCACGAAGTGCGGTTCCGCGATGCGCGCCTGATCCACGATTTCGTCTATCGCACGCTGCAGAACGCGCTGGCCGAGACGCGCGCCGGCATGGTCGCGGGCGTGGCGGGCATGCCAGCGAACGACCTGCCGTCCACGCCTGCGTTCGGCGGGCAGGGCAACCTCGCGCCGGCGTACACCTACCTCGATCGCGCCTCGCAATCGCCGCTGCCGATGCAGATCGCCGAAACGCGCGCCGGCTACGCAGCGTTGTACGGCGGTGGTTCGTCGACCGCGGTTGGGCCCTCGTTCGCGCAGGCATCGCAGCCGACCGCGCTGCCGCACAGCGACGACGCCACGTTGCCGCCGCTGGGCTACGCGATCGCGCAGTTGCACGGCATCTACATCCTGGCTGAAAGCGCCGAAGGCCTTGTCGTCGTCGACATGCACGCCGCGCACGAGCGCATCGGCTACGAGAAGCTCAAGCACGCGCACGACGGTGAAGGCCTGCGCACGCAGCCGTTGCTGGTGCCGTCGACGCTGGCGGTGTCCGAGCGCGAAGCCGACGTCGCCGAACGCGAGGCGCAGACGCTGGCCGAGCTCGGTTTCGAGGTGACGCGCAGCGGCCCGCAGTCGCTGACATTGCGTTCGGTGCCGGCGCTGCTCGCGCACGGCGACGTCGAAGCGCTGTTGCGCGACGTGCTGGCAGACCTGCGCGAACACGGCGAATCGCGACGCGTCGGCGCCGCGCGCGACGAACTGCTGGCGACCATGGCCTGCCACGGCGCGGTTCGCGCCAACCGGCGTCTCACCTTGCCCGAGATGAACGCCCTGCTGCGCGAAATGGAAATCACCGAACGCTCCGGCCAATGCAATCATGGCCGTCCCACGTGGGCACGTTTCACGCTGCCCGATATCGACCGCTGGTTCCTGCGAGGACGTTGAATGGCTTCAGTCGCGAAGGGCGCAATGATCTTCATGATGCTGGGTGCGATCACGGCCTGCGGGCCCAAGCAGGACGACGCCGCCAGCGCCGAGAAGGCGAAGGCCGCGCAGGTGGCGTTCCAGAACGAACTCGACCTGGTCCGCCAGCAGCGCGTCGTCGAACTCACCAAGCCCGATGGTTGGACCAGCCTCGTCGGCTTGCACTGGATCGATCCGGGCTCGCACTACATCGGTTCGTCGGCCGGCAACGGTATCAAGCTGTCGGTCGGTCCGGCGCACCTGGGCATGGTCGACCTCAGCCCCGGCCGCGTCCGCTTCGTACCGGAAAAGGGCGCGGCGATCACGCTCGACGGCCAGCCGTTCACGGCCGAAGCCATCCTGCGCTCCGACGACGCGCCGACCGGCCCCAGCGTCATCGGCTTCGATGACGGCAAGGGACTGGCGACGGTGATCAAGCGCGGCGACCGCTACCTGCTGCGCGTGAAACACGCCGATGCGCCCACGCGCACCGGTTTCCGCGGCATCGAATACTGGCCGACCGGTGCCGACTGGCGCGTGCAAGGCCGCTTCGTGCCGCATGAAGCGGGCAGGACGCTCGAAGTCGCCAACATCATCGGCACGACCGATGCAGTGCCGAACCCCGGCGCGATCGAGTTCGAACGCGACGGCAAGACCTTCCGCATCGAAGCGCTGGACGAGGGCGAGGAGACGCTGTTCCTGGTCTTCGCCGATCGCACCAGCGGGCACGGCAGTTATCCGGCCGGACGCTTCCTCGACGTCGCCAAGCCTGGCGTCGGCGGCACGGTCGTGCTCGACTTCAACCAGTCGCGCAATCCGCCGTGCGCATTCACGCCTTTCGCGACCTGCCCGCTGCCGCCGCCCGAAAACCGGCTGGACCTGGCGATCCAGGCCGGCGAGAAAACCTACGCCCACTCCGCTCCCTGATTCCGGAACACCGTCCCGATGCGTCGCCGCCTCAAGCTCCTGTGCCTTTCGCTCGCCGCCGCCGTCGGCCTGATGTCGGTGGCGCTCGCCGTCGAACAGGCGCGCTCGCCAGCGCAGGCCGCGCCTTCGCAAACCGCGGGCGTCGCGCCGGCCGTGGTCAACGCGCCGCCGGCCAAGGCACCGCCGGTGCCGCTGCTGTGGAAGGTGTCCGATCGCGACAACGCGGTGTACCTGCTGGGTTCGTTCCACCTGCTGAAGGCCGACGATTACCCGATCTCCGGCGACATCGACCAGGCCTTCGCCAGCGCCGACAAGGTCGTCTTCGAAGTACCGCCGGAGCAGATGATGGATCCGGCGATGGCACAGAAATTCCTCGCTGCCGCGGGCTATTCCGATGGCCGCACGCTCAGCGAGGTGCTGCCGGCGACGCTGCGCGAGAAGTTCAAGCGCATCCTCGCGCAGCGCGGTGCGTCGATCGCGCAGTTCGACGCCTACGAGCCGTGGTTCGTGAACCTGTCGCTGATGCTGGGTGTGTCGCAGCAGATGGGCTTCCGCCCGGATATGGGCCTGGACCAGGTGCTGATGCAGCAGGCGCTGGCGGGCAAGAAGCCGACCGGCGGGCTGGAGTCGATCGACCTGCAGCTGGGCGTGCTCGATTCCACGCCGATGAACGAACAGGTGACGTCGCTGAAGGAATTCCTCGACAAGCCCACCGAGATGCCGGGCATGTTGAGCGACCTGCACGGTGCGTGGCGCGATGGCGACCTCGCACGGCTGGACACGCTCACGCGCGAGGAAATGCGCGAGAAGACGCCCGAGACGTATCGCATCGTCAACGTCGAGCGCAACGACGCGTGGGTGCCGCAGATCCAGCAGATGCTCGACGGGCAGAAGAAGGGCGACACGCTGGTCGTCGTCGGCGCGCTGCACCTGCTCGGCGAGGATGGCGTCGTCGAGAAGCTGCGGGCGAAGGGCTATACGGTCGAGCGCGTGTGCTCGGTGTGCGCGCCGGCGCCGGCAGTCGAGGCATCTCAGGCTTCGCCAGCGAAGTAGACGATTCGCGGGACACGCAGCGTTCTCCGGCCGTCATTCCCGCGAAGGCGGGCATCCCTCCATCCGAAGCGCCAGGCTGGATGAAGCGGCCGTGCCGTCGCAGAGGGCATGCGGCCTTTCGAAATGCCGGAATAGCCGCTGAAAGATCGACTCCCGCCGTCGCGGGAATGACCGCTTCGATATGGCAGCGTCAAAGCGTCGTTGTGCCGCCGAAGGCGATATCCGCCTATGCCGCAACCAGGACGATGCAATCCACCGGGCATGCTGGAACGCACAGTTCGCAGCCGGTGCACAGCGGGTCGATGACGGTGTGCATGTGTTTGGAGCCGCCGACGATCGCATCGACCGGGCACGCCTGGATGCACTTGGTGCAGCCGATGCAGTCGGCTTCGACGATCAGCGCCACCTGCGGCGACTTGTGTTCGCCACGCGTGCGATCGAACGGTTTCGCCGGCACTTCGAGAAGGCGGGCCAGCGCACGCGCTCCTTCATCGCCGCCGGGCGGGCAGTGGTCGATCCCCGCCTCGCCGCGCGCCATCGCTTCCGCGTACGGCCGGCAACACGCGTAACCGCACTGCCCGCATTGGGTTTGCGGGAGCAGGCGGTCGAGGCGCTCGGTGATCTGCGTGATTGGTGATTCGTGATTGGTGATTGGCGAAGGCATGGCATCCGATCTCGCGTCGCGGCCCGAAGGCCGGCGTTCTACGAATCACGAATCACTAATCACAATTCACGGCCGTCAGCGAACCGGCGCGCCCGGCTGTACGCCGGCATCGGCATCGAGCAGGTGCAGCGAGCCGCCGTCGAAACCGGCCGACAGGATCATTCCCTCGCTGATGCCGAAGCGCATCTTGCGCGGCGCGAGGTTGGCGATGAACACGACGCTGCGGCCGACCAGCTTTTCCGGCTCGCCGTAGGAGCCGCGGATGCCGGAGAAGATCTGGCGCGTGCCCAGCTCGCCCGCATCGAGTTCGAAACGCAGCAGCTTGTCGGAACCTTCGACGAACTCGCACGCGACCACCTTGCCGACACGCAGGTCGAGCTTGGCGAAATCGTCGATGCCGATGTTCGGCGCAGCGCCGCCGACGGCGGGTGCGGACGCTTCGGCCGGCTTGGCGGCCTTGGCTTCGGCCTTGCCCGCGGGCTTGGTGTCCGTTTCGGTCTTCGGTGCGGACTGCAGCGAGTCCTTGGAGGCTTCGATCATGGCGTCAATCTGTTTCGGGTCGATACGGGTGAACAGCGGCGTGTAGGCGTTGATGCGATGCGCGAGCAGCGGCGCATCGAGGTCATGCCACTTCGCGACGGGTGCGGCGAGGAAGCCGTCCGCCTGCGCGGTGACGCGCGGCAGCACCGGCTTGAGCGCGGTGTTGAGCACGCGGAACAGGTTCAGGCCCTGCGTGCACACGGCCTGCAGCTGCGCGTCCGCGCCGTCCTGCTTGGCCAGCACCCAGGGCTTGTGCTCGTCGATGTACTTGTTGGCTTCGTCGGCCAGCGCCATCGTCAGGCGCAATGCGGTCGCCGCCTCGTTGCGCGCATACGCCTGCGCGATCGGTTCGAGCTGTTCGACGAAGCGCGCGTACTGCGCGGCATCGGGCAGCGCATCGGCGAGGCGGCCATCGAATCGCTTCTCGATGAAACCGGCGCAGCGGCTGGCGAGGTTCACGAACTTGCCGACCAGGTCGGCGTTCACGCGAGCGACGAAGTCGGCGAGGTTGAGGTCGAGGTCGTCGACGCCGCCGGTGGTCTTGGTCGCGTAGTAGTAGCGCAGCGCCTCGGGTTCGAGGCCGGCGTCGAGGTACGTGCGCGCCATGACGAAGGTGCCGCGCGACTTCGACATCTTGGCGCCGTCGACCGTCAGGTAACCGTTGACGTGCAGGCGCGTCGGCGCGCGGAAGCCCGCGCCGTGCAGCACCGCGGGCCAGAACAGGCCGTGGAAGTTGACGATGTCCTTGCCGATGAAGTGGTGCAGTTCGGCCGGGCTGTCGCGGCGCAGGTAGGACCAGAAGTCCAGGCCTTCGCGCTCGCACAGCGCCTGGAAGCTGGACAGGTAGCCGATCGGCGCGTCCAGCCACACGTACAGGTACTTGCCCGGATGGCCCGGGATCTGGAATCCGAAATACGGCGCGTCGCGGGAGATGTCCCATGCGCGCAGGCCGCCTTCGGCATCCAGCCACTCCTGCAGCTTGGCCTTCACGCCGGGCAGGGCGACATCGCCGGACAGCCATTCGCGCAGGAAGTCCGAGAACTGGCCGACTTCGAAGAAGAAGTGCTCCGACTCGCGCAGCTCCGGCGTCGCGCCGCTGACCACCGAGCGCGGTTCCTTCAACTCGGTCGGCGAGTACGTCGCGCCGCAGTTCTCGCAGTTGTCGCCGTACTGGTCGGGCGTACCGCAGTTGGGGCAGATGCCCTTCACGTAGCGGTCGGGCAGGAACATGCCCTTTACCGGATCGAACAACTGCGCGACCGAACGGCGCGCGATGTGGCCGTTGTTGTCGAGCTTGGCGTAGATCGCCTCGGTCAGGATGCGATTGCGCTCGGAGTTGGTCGAGTCGTAATGGTCGAAGGCGACGCCGAAGTCGGCGAAGTCGCGCTCATGGCTGGACTGGATGCCCGCGATGAAGGCTTCCGGCGACTGCCCGGCCTTCTCGGCGGCGAGCATGATCGGCGTGCCGTGGGTGTCGTCGGCGCACACGTACCAGGCCTTGTGGCCGGCCATGCGCTGGGCGCGGCACCAGATGTCGGCCTGGGTGTAGCCGACCAGATGGCCCAGGTGCAGGGGGCCGTTGGCGTAAGGCAGGGCGCAGGAAACGACGAACTCGCGGGACATGAGGGGGATGGAAAGCGAAAAGAGGGGCGATTATCGCACGCGACCCGTGTTCACCCTCGTGGCGGCATGAGGCGCGTCGCTCCGCGGGGCGCCCGCGGCGGTTGGAGCTGGAATCTTCGGAACCGGAAAAAAGAAAAGCCCCCGAAGGGGCTTTTCCTCTGCGCCGCGAAGGACGAGTAAGCGACTGGCCGGATCCCGAGCCCCGTCTGGGAGCCGCAACAGACCCGGTCGAGCCGTCAGCGCCTCAGCCAGGTCTGGTTGCGGCCCAGCATGGAGAAGCCCATGTAGCCGCGCACTTCCAGCGACTTACCGCCTTCCATCGGAGTGACGCGCACGGAGTAGATCTTGCCGGAGGCCGGATCGAGGATCTTGCCGCCTTCCCAGCTCTCGCCGTCCTTGCGGATGCCCCACAGGATCACCATGCCCTTGACCGGCTTGCCCTTGCGGTCGCCGGAACACTTGTCGCACAGCGGGTTCGGGCCGCGATCGGACTGCAGGATTTCCACGACGCGACCGGCAAGGCTGCCGTCCTTCGCTTCGTAGATTTCGACCACCGACTTGGGCTTGTCGGTCTTGTCGTCGATGGTGGTCCAGTGGCCGACCGGCGTGTTCTGGGCGGAAGCGCCCTGGGCGAAGGCGCCCAGCGGCAGGGCCAGCAGGAAAAGAGCGAGCAACTTGGTGCGCATATGTCCCCTCCCAGGGATCGAATTCCGCCCAGTTATACCGCATCCGATGGCGTACGGAAGCGGTGACCGGCCAGCTTTGCGCGACCGATCCGGCTCCGCCTCACGGCGGAGTCGGACGTCGGGCGTCATCGCGGTTCTAGTGGCCGAAGTCGTAACGCATTTCCAGGTACACCGAACGGCCGTACGGGTTGTACAGCGCGCTGTTGTACGGCGAGGACGCGGTGCCTGGATAGTTGGCGGCCTGGTTGTCCGGCATCTGGTTCAGCACGTTGTTGATGAGCAGCGACAGACGCAGGAAGTCGGTGGCCTCGTAATTGAAGCTCAGGTTGTACGTCGTGTACGGCGCCCATCGCCCGGCGTGCTGGCCGTTGGTCTGGAAGTCCCACGAGTTCGAGGTGTATGCGAGGTAATTGGGCGTGCTGCCGATGCGGTTGGCGTAGGCGGTCGTGGTCCACTGCCCGAGGTTCCATGCGAGCGACGCTTCGGCGCGTGTCTTCGCGTAGGCGTCGTACAGCCACATGGAATACGGGTCGCGAAGCAGGTCGATCGGCTCGTCCCCGGGCAACGGCGTGACCGTGTGCTTGAGGTTGTTGGTGTAGTTCCCGGCGAAGGCCAGCGACCCCCACGTGGCCATGTCGAGCACGTAGTTCAGGCTGATGGTGACCGCATCGAGCCGCTGCTGCGAAACGTTGACCTTCGGCGTGTAGATGCGCTCGATCTCGTCGTTCGCGCCGCGCGTCACCCAGGCCAGCGCGTTGTCGCAACTGGCCGAGGCCGTGTTGGCCTGGCCCGTGCGGCAGAAGTACTCCGCCAGCAGCAGCTGGTCGTCGCTCAGCTGTTCGACCTCGTTGCGGATGTTCCAGTGGAAGTAGTCCAGCGACAGCGAAAGATGGCTGGAGGGCGCCCAGACGAAGCCCGCATTCCACACGTCCGCCTCGATCGGGCGCAGGTCCGGATTTCCCGACTGCTGGCCGAAATACCGCGTGCTGTCGTAGGCGCAGTCGCCGGTGTTGCCCGGCGCGAACCCTTCGAGCGAGCAGCGGTAGTAGTCGGTGTTCGAGCTGTAGAAGCCGCTCAGTCCCTGGAATACGTCCGACAGCGTCGGTGCGCGGAACGCCGTGCCGTACTTGCCGCGCAGCAGGAACTCTCCGATCGGGCGGTATTCCACGCCGATGCTGTAGGTCGGTTTGTCGACGCTCTGGCCTGCGACATCGTACGCATCGTAGCGACCCGACAACGTCACCGTCAGCGGATTCCACAGCGGAAGGCGCAGCTCGCCTGTCACGGCGTAGCGATCGCGATCGCCCGAGCCACTGACCGAGGTCTGGCCCCAGACACCGGACGCCAGCGTGACCGGATCCTGCACCAGTCGCGGGTCGGGTGTGTAATCCCAGCCCTGCGTACCGCCTTCGAGCACCACCGCCAGCCCCGCGTCGCCGCCCGGCAGGTGGAACAGCGAAGCGTTGGTGAATTGCGCGCGCAGCGTGTTGTCGCTCGTTTCGCTCTCGGTGTCGACGTAGCCAGTGAAGCTGGCGAAATCGGACGGCGACATCGGCGTGTAGAACGCCGCGTAGTCGGGGCGGAAGATCGGATACGTCCCGCGATTGACGCCCAGCTGCGGGCCGAGCACGTGCGAGACGAAGTACGCGTCGATCGCGTCGGCGAAACGCGCGAACCGGTGTTCGGTGAGCTTGTACTGCGTGCGGGTGAAGCCGGCGTCCCAATCCCATTCGCTGGCTCCGAAGCGGCCCTGTGCGCCCAGCGTCACCTGGTAGGAGCGGTTGCGATCGGTGTTCATGATGTCGGCGAAGCCGAGGCCGCCGATGTCTTCCGGCGAAAACGCCCGCTGCAGGTTCAGCAGCGCCTTGCGGTCGGGATCGTAGAAATAGCCGTATTTCGCGCTCGTGCCCCACCACGTGTAGCTGGAGCCGGTGGCGTAATCGACGTCCTCGTGGCTGGCGAGCAGGTCGCCGTACAACTGCACGTTGTCGCTCACGTCGAACGTCGCATGCGCGTAACCCTGCAACGCGTCCTTGCCGTTGCGGATCGTGCGATAGCCGGGCGTGAGGAACGAACCGCAGTACTGGCCCAGGCCCGCACGCATGCGCCGTCCCTCGCTGCCGTCGAACTGGCCCGTGACGTTCCCGCATCCAGCCGGATCCAGGAACAGGTAGGTGTTGCGTGCGGAAGCGTTGACGACCAGGTAGTCGCGACTGGCCACCTGCGGGGTGTAGCCGTCGTCGTTGAATTCCCGCGTCAGCTCGCGCTGGTGGCCCCAGATCGGGTCGCGCGTTTCGTACTGCAGGCCGGCAAGCAGGCTGAAGCGGCCGTCGGCGCTGCGCAGGCCGTCGGACGCGGTGACGCGCAGGCTGGCGCCGCCGCCTTCGCTGAACATGCCGCCGCGCACGTTGAGCGACAACCCGTCGGCTTCCTTCTTCAGGATGACGTTCACCACGCCGGCGATCGCGTCGGAGCCGTACAGCGAGGACTGGCCGCCCGGCAGGATCTCGATGCGATCCACCAGGTCGACCGGGATGCCGCTGATGTTGTTGAAGGTGTCCGAACCGTTGTAGAGCGCGGGATAATTGGCCATCGGGCGGCCATTGATGAGGTATTTCGTGTAGCCCGGGTCCAGGCCGAACATGCCGGCCGCCTCGGCGCCCTGGGTGAACGACGCCGATGTCTGGCCACCCTGCAGGCCGCCGGTCTGGAACGAGGACTGCTGCAGCACGTCGGACACGCTGGTGAACCCGCGCGCCTGGATGTCTTCTGCGGAAATGACGGTGACCGGCGTGAAGTTCTCGATCTGCGTCTGCGGGATCAGCGATCCGGTCACGGTGACGGCGTCGAGGTCGGTTGCGGACGATCCGGACTCCTGCGCGGCGGCCATCCGGGCGGTCGGCAGCAGGAAAACGAGGCACAAGGCGGCACTCAGCCGGCTGCGACGCAGCCGATTGTTGGATACTGGCATCTGGGCAAATCCCCTGAATGGACTTCGCGCGAACGAAGTCCATGTGAACGAAGACAAGTTGAAGATGGACGCGTCCGGCGTACCGGCCAAGCGATGCACGTTTGGCGAGGTGGGCGGACCGTAACATGCGATTCACGCGATTACGGTCGGGTTTTTCCGCGCCGTCGCATCAGACAGAACTGAAGGTTGGTTACGTGATCGAAGAACTCTTGCAGCAGCGCATCGGTGCGCTTTCCATTCCCGACGTGGACGTCACGCTTCTGGATGCCGGCGTGCGCGTTCGCGTCGCCGTCGCCGAAGGCCGCGCGGTGGTGGAAATTCTCTCGGGCTTTCCGTGCGCATCGCTGCGCCCATGGTTCGACGCGCAGGTGCAGCGCGTGCTTTCCGACGAAGGCCTCGCGCTGTCGCGCCTGGACCTGCATCCGCGGATCGTTTCGCATGCGGTGCAGCCGAATGTGTCGCCACTGGCGAACGTGCGCAACCTCATCGCGATCGGTTCCGGCAAGGGCGGCGTCGGCAAGTCGACGACGGCGGTGAACCTCGCGCTCGCGCTGGCGGGCGAGGGCGCGCGCGTGGGCGTGCTCGACGCCGACATCTACGGCCCGAGCATCCCGACGATGCTCGGCCTGTCCGGGCGCCCCGACAGCCCCGACGGCAAGACCATCGAGCCGATGCAGGCGCATGGCGTGGAAGCGATGTCGATCGGCCTGCTGGTCGACCAGGACACGCCAATGATCTGGCGTGGCCCGATGGCGACCTCCGCGCTGACACAGTTGCTGGGCGAAACGCGCTGGGGCCACTCGCTCTCCGGCGACCTTGATTACCTCATCGTCGACCTGCCGCCGGGCACGGGCGATATCCAGCTGACGCTGGCGCAGAAGATTCCGGTGGCGGGCGCGGTCATCGTGACCACGCCGCAGGACGTCGCCACGCTCGACGCGCGCAAGGCGCTGAAGATGTTCGAGAAGGTGAACGTGCCGGTTCTGGGCCTGGTCGAGAACATGGCCGTGCACGTGTGTTCGAACTGCGGCCACGCCGAGCACGTCTTCGGCGAGGGCGGCGGCCGCCGCATGGCCGAGCAGTACGGCGTCGCGCTGCTGGGCAGCCTGCCGCTGGAGATCGCGATCCGCGAGCAGGGCGATGCCGGCTCCCCGGTGGTGGCCTCCGCGCCGGAGAGCGCCGCGGCCGCGGCTTATCGCGCCACGGCCCTGCGCATGGCCATTGAACTGGCCCGCCGCCCGCGCGTGGCCACGCCGCTGTCGGCCTCGCTCGTCTGAAGGCTCGCGGGGCCGGCTGGCGTAGATGAAGCCCCGCCTCTGGCCCCGATCCCGCCCGGCTGACACAATCGCCGTTCCCACGCACGAGCCGCCCGCACCGCATGAGCATCAAGTCCGACCGCTGGATCCGTCGCATGTCCGAGCAGCCCGGCGGCATGATCGAGCCGTTCGAGCCCGGCCAGGTCAAGACCGCCGCCGACGGCCACCGCATCGTCAGCTACGGCACGTCCAGCTACGGCTACGACGTGCGCTGCTCGCGCGAGTTCAAGGTGTTCACGAACATCAACTCGACGATCGTCGACCCGAAGCACTTCGATTCGGGCAGCTTCGTGGACATCGAAAGCGACGTCTGCATCATCCCGCCGAACTCCTTCGCGCTGGCGCGCACGGTCGAGTACTTCCGGATCCCGCGCGACGTGCTGGTCGTCTGCCTGGGCAAGAGCACGTACGCGCGCTGCGGCATCATCGTCAACGTGACGCCGCTGGAGCCGGAATGGGAAGGCCACGTCACGCTCGAATTCAGCAACACCACGCCGCTGCCGGCGCGCATCTATGCGAACGAAGGCGTCGCGCAGATGCTGTTCTTCCAGTCCGACGAAGTCTGCGAGACCTCGTACAAGGATCGCGGCGGCAAGTACCAGGGGCAGGTCGGCGTCACGCTGCCGCGCACCTGACCGGCATTCGCGAATCGCTGAACCAAAGGCCCGCGACTTCGCGGGCCTTTTTCGTGCCGCATTCGGATTCTTCCGATTCGGGTCGCCAACTCCGCTGTCGAGAATGCATGACGCGCGAATCCCCGCGCGCTGGAGACATCGCATGAAACGCAACACGAAACGACTCGCGCTGACCATGGCCGGCGTGATGTGCCTGGCCGGGAGCGCGCATGCCGGGAAGCTCGCCGACCTGCTCGGCAGCCAGGGCCTGAAGGACGCGGGCACCACCGCGATGACCGGCCTCGCGCTCACGGACGCGCAGGTGGTCGAGCTGGGCGCGAAGTCGGTCGCGCAGATGGACAAGGACAATCCGGTCGCCGACGCCAACAACGCCTATGCGAAGCGCCTGGCGAAGCTGGCGCAGGGCATGACGCGCGAGGACGGTCTGCAGCTCAACTTCAAGGTGTACCTGGTGAAGGACGTCAACGCCTTCGCGGTTCCCGATGGCTCGGTGCGCGTGTTCTCCGGCCTGATGGACCTGATGCCCGACGACGCCGAACTGATGTCCGTCATCGGCCACGAGATCGGCCACGTGAAGTACGGCCACAGCAAGGAGCATTACCGCGCCGCATATCTGTCGAGCGCCGCGCGCAAGGGCGTCGCCGCGATGGGCGGTGCCGTCGGCAAGCTGGCGGCATCGGACATCGGTGCGATCGGCGAGGCCGCCGTCAACGCGAAGTTCAGCCGCGCGAACGAAACGCAGGCCGACGAGTACGGCGTCGATTTCCTGCGCCGGCACAACATGGACCCGAACGCCTCGGTTCGCGGCATGCAGAAACTCGCGTCGCAGGACGGCAAGGCGAAGACGTCTTTCCTCGACGACCATCCGGCGTCGCAGGAACGCGTGTCGCACCTGCAGAAGTACATCGCGAAGAAGAAGTAGGCCTTGCCGGCGAGTGGGGAGCGTAGTGCGCTCCCCGCTCAATGCGTCGCGCCGCCGCCCATCCGCACGTCGTGCTCTAGCGTGAGCGCGATCCCCACCGCCAGCCGCAACGCCTGCGCGACCACCGCCGCCGGCAGGCTCGGCGCGCCCGCATGCAGCGCAGCCTGCGCGGGCGAGTAGGGAATGTGCACGAAGCCGCCTCGCACGCCGGGCCGCCCGCGCAATGCGTGCATCAGGCCGTAGAACACGTGGTTGCACACGTAGGTGCCGGCCGTCTGCGAGACTTCCGCGGGAAATCCCGCGTTGCGCAGTCCCGCCAGCATTGCCTTGATCGGAAGATCGGTGAAGTACGCGGCCGGGCCGTCCGCCGCGACGGGTTCGTCGATCGGCTGGAAACCCGCGTTGTCGGGAATGCGTGCGTCGATGACGTTGATCGCCACGCGTTCGAGCGACATCTGCGCGCGTCCGCCCGCCTGGCCGACGCAGATCACCAGCGACGGAGCGAGTTCGTCCAGTGCGTGCCGCAACGCAGGCAGCGACGCCTCGAATTCCACCGGCAGGCAACGCGCGACGATGCGGTGTCCGGCGACGATCTCGCCTTCCAGCGACTGCACGGCTTCCCAGCTCGGGTTCGTGGTTTCGCCGCCAAACGGGGCGAAGCCGGTCAACAGTACGTGCGGGAGCGGGGTGGCGTTCATCGGAAGGCGAGCCAGTACATCAGCGCGAGGTTCACCAGCAGCAGCGGGATCGCGGTCGGCAGCTGCGCGCGGATCACCGCGTTGGGATCGTCCAGCTCCAGAAGCGCGGCGGGGACGAGGTTGAAGTTGGCGGCCATCGGCGTCATCAACGTGCCGCAGTAACCGGTGAGCATGCCGATCGAACCGAGGATGGCCGGCGCGGCGCCGTGCTGCTGGATCAGCAGCGGCAGGCCGATGCCCGCGGTCATCACCGGGAACGCCGCGAATGCGTTGCCCATGATCACGGTGAACAGCACCATCCCGAGGCCGTACGCGAGCACGCACGCGAGGCGGTTGTCGGCAGGGATCAGCGCCGAGACAATCGACGCCACCGCTTCGCCCACGCCGCTGGCCGCGAACACACCGCCCAGCGTCGCCAGCACTAGCGGCAGCAGCGCCGCCCAGCCCATCGTGTCGAGCAGGCGCCGGCCTTCGCCGAGCGCGGCCACTGGGCGCTCCCGCGTGACGAAGATGGCCGCAAGCGTCGCCACGACGCACGCCAGCGCAAGCCCGATCAGCGTGATGCTGCCTGCGCCAAACAACGGTGTCGCGCCGAACACGATCTTCGGCCCGAACAGCACGATCAATACGGTGATGACGGGAATGATCAGCGCCGGAACGAACAGCTTGTGGCCCAGCCGCAGCGCCGACGCCAGCCGCTGCGCATGCGGCGCTTCGTCGATGTGTTCGCGACGCATGCGCGTGGCCAGCAGCGCAAGCGCTATCACCGCGGCGCCGGCAAGCTGCGCGGGGAGTTTGTCGCCGGCTTTCGATGCGTCGAGTACCGGCTTCCCTGCGGCGAACATGACCGCGATCAGGATCCAGAACGCCGCATGCGCAAAGCGGCGCTCGCGCAGGTTGCGCAGTCCTGCATACAGCAGGAACAGCGCGAGCAGCAGGTAGAAGTGTTCAATCGAGAGCATCGGCGTGCGCGCCCTCGCTGGCTTGCGCGGCACGCGTGCGTCGATCCAGCCGGCGCTGGAAGAACACGATGCGCACCGCGTGGATCACGAAGGCCGCGATCGCGGTCGGCAGCGCCCACAGCGCGATCTGCAGCGGTTCCAGATGGATGCCGTGTTCGGCGTAGAAGCCCTGGATGAGCAGCACGGCACCGAAGGCGAGGAATACGTCTTCGCCGAAGAACCGTCCGACGTTGTCGGTTGCCGCGGCAAGTGCGTGCACCTTCTGCGTATCGTCGCGCGAGATCGCGCCGTTGGGTTTGGACGCTGCCGATTCGGCCATCGGCGCGAGCAGCGGCCGCACCGTCTGCGCATGGCCGGCGATGTCGATCAGCCCGAGCATGCTCAGGCCCTGCCGTGCGGCGAGATAGCCCGCCAGCAGGCGCGAAAGCGTGAGGCCCCGCCAGCCTTCGATCCAGCGCAGCGCGTGCTCGCGCAGGCCGGCGCGCTCGAGCAGGCCGATGGTCGGCAAGGTCATCGCGAACATCAGCAGTGCGCGGTTGGAAACGAAGCTCTCGCCGAGCAGCGCGAGCAGTTCGCCCATCGACTTGCCGGCCAGCAGTCCGCTCACCAGTCCCGCGCTGACCACCACGATCACCGGATTGGCACGCAGCACGAAACCGACGACCACCCACGCGACGCCAATCAGCGGCCAGTAGTTGATGACGGCCTCGTTCATGCGTCCGTTCCGAACGCACGCACGACGATGCCGTCGGCTTCCAGCGCGGCGCGAACCGCGCGGGCGAATTCCGGTGCGTCGCTCCGATCGCCGTGCAGGCACAGCGTATCGGCGCGCAGATGGACGATGCGCTCGTCGTCGGCGACGACTTCGCCGTGCAGGGCGAGGCGCCGGACCTGCGCGATGGATGCGTCCAGCGATTCGATCACCGCGCCCGGCGTGCCGCGCGGACGCAGCCGGCCGCGCGCGTCGTAGCCGCGTTCGGCGAAGACTTCATGCGCCACGCGCAGGCCGCGTTCGATTCCCGCCTGCGCGAGCGCGGAACCCGAAAGCGCATAGAGCGCCAGCGTCGCATCGGTCTCCGCCACGGTCGCGGCGATCGCGTCGGCGATTGCGCGATCGTCAGCCGCAACGTTGTACAGCGCCCCATGCGGCTTCACGTGCGCGAGTGCGGTGCCTTCTTCGCGAGCGATCGCGCGCAGCCGTTCGATCTGTTCGCGCACCATGCGGGCGATTTCGCCGGGCACGACGTCCAGCACGCGCCGGCCGAAGTGCGCCGGATCTTCATACGAGGGATGCGCGCCGGCCGCGACGCCGTGCACGCGGCACAGGCGCAGGGTTTCGCGCATCGTCGAATCGTCGCCCGCGTGGCCGCCGCAGGCGATGCTCGCCGAGGTCACGTGCGGCAGGATCGCCGCGTCGTTGCCACAGCCTTCGCCCAGGTCGCAGTTGAAGTCGATGCGCGCGCTCACGGTGCGGGCCGCGCGGCGTCAGCCGCGCTTGAACAGCATGCCCAGCCCGACCACGATCAGGATCGCCGGCCACCAGGTCATGAGGAGGTGTCCCAGGCTCATGTTGGTGAAGCCGAGGTTGTTGAGCAGGAACAGGGTGCCGATCACGACCAGCACCAGCGCGCCGACGATGTGGGATTTCATGGAGTTCGGGTTCGCCAGAAAGAAAGTGGAAGGTTCAGACCGCGGGCAGGCGCGCGTCGATCATCACGCCGATTCTGGCGATGCGCGCACGTGCCGCGCAAGCCAGCCGATGGGCGGTGGCGGCATCCACGGGCGCGAAATGCAGCGGCTGTCCCGGAACGCACTGCGCCAGGCGCGGCAAGTCGGCGGCGATGACGTGGCCGAGCTTCGCGTAGCCGCCGACAGTTTGCGCGTCGGCGAGCAGGACGATGGGGAAGCCGTCGGCCGGCAACTGGATGGTGCCCGGCGCGACCGGCTCGGAGACGCCGTCGCCACCGGGCGAAGGCAGTGCGTCGCCCTGCAGGCGCAAGCCCTGCCGGTTGCTGCGGGCGCTGACCGTCCAGCCGCGGCGGGCGAGGGCGGACGCGACTGGATGCGCGGACGGGCAATAGCGGATCGGCAGGCCCGCGTCGTGCGCGTGGTCGATCCACCACGCGGGCGCGCGTGGCGTCGCGATCTCCAGCGCGAAGCCCGCGCCGAGCGGCACGACGTCGCCGACACGAAGCGCACGCCCGTGCAGGCCGCCGAACCCGCCGCGCAGATCGGTGCTGCGACTGCCGAGGACCGGCGCGACGTCGATCCCGCCGTCGATCGCCAGCCACGCCCGCGCGCCGCCACGCAGCGAGCCGATTTCGAGCGTGCCTGCCGGTAGATCGACCGGGCGGCCGGAGGGCACGCGTTCGCCTTCGAATCGCGCCGACGCCACGGCGCCGGTCAGCGCGATGCGTGCCGGCGCGTCGAAGCGCAACGTCGGGCCGCGCAGGGTCAGCTCGAGCACGGCTGCATCGGCATGGTTGCCAACCAGGCGGTTCGCCAGTCGCGCCGCATCGGCATCGAGCGCACCCGCGTGCGCGACGCCGAGATGGCGCCACCCGCCGCGGCCGCGATCCTGCACGGTCGTCTGCAGACCGGGCGAGAGAACGTGGAGGTTGCGCATCACGGCGCCGTGTCCTGCGCATCGGCCAGGCGCGCGAATTCGTCGGCGTCGATGGCGACGAAACGCACGCGATCGCCCGGCTGGAGTCGCGCCGGCGGCTCGTGTCGCGGATCGAACAACACCCACGGCGTCCGTCCGAGCAGGCGCCAGCCGCCGGGGCTTTCGCGCGGATAGATGCCCGTCTGCGCGCCGCCGATCGCGACGCTGCCAGCGGTCACGCTTGCGCGTGGCGTTGCGAGCCGCGGCAGCGCGAGCGCGGGATCGAGCCCGGAGAGGTACGGAAAACCCGGCGCGAATCCGATCATCGCGACGGTGTAATCGCCTGCGGTGTGGCGTTCGATCAGCGCCTGTGGCGACAGCCCGAGTTCGGCCGCGGACGATTCGAGGTCGGGGCCGTGTTCGCCGCCGTAGAGCACGGGGATTTCGATGACGGTCGCGGCGCTGCTCCTTGCTTCCTCCCCTGCTTGCAGGAAAGGGTTGGCGAGAGGTGAAGTGCGCAGCGCCGTTACATCGCGCATGGCGTTGAGCTCGGCGCCCTCGCGCCTCACAACCCCCTCCCAACCTGCACGCAGGGGGAGGGGCAAACCATCGCCGCTCGATGCGAGCGCCTCGACCAGCGCCAGCAACTTCGCATGCACCCGCGCCGGATCTTCCTGCGCATCGAAGAAGACGCCCAGGCTCGCGAACGCCGGCACCACGTCGCGCAGCCACGGCGGATCGAGCGCGCGCAGCCGCGCCGTCATGGCGTGCACGGCGGCATTGAGTCCGGGTTCGATGCGATCGCCGAAGCGAAGCAGCCACGCGTCGTCGGCCAGCGCCTCGATGTCGCAGGCCGGACGCGAATTCACTGCTTCAGCGCGTCCTGCAACTGCTGGATGCGCACGACCAGCGCTTCGGGCGTGTACGGCTGCGCGGTCGCAGTGCCCCATACCGGGCGCGGCCAGGCGATGTCGTCGGGAAAGCGGGCGATCACGTGTACGTGCAGCTGCGAAACCACATTGCCCAGCGCGGCGACGTTGAGCTTGTGCGGCTTGAACAACGCGCGCAGCGCGTGGCTGGCGAGGTTGATCTCGGCCAGCAGCGCCGCCTGCTGCGTCGCATCCAGGTCGACCAGCTCCACCGCTTCGGCCACGCGCGGCACGACGATGAGCCACGGGTGGTTCGCATCGTCCATCAGCCGCAGTTCGCTCAGCGGCAGGTGCGCGACCGGGTGCGTGTCCTGTGCGAGCTGCGCGTGCAGTTGCCAGGGACCGTGGTTGCCCGAGCGGTTCATCGCAGGTTCTCCTGCAGGAAATCGAGGGTGCGTTGCCAGGCGAGGTCCGCGGCGGCGGGATCGAAAACGTGGTTGTCGATGTCGCGATTGAACGCGTGCCCGGCGCCGGCGTAGACGTGGATCGCGGCGCGGGGCTGCTTCTGCCGATGCTGTTCGATCGTCTCTTCGGGGATGCTGTGATCGGCCTGCCCGAAGTGGAACATCATCCGCGCGCGAAGCGGTTCGTCGAGGAAGGGCACCGTGCGCGCACCGTAGTACGACACTGCCGGCAGGCCCAGGCGCGTGCTTGCGAGGAAGGCCACGCTGCCGCCCCAGCAGAAACCGACCGCGCCCACGCGCAGGCCCTCGGCGGCGAGCGTGTCGGCGGCGGCGGATACGATGTCCACCGCCCGGTCGAAGCCCAGTTCGTTGCGCAGCGCGACGCCGCGCTGCGTGCCGGCCTCGTCGTAGTCCAGCTCGATCCCCGGCGCCACGGGGTCGTACAGCGCCGGTGCCAGCGCCACGTAGCCGGCCGCCGCGAACCGTTCTGCCACCGCACGGATATGCGCATTGGCGCCGAAAATCTCCTGCAGCACGATCACCGCCCCGTGAGACGGACCGGCCGGCTCGGCCCGCCAGGCGCGCACGGGGCCGTGGGGAGTCTCAAGGTCGATCCAGTGGGCCATGGCGCTGTTCAGTTTGGTCGGGGGACAGGGTCGATTCTATCGCTGACGCTATACTCCGCAGCCTTCCCGCCCGTCGCTGCCTTGTCACTGCGCATCCCGCAGGGCGGGCCGCCGCCAGCTGCCCTTTCGTTCCGGTCCGTCCATGTCCCTCGCCAATCCCAAAGTCGGTTTCGTCAGCCTCGGTTGCCCCAAGGCGCTCGTCGATTCCGAACGCATCCTCACCCAGCTGCGCGTGGAGGGTTACGACATCGTGCAGAGTTACGACGACGCCGACGTCGTCGTGGTCAACACCTGCGGCTTCATCGACTCGGCCGTGACTGAATCGCTGGACGCGATTGGCGAGGCCATCGCGGAGAACGGCAAGGTCATCGTGACCGGCTGCCTGGGCAAGAAGCCCGAGCAGATCCGGCAGGCGCATCCGGATGTGCTGTCGATCAGCGGCCCGCAGGACTACGGCAGCGTGATGACCGCCGTGCACGCGGCGCTGCCGCCAAAGCACGATCCGTTCCTGAACCTGGTTCCGGACACCGGCATCAAGCTCACGCCGAAGCATTACGCGTACCTCAAGATTTCCGAAGGCTGCAATCACCGTTGCAGCTTCTGCATCATCCCGTCGATGCGAGGCGACCTCGTCAGTCGCCCGGTCGACCAGGTGCTGCGCGAGGCCGAGAAGCTCGCGATGGGCGGCGTGAAGGAACTGCTGGTCATTTCGCAGGACACGTCGGCCTACGGCGTCGACGTGAAGTACGCCTCGCACGAATGGCGCGGCAAGTCCTACCAGACGCGCATGAAGGCGCTGTGCGAAGGGCTGTCGGAACTGGGCATCTGGACGCGCCTGCACTACGTGTATCC
>Ga0209257_1002298_pt1 | contig 19395 bp, 25 predicted proteins | sample AraplaCvi_mCL_r2_FD_184277 | JGI IMG/M metagenome (GOLD analysis project Ga0209257, IMG submission 184277) | Arabidopsis root microbial communities from North Carolina, USA - plate scrape MF_Cvi_mCL_r2 (SPAdes) (version 2) | ecosystem: Host-associated > Plants > Roots > Endosphere | place: USA...
AACTGCGCGACTTCAACCGCAAGCCGGTGTGGCTGGCGCTGGGCATCGGCGCGATCGGTTTCGCCGGCATGTTCTGCGTCTTCAGCTACCTCACGCCGACGCTGGTGCACGTCACCGGCGTGCGCGAATCGTTCGTGCCGTTCGGCCTGGTCGCGTTCGGCATCGGCGGCATCCTCGGAACGCTCGGCGGCGGCTGGCTGTTCGACCGGTTCCAGTTCCGCGCCGTCCCGATGCTGCTGGTGTGGTCGATCGTGGTGCTGCTGGTGTTCCCGTTCGCGGCGAAATCGCCGTGGACCGTGCTGCCGGCGGTGCTGGCGGTCGGCACGATGGGCGCGCTGGCGACGGTGCTGCAGGCGCACCTGATGGACGTCGCGCGCGAGGCGCAGACGCTCGCCGCGGCATCGAACCATTCCGCGTTCAACTTCGCCAACGCGCTGGGCCCGTGGCTTGGCGGCATGGCGATCACCGCCGGTTACGGCTGGACGTCGACCGGCGTAGTCGGCGCCGCGACGGCGGTGTGCGGGTTGCTGATCTATGCGTGGGCGCGCGCGGATCTGCGCCGCAGCGGCGCGCTTGCCGTGGATGAGGCGGCGTAAGGTCGCGCGCGCTGGAACCTAGGGCGCCCCGCGCGCCAACCGTTCTTCCACTTCCGTAAACGCCGATCGCGCCCCGCGCGGCGCCTCCTCGACGCCGGTGGCGAAATACACCACACCCGTGCCGGCCGCGCGATCGACCCACACGCCCGACAGCAACCCGTACGCCGCACCCGCATGGCCGATGCGCTGTACGCCATCGGCGAACGGGTCGTCGCGGCAACCTTCCTGCTTCGTCGCCAGCATCTGCACCGCCAGTCCGTAGCGGCAATAGAAACCGCGCTGCGACTGGCTGCTGTCGTCTTCCTCGACGGTGAGTCCGTTGCCCGGAGCGAACGTCCACTGCGGCTGCCCCATCGCGCGCACAGACTCGGCGGACAGCAGGCGCACGCCGTCCACTTCGCCATCGTTCAAGAGCAGCCGGCCGATCTTCGCCAGCCCATTGGCTGAGATGCGCAGGCCGCCTTGCGGCGAGAACAGCGCACCGTTCCGGCCCGGCTTCCACTGCGACAGATCGCAATCGCCGCGCGTGGAGCGATTCACCGCGCACTCCGGCTTGCGGCCCGCGTTGTCGTCGCGAACCGGCTTTCCCTGTGCGTCATAAAGCACGATCGCACGCGCCGCCATCGCATGGCTGCACGCGTCCCAGTTGAAGCACGCGTCGATCTTCAACGGTTCGAACACGAGTCGCTGCATCAGCTTGTCGAAGCGCTCGCCGGTGGCGCGCTCCATCGCCGACGCGACGACGGCGAAGTTGAGGTTCGTGTAGCGGAAGAACGTGCCCGGCGCATGCGCGTCGTCCCACGCGCGCGGGTCGTCGGTAACGTCGCGCAGCGCGCCATCGAGCGCAATCGCGTAATAGCCGGCCGCATCCGTCAGCCCGGCGCGATGCGAGAGCAGCAGGCGCAGCGTGATCGGTGTGTCGGGAAACGCCGGATGGCGCAGCCGCCATCCGAGCAGCGGCGACAGGTCCGCATCGAGGTCGAGCTTGCCTTGCTCCACCAGCCGCATCGCGCCGATCGCGGTGACCAGCTTGGAGATCGACGCCACGCGCACCGGATCGTCCGCACCGACTTTCCGCTGCACCGCGATATCGGCCATGCCGCTGGCCTGCGTGTCGGTCACGCCGTTGCGATCGAACGCCACGCGCACGCTCGCCACCGGTGTCACCGCGCTTGCGGGTGATGCGAGCGCACAGAGGATGAGGCCGATTGCAAAGGATCGCGTCGCGCGCATCGGTGTGCTCTGAATGGGGCGGTCCAAAGCGTAGCCGTCATCGCGCCTTGTTGCACCGATGAAACCTTGTGCGCGCGCGATTCTTCACAACTATCGTCCCGGCGCCGGAGCACACTGCCCACGAACTCTGCGGGGGCAGGCGATGAACGACGAAACGCGCCAGGCGCCGGACGACTGCACGCCCCGAACCGCTCCGGTCAACGACGACGTCATCAAGGACATGCTCTGGGCCTTCGCGGTGCGATCGCCCGAACACGCCGCGTTGCTGGTCGGCATCGACGGTCGCATCACCTGGACCAACTCCGGCGCCGAAGTGATCCTCGGCGCCGAGCCCGGCGAACTCATCGGCCGCGATATATCGTCGATCTTCATCGCGCGGGATATCGCCGCCGGCATTCCCGACCATGAACGCGAGGAAGCGCGGGCCCGCGGCACGGCCTCTGACGATCGCTGGCTCTCACGCGTGGACGGCTCGCGCTTCTGGGCGTCGGGCGTGACCGTTTACCTCGGGCCGTTCACCGAGGAAATGGAGTGCTGCGCATTCCTGAAGCTGTTCCGCGACCTGACCGAAGTGAAGATGCAGCTGGAAAGCAGCCGCAAGCGTTTCCGCGCCGCAAGTGAGGCCAGCGACAAGAAGAGCGCGGCCATCGCCCTGCTCGCGCACGAGCTGCGCAATCCGCTGTCGGGCATCAGCCTGGCGGCGGGCATGCTGAAGCGGAAGATCGGCGACGAGTTGCCGATCACGGCCGAACCGCTGGATCTCATCGAGCGCAACGTGCAGCTCGCCGCGCGCCTGATCGAGGATCTGATGCAGCACAGCAAGGTCGGCGCGGACGGGTTCCGCCTGGACAAGGCAACGTGCAACCTGCGCGAGATGCTTGAGACCTCGGCGTCGATCGCGAAACGCCAGATGGAGCAGGAAGGGCGCGACCTCACCGTGCTGCTGCCGCAACACGAGATCTCGATGGAAGTGGACGGCATGCGCATGCAGCAGGTGTTCGTGAACCTGATCGCCAACGCGCTGCGCTACACGCCGGAGCCGGGGCGGATCTGGGTCACCGCCACGGTGGAAGGTCCCGAAGCGATCGTTCGCGTGACCGACGAGGGCATCGGGATCGACGCCGATCGCCTGCAGCGCCTGTTCGAAATGTTCACGCTGCCGCGGCTGGACAGTTCGAAGCTGGGGCTCGGCCTCGGACTGGCGCTGGTGAAGAAGATCGTCGAACTGCACGGCGGCACCGTGCAGGCGCGCAGCGAAGGCGCGGGGAAGGGCAGCCAGTTCGTGGTGCGCATTCCGCTGCGGTGAGTCGTTCCGTCAGAGCGCGCCTGTGCGCACGTGCAACCCGAGTGCGCCCGCGACCATGCGCAGCGCTTCGTCGTCGCGCTGCCGCGTGATGAAACCGGCCTGCGTCTGCTCGCCGGTTTCGTACGTCCACAGCGTGTAGTGGTGTTCGCGCAGTCGGTCGAAGGCGACGTTGATGAGCGCGGGGACTTCGGCGTTCGCGGGGAAGTCGTCTTCGTCCGCGTCGTCGCCCCAGTCGATGCGCAGGCTGAAGCGCGCGGCAAGCTCATCCAGCACTTCCACCAGGCCGGTCGGGTCGGATTCCTCCACGTGGAAGCCGGCGCGCCAGTCGATGGCGTCGCGCAACGCCTCGACGGGATCGTCGCCTTCGGCCAGCGCTTCGCGGCAGCGACCGAACTGCTCCAGCGCGGCGTCCTCGTCGTCGGGGTTGATGAGCAGCAGGAGCTGCCAGGCCACCGCTTCGAGCGCGGCATCCTCGTCGAGGTCGGCGTCGTCGTGGAAGGAGCGGGCGAAGTTGTCGTCGGGGTCGTATTCGGAATGCATGGGGCGCGGCCCGCGGGTGGGGCGCACAGGATACGGCGCGATGCGGCGATGGCGCGTGCAGGCTGGGTTTGCCGGCAAAAAAGAAGGCTGCCGAAGACGCGGCAGCCCTGAAAGGAGTGGGCGCCCCGGGGGAGGTCGGCGCCCTGGCCGACTCGCAACGGCCGCTGCCAGACTCGCCGCGTCGCGACGCGCGCTCCATGAGAGGAATCCGAAACGATGCCTTCCATCGGGAGGTCGGTCGCGGGCATGGCATGCGCGTGGTCATGGGGTCAGGCTGCAGGCATCGTTCGCCTGGAGTGCACCGTGGCCTCGATCCAACGCGATGTCGACGTGGAGGTTCCGTTGCCCGCTGTCTGGGACGCGCTGCGCGATGTCGGGCGCATCCACGAGCGGCTGGTTCCGGGCTTCGTTGCGGATTGCCGAATGGAAGGGGGCGTGCGCGTGGTCACCTTCGGCAACGGTACGGTGGTGCGCGAACCGATCCTCGATGTCGACCAGGCGCGGCATCGCGTCGCGTGGGCGGCTGTTGGCGGCACGTTCGAGCACTACAACGCGTCGGTGCAGGGGTTCGATCTGGGAGGCGGCCGCACGCGGCTGCGCTGGATCGCCGATCTGCTGCCGGATGAGGCGGCGCCTGCGGTGACGGGGATGATCGAAGAGGGACTTGCGGTGATGAAGCGGACGCTGGAGGGCGCGCGCTGAGGTTGGCTCGTGACGTCGCTACAGATGCTGCAAATGCATTCGCGAGTGCGGCCGCTACCGCACGTTGCGACGCTGCCCGGCCCGAACGCATGGCGTTCGGGCGTTCGAAGGCGCGCCAACCAATGGTTCGCACGCAGCGCCTTCTCACCCCCAACCCCTCTCCCGGCGGGAGAGGGGCTGGAACCGGGGGCTTGAACGTGGGGAAGGGACTAAAGACTTACGGCAACGCCGTCCCCTGATCCGCGATCGCCAGCCAGCGATGGCCATCGTGGCTGTAGGTCACGCCCGTGTACGCGTGCTGGCGGAAACCCACGCGCGGGATCGCGTACACGGTCTCGTAGAGGATGAACGCGGAGTTGCAGCCGTCGACCACGCGATAGACCTCCGTCCAGGTCCACTGCGCCTCGCGGTTGGCGAAGTGGCTCGCCAGCGCGGTCATGATCGCGTCGATTCCGACGAACTTCGCGCCGCTGCCGAAGATGGTGATGGCGCGTTCGTCGTGAACGGCGCGGAAGGTTTCGGCGTCGTAGTCGCGGAAGGATTCCATGTCCATGCGCTGGGCCAGTTCGAACTGGCGCGCGCAGCCGCGGGCGCGGCCGTTGTCGCCGTGGTCACCGGCGAAGGCGGGCGCGAAGGAGGACAGGAACAGCAGGCAGGTAGCGGCAGTCGCACAGCGGCTCTTAAGCAGGCGGATCGTCATCGTCGTCTCCTCGACGTGGGGTGTGCGATGACCGTAGGCCCCCAAGCGGCCCCGTTCGAGAGCCAATATCGAAGCGGTTCGTGGGGCCAATCCCGTGGTCGGCGGAGACGCCTTGCCGCCGTGGCGCCACAAATCGCCCGCATAATCGAATGCCCCCACGTCACCGGAGCCGTTCCATGACTCTTCTCGTGACCGGCAGCGCCGGCCATCTGGGCGAAGGCCTCATGCGCGAACTGCGCGCGACCGGACGCGATGCCGTCGGCGTCGACATCAAGCCATCGGAGTTCACCGACCACGTCGGCTCCATCACGGACCGCGACTTCGTGCGCCGCCGCATGAAGGGCGTGCGCGCGGTGATCCACGCCGCGACGCTGCACAAGCCGCACGTCGCCACGCATCCGCAGCAGGACTTCATCGATACCAACGTCAGCGGCACGCTGGCGCTGCTGGAGGAAGCCCTCGCGGCGAACGTCGAATCGTTCGTCTTCACCAGCACGACCAGCACGTTCGGCGCCGCGCTGACGCCCGCGCTCGGCGAGCCGGCGGCGTGGATCGACGAGAACGTCGCGCCCATCCCGAAGAACATCTATGGCGTGACGAAGTTGTCCGCCGAGCAGCTGTGCGAGCTGTTCTATCGCAAGCGCCGCCTGCCGGTGCTGGTGCTGCGCACCTCGCGCTTCTTCCCCGAGCCGGACGACAGCATCGACGTGCGCAACGGATTCTCCACCGCGAACGCGCAGGCGAACGAACTGCTGTACCGGCGCGTGGACATCGCCGACGCAGTGGACGCGCATCTGCTCGCCGTCGATCGCGCGAAGGTGATTGGTTTCGGCCGCTACATTATTTCGGCGACGACGCCTTTCACGCGCGAGGATCTGCCGGAACTGCGGCGCGATCCCGCCGCGGTGCTCGCGCGGCATTTCCCGGATGCGCCGGCGTTGTATGCATCGCGCGGGTGGCGGATGTTTCCGCAGATCGACCGCGTGTACGTGAACGCGCTCGCGCGCGAGCAGCTGGGCTGGCAGCCGAAGTACGACTTCGCGCGCGTGCTCGATGCACTTCGCAAGGGCGAGGACTTCCGCAGCCCGCTGGCCGAAGCGGTCGGCAGCAAGGGCTATCACGACGCGGTGTTCGAGGACGGGCCGTATCCGGTGGCGTCGTAAGGCTTCGAGGCTGTCATCCCCGCTTTCGCGAGGATGACAGCACGCGTTATTAGCGCCCCTTCGGCCGCACCTGCACCACCGCCGCTTCGGTGAACGCGACGCGCAGCATGTCGCCGACTTTCAGCTTCGACAGGCGCGCCTGGTATTCGGGCTTGCGCACGTCGAGCGTGACGACGTTGCCGCGCGGCCCTTCGACGGTGATCGTGTTGTTCTTCGTGTCGATCGCGCGGATCGGCGCGAGCACGGTCACGACTTCCGCCGCGCCGGCGCGCGGCTTCTCGCCGGGCTTGGCGACGTTTTCTTTCTGCTTGATGTACGCGCCGGGTTCAGCGCTGCCGGCGGGCTGGATGTCGACGGTGACCGCGCGCAGGTAGTCCAGCGACACGGTGTCGCCCTTGTGGATCTGTTCGAAGTTGCGGACGGTTTCGTCGGCATGCACTTCGACCTTGTTGCCGTCCGGCCCCTCTACGGTGATGAGCCGGTTCGGCGTGTCGAGGTCCACGACCTTGCCTTCGACGGTCACGGCGACGGCAGCGGTCTCGCTGCGGGCTGGATCCGGCGGCGACGCGGACGCAATGCCGGCGCCGATGGCGAGCGCCAGGGCGAGGAGGGCGGGAGCGGGGCGGAAACCATGAAGTGCAGAGCGGAGCGGGGAAGTCTTCACTACGTCCTCCGTGCATGCCTGTGGGGGCGCATCGCGCAGGGTGCGATGCAGCCGCGCCGCCCGGTCCGGGCGGCGCGATTCAGTGTGTGCACGGAAAAGTGAAGGGCGCGTGTGGTGCGTCGATTACGCGACGCTAGTGGATCGTCGGGCCCTGCTGTTCGCGGTGGCGAACATGCGCAAGGACGTTGTCGTCGTCGTGTTCCGCCTTGGCGGCGGTCTTCGGCGGGTTGCGGTCTTCCAGGTCCTTCTTCTGGACCTTGGCGTCCGATTTCGGCTGCGCCTGCGCTTTGGGCTTGTCCGGTCGCATGGCGTCCTCCTCAGTGATGGCGCTTGTCGCTGCCGGAACGGCGGTCGTCGCGGCCCTCGTCGCGGGTGGACGGTTCCTTGTGCACGGCGTGCCTGCGCTGCGTGGGGCCTTCCTCGCCGGCGCGCAGGGCGTGGTCGCGGTCGGACTCGCGATTGCCGTCCGAGGGCGGAGTGGTGTGGCCGCTCTTGACCCGATCGTGCGCATGCTTGTTGGTGCCCATGGTGTCTCCCGCTCGGTAGGAGCGGTCACCGTAGGGGCACGGGCGTTAGCGGCGACGCACCGCGATGTAAGCAGCCCGTTACCGCCGCGCGTTCAGCCCGGATGCGAAAAGGCCCCGGAATCCGGGGCCTTTCGGAGCGACGCGGCGAGAGAACGCCGTGGCGATCAGTGGTGCAGGAGCACGTCGGCGATGATGCCGGTGGCCACGGCGATCAGCACGTAGCGGCCGTCCTCGGCGCGCACCCAGCGGTGGCCGCGGGGCGGTTCGCGCAGCTCGTAGCGCGGGTAGTCGTCGACGTAGATGCGGCGCTCCACGTACACCACGCCGCGGTGGTAGTCGTGCTTGTAGTGGCCGTTCTTGCGGCCGCGACCACGGTCGTGGTCGTCGTGATCGTGGCGATCGTCGTGATGATCGTGGCGATCGCGGTCGTGATGCTTGTCATGTGCGGACGCGGCGACCGGCGACAGCAGCAGGAAGCCGATCGCGAGGGTCGAAAGCAGACGCTTCATGGAATCCCCTGTTTTGCATGCGTGTTGCGGTGGGTGGTGCTTGTTTGCGTCGATCCTGACTGGGGCGCGTGCGCTGGCAAGTCGGGTCCATGCAAAACCGCGACGCAGTTCGCGTTTTGTCGTCAGGATTCTTCACCTCGCCTTTAGGTAATCGCTTACAGCGCGCGTTGCGGGCAAAAAAAAACCGGGGCGACGCGCGAGCCCAGTCGCGTGCCGCCCCGGCGATCTCCCTGACGAGGAGTGCGCACAGTCTGGCCGCCGCCCGTCGCACGGGACGAGACGACGGCCCGCGCGGGCTCCTACACTCGGCCGAATCTGAACGCCAATCGGGGAAGGGGAATGAAGCGTCGTGCCGTCGTGGCCCTGGCGGGCCTGTCCGTTGCGTTGTCGATCGCCACCGTCACATCCGCCCAGCAGGCGCCCGCCGCGCCCGCGTCCGCGCCGCGCGCTTCTGCGCAAGCAACCGTGCTGCGGGCCGCGCACCTGTTCGACGGCCGCAGCGGGCGGCTGGTCTCGCCTGGCCTGGTGGTCGTACAGGGAGGGCGGATCGCCGCCGTCGGCGATGCCGCCGTGCCGGCCGGCGCGAAGGTCATCGACCTGGGCAATGCCACGCTCCTGCCGGGCTTCATCGACGCCCACACCCACATCGCCTCCAACCATGACGACAACTGGGCGCAGGGCTTCTACGAGAACATGCTGCGCTTCCCGGTCGAGCAGTCGTTCCATGCCGCGCGCAACGCGAAGCTGACGCTGGAGGCGGGCTTCACCACGGTGCGCGAAGTCGGCGCACCGGACTTCGTCGACGTTGCCCTGCGCAACGCGATCCGTGACGGCCTGGCCGAGGGCCCGCGCATGCTGGTCGCCGGCCACGCCATCGGGTCCACCGGCGGGCATTGCGACGCCGCGCCGTTCCCGCCCGAGCGCGTGGCGCCGCTGGGCCCGCGCGACGGCGTCTGCAACGGCGCCGAGGAATGCCGCCTCGCGACGCGCGAGCAGATGAAGTACGGCGCTGATGTCATCAAGATCTGCGCGTCGGGCGGCGTGCTGTCGGAGGCCGATCCGGTCGATGTCCCGCAGCTCACGCCCGACGAGCTGCGCGCGATCATCACCGAAGCCCACACCTGGGGCCGCAAGGTGGCCGCGCACAGCCACGGCGACCTCGCCGCGAAGCTCGCGGTGGAAGCAGGCGTGGATTCGATCGAACACGGCAGCTTCCTCACCACGCAGACGCTGCAGCTGATGAAGAGCAAGGGCACTTACCTGGTGCCCACGCGCATGACGCAGGTGTGGGTGGTCGACAAGGCCGACACCTACCCGCCGAAAATCGGCGCCAAGGCGCGCGCGGCCGGCGCGGCGCACCAGAAGATGTTCAAGGAAGCGCTGCGCGTGGGCGTGCCGATCGCCTTGGGCACGGACGCGGCGGTGTACCCGCACGGCCTGAACGCGCAGGAATTCGGCGACATGGTCGACCTGGGCATGTCGCCGTCGGCGGCGCTGCTGACCAGCAGCCAGGGCTCGGCGAAGCTGCTGGGCATCGACAACGAAACCGGCACGCTGGAAGCGGGCAAGTTCGCCGACATCGTCGCCGTGCCCGGCAACGTGCTGGAGGACATCCGCGCCACGCAGAAGCCCCTGCTGGTGATGAAGGAAGGCACGGTGGTGCGCGGGCCGGACGGATCGGTCCATTGAACAAACGGCTCTCCCTGCTCGTGCCACTGCTGCTCGTGCTCAGTGCCTGCGTGGTGTTGCTTCCAGGCGAGCGCTATCAGGTAGTGGGCCAGGCGCGGATGCAATTCCAAGGACAAACGCTCGACAAGGCGTTCGCACGGGTCAGGCTCCTGATGGACAGGCACGAGTACCGGATACGTGGCGTTCCGTTGGAGAAACTTGACCGCGCCGGTGCACTCGTGGAATTCAACGGCCCGAAGGACTCGCATTCCATCGCGATCCTCCGCCTGGAAGCGGATTGCATCTCGCTGGAGGCGCTGCTGGCAGAAAATTCCAACGACTTCCGCGCGCCCCGCGCGCTTTTCGATGATGTCGTTCGCCAGCTGGATGCCGACGCGAACTGGCAGGTGCGCGTCGATGAAATCTGTCCGAAGCCGCGCCCCGCATCGTAGTGGTCAGTTTTCGAGAAGCGGCGGCGCAGGGGCCGCCGCTAGCATCGCTTCCGCTGGCCCGCATCGTGCGGGCCGTCCAAGCCAAGGAGTGCTCGAATGAACTGGAACAAGTGGATTCGCCAGACCCATCGCTGGCTGTCGATCACCTTCACGGCGTTCGTCATCGCGAACTTCGTTGTGATGGGACGCGGCGACATCGCGCTGTGGGTGGGCTTCGCGACGCTGGTGCCGCTAGCGCTGCTGCTGGTCAGCGGCCTGTACATGTTCGCGCAGCCGTATCTGGGCCGTCGGCGGGCGCACTCCGCCTAGCTCGGAGGCTTGCGCCGGGCCCATTGCCTGACTAAAGTCAGGCAATGGATGAGCGCCAGATCAACGAGCAGATAGAACGGGTCCGCAGCTTCAACCGGTCGGTGACGCGCCGGATCGGCGCGCTGTCGGACGATTTCCTCGGGCGCGGCCGGCCGCTGGCCGAGTCGCGGCTGCTGTTCGAGATCGGCCGCGACGGCGCCGACATTCGCGACCTGCGCGCGCGCCTGTCGTTGGACTCGGGCTACCTGAGCCGCCTGCTGCGAGGGCTGGAGGCGCAGGGGCTGGCGAAATCGCAGCCTGCGCCCGACGACGCGCGCGCTCGGCGCGCATTGCTGACCGCGAAGGGACGCAGGGAATTCGACGCGCTCGACCGGCTGTCGGTCGACTTCGCCAGCGCGCTGCTTTCGCCGCTGGCGGATGCGCAACGCGAGCGGTTGACCAAGGCGATGGCCGAAGTCGAACGCCTGATGCGCGCGGCCGCCGTCGTCATCGAGCCGGCCGATCCCGCCTGCGTCGAGGCGCGTGCCTGCATCGACGCCTATCTGCACGAACTCGATGAGCGCTTCGAATCCGGGTTCGACGCCACGCTGGGCCCGAGCGCCGACCCGCAGGAACTCGTGCCGCCGTCAGGCGTGCTGCTGCTGGCGCGCATCGACGAGGACGCGCTGGGCTGCGGCGCGCTGAAGGTGCTCGGCGACGGCGTCGGCGAGATCAAGCGCATGTGGGTCGCGCCGACCGCGCGCGGGCTGGGCATCGCGCAACGCATGCTCGATGCGCTGGAAGCGCAGGCGCGTGCGATGTCACTGCACACCCTGCGCCTGGACACCAACCGCACGCTGCTGGAGGCGCGCGCGCTGTACGCGCGCAACGGTTACGTCGAGATTCCGCGCTACAACGAGAATCCGTACGCGGATTACTGGTTCGAAAAGCGCCTGGCCTGATCGCGCTTACGCGCCCACGCGTTCGCGCACCGCGTTGAAGTCGCGCACCGGGCGCACTTCGATCGAACCAAAACGCGACCACGGGAACGCATGCGCGATCTCCACGGCGCGCTCGATGTCCGGCGCTTCGATCAGGTTGAAGCCGGCGAAGACTTCCTTGGCTTCGGCGAACGGGCCGTCGAACACATGCGTGTTGCCGCCGCGCGTGCGCACCGAGCGCGCGGTCGCGGGTACTTCCAGTTGCTGCGAGTCCAGCAGCACGCCGGCTTCGCGCAGGTCGTCGGCCTTTTCGATGCAGCCCTTCATGAGGCGGTCGTACTCGCCTTCGGGCAGCGCGTCGAGCAGGTTCTGGTCGGTGTAGATCATCAGCAGGAATTTCATGGGGCTCCGGCGATGCGTCCTTGGAGCGCGCATTGTGGCCCATGCGGCCGGCACGGCGATGTACCGGAAGGCACACCTGGCGCATTCGCCCGCTGACGGGACGGTTCTTCCCCGCGATGCGGGCTTATCGGCGTGGACTCACCTGCCTACTCTGTCCACTCCCCCGCAACGGAATGCCCGCCATGCTCACGCCACGCCAGGCCCAGTTCGCCTTCGTCCCGCTGGTCGTCACGCTGATGTCGGGGGTGATGAGCTTCGCCATGATCGCGCTGCAACGCGGCTTCGGCCCCGGCCTGGTCGACGCGTGGCTGCGCGGATGGCCGGTCGCGTTCGCCGTCGCGCTCCCGGCGGCGTGGGTGATCCTGCCCGGCGTGCGCGCGCTGCTGTCGCGCGTGACGAAGGCGTGCACCCGCACGGCCGAATCGTCGCAACGACTCGGGCGCATGGGATGACCGTGCACGGATGATCGACGTGTCCGACGCGCCGCTCCGGTACGATGCCGCGGGTTCACCGCACGAGAAGGAACACCGCATGGCGTCCACCGCCGGCACGCAGATACCCGATCCCGTCATCGACGTGCGGGGCCTCACCAAGACCTACGCCACCGGTTTCCAGGCGCTCAAGAGCATCGACCTGACGATCAGGCGCGGCGAGATCTTCGCGCTGCTCGGCCCCAACGGCGCCGGCAAGACGACGCTCATCAGCATCATCTGCGGCATCGTCAACGCAAGTTCCGGCAGCGTGACCGCCGACGGCCACGACATCGTGCGCGAATACCGCGCCGCACGCGCCAAGATCGGGCTGGTACCGCAGGAGCTGTCCACCGACGCGTTCGAAAGCGTGTGGGCGACGGTGAAGTTCAGCCGCGGACTGTTCGGCAAGGCGCGCGACGATGCGTACCTGGAAAAGGTGCTGCGCGACCTGTCGCTGTGGGACAAGAAGGACAGCAAGATCATGGCGCTGTCGGGCGGCATGAAGCGTCGCGTGCTGATCGCCAAGGCGCTCGCGCACGAGCCGTCGATCCTGTTCCTCGACGAACCCACCGCCGGCGTGGACGTCGAACTTCGCCACGACATGTGGGAAATGGTGCGCCGCCTTCGCGAGAAGGGCGCCACGATCATCCTGACCACGCACTACATCGAGGAGGCCGAGGACATGGCCGACCGCATCGGCGTGATCAACAAGGGCGAGCTGGTGCTGGTGGAAGACAAGGCGACGCTCATGCGCAAACTCGGCAAGAAGCAGCTGACCTTGACGCTGCAGGCGCCGCTGGAGCGCATTCCCGAGGACCTGGCCGAGTATCCGCTGGAGCTGACCGAAGACGGGCACTCGCTGGTCTACACCTTCGACGTGCAGGCGCAGGAAACCGGCATCGCCGCGCTGCTGCGCCGGCTGACGCACCACGGCATCGACTTCAGGGACCTGCATTCCAGTGAAAGTTCGCTGGAGGACATCTTCGTCAGCCTGGTCCGCCAGAACCGGGAGGCGCGCGCATGAACCTGCACGCGATCCGCGCCATCTACCGCTTCGAGATGGCCCGTACGTTCCGCACGCTGATGGAGTCGATCGTCTCGCCGGTGCTGTCGACGTCGCTGTACTTCATCGTCTTCGGTGCGGCGATCGGCGGCCGCATGGGCGACGTCGATGGCGTGAGCTACGGCGCCTTCATCATTCCCGGCCTGATCATGCTGTCGCTGCTGAGCGAGAGCATCTCCAACGCGTCCTTCGGCATCTACATGCCCAAGTGGGCGGGCACGATCTACGAACTGCTGTCGGCGCCGGTGTCGGCGCTGGAGATCGTGATCGGCTACGTCGGCGCGGCGGCAACCAAGTCGCTCATGCTGGGCACGCTGATCCTGCTCACCGCGCGCTTCTTCGTGCCGTACGACATCCAGCATCCGTTCTGGATGCTGTGCTTCCTGGTGCTCACCGCGCTGACCTTCAGCCTGTTCGGCTTCATCATCGGTCTGTGGGCCGACAGCTTCCAGCGCCTGCAGCTGGTGCCGCTGATGATCATCACGCCGCTGACGTTCCTGGGTGGCGCGTTCTATTCGATCAGCATGCTGCCGCCGCTGTGGCAGAAGGTCGCGCTGTTCAACCCGGTCGTGTACCTGATCAGTGGTTTCCGCTGGGCGTTCTTCGGAATATCGGACGTCAACGTGGGCATCAGCGCGGCGGCGATCCTGGGCTTCCTGCTGCTGTGCCTGTTCGTGGTGTGGTGGATCTTCCGCACGGGCTGGAAACTGAAGCAGTAAGACGACGCGTGAAAGAAAAGGGGCGCCCAGGCGCCCCTTCTCGTTTCTTCGGATCACTCGTTGCTAGCTTCTGTTCCTAGCTTTGCGCGCCCTCGCGCAGTTCCTGCGTGAGCCAGCGGTCAATGAGGCGCTTCTCGAAACGCAACGGGTCGCTGTTGAGCGAGGAGCTGTCGCTCATCAGGAAGCCCGGGTCGCTGAGCTTGCGTTCGCCCTGCGCGATCACGTTGCCATCGGCATCGGTGAGTCGCACGTTGAGCGTCATGCGCGGCGGGTAGACGTCGCGGATGATGCGCGTGTTCTGCAGGTTCGGCCCATGCCACGGTTCGAACATGCCGGCGCGGCGGATGTCGACGATGTCCACGTCCAGGCGCTGCCCCGTGGGCAGGCGCTTTGCGGCGCGATCGCGCATGTAGGTGGCGAGCTCCTGCACCCAGTTGCCTTGCGAGGCTTCCCAGCGATTGCCGCTGTAGCGGATTTCGCTGAAGCGCGACGGGTCCTGCCACCGCACGTTGATCGAATCGCTTTCGGGCAGCGCGCGCGGCGCTTGGGGATCGGTGACGTTGCGGACGCCGGCGGACGCGGTGGATGCGACGGCGAGCGCGAGGGATAGAACGACGAGGCGCAGTTTCATGGCGGCCTCCGTAGAAGTGGGGTGCAACCGGATTCTCCCACCGCTGCCGAGCGCCGGCGATGCGCAGCGTGGCGGCGTACAGCCGCCGTTCGCCTGCCGGAACTACGAATCCTTAACGGGTCAAGGGCCGGGGCTGAGAATTTTTCGGACCCGTCTCATATCGGCGTCCGGGGCTGATCCGGAGACTTCCTCCTGCGCCAAGACGGCGCCTTCGCCCGGCATGCAGGTCGCGCCGGAACACCAGCCAGGAGTCCCACGCGTCCCGTTGCCGGACGCCGCCGATGCTTCACGGAGCAGTTCATGTCCCCCGCCGTACGCAAAGCCCGAGTTCGTCCCATCCGCTGCGGTTGGCGCAGCAGTCTGCAGGTGATCTGCACCGTCGCGATCATCACGGCAGCCACCAGTGCCGGATCCGGCTGGGCCCAATCCCACGCGGTCGTGCCGGCCCCGGCCTTGGCGGTCGAAGCCGGGATGGGCGGCCCCTATCTGCCCGCCGCCCAGGCGCCGCACTACGACCGGGCTGCGGATCTCGCGCGGATGGATGCCGCGCCGCTGACGAAAACCGACGGCGTGATCGATCTGTCGGCCACCGCCTGGAACCCGGTCAAGCGCGGCTGGCGGGATCGCCTGCTCAGCCTGCTGCCGGTGGTGCCCGTGCGGATCACGTCCGGCTTCGGTCGTCGCCACGACCCGCTCGGGCGGGGCGATGCCTTCCATAGCGGCATCGACTTCGCCGGCGCGATCGGCACGCCGGTGCACGCCGTCGGCGACGGCGTCGTCGTGCAGGCGCGCTACAGCAAGGATTACGGCAACGTGGTGATGATCGACCACGGCCAGGGCCTGGTGACGCTGTACGCGCACAACAGCCGGCTCGAGGTGCGCCCGGGCGACGTCGTGCTCGCGGGGCAGGAGATCTCGAAAATGGGTTCGACCGGCCGGTCGACCGGCCCGCACCTGCATTTCGAAGTGCGCCAGTACGGACAGCGGATCGATCCGGGCCGCTACCTGGCGGGGCTCTGAAGGCGGCATCCCGGCGTTGGCCGGGATGCGGAGGCGATCGGAACGGGCGGCTTACCCGGCCGCTTCAGGATCCCGGTACCAGGCCTCGACCGTACCCTTGTGCTTCATCGTCATCGGGTTGCCGCGACGGTCCAGCGCCTTGCCGACCGGCAGCCGCACCCAGCCTTCACTGATGCAGTACTCATCGACATTGCTGCGCTCGACCCCGTTGAAGCGGATGCCGATGCCGCGTTCGAGCACCGCCTCGTCATAGAACGGGCTGCGCGGGTCGTTGGAGAGGCGGTCGGGCGGGGTATCGGTCATGACTTGGATCCGTGCAATGGAGCCGGCGCTGGCGCCGGGCCGCACAGGATACGTGCGACCGCACCATCCCGCAGCCTCAGGGGTGCTCGCCGCGGCCCTGCGCCTTGGCCCGCGCGATCACCGCCCGGACCTGGGCGCGGTCGCGATGCCGCGAGATGGCCGTCGCCCCCAGCTCGATCGCGCGCTCGCGCAGTTCGGAGGGGACGTCGTAGTGTGCGCCGGAGGTCTTGTTCTGGAAGGCCCGGCGCGGGATCTCCAGCCGCTCCGCCATCTGGTGGAGCTCGTCGAGGGTATCGGCCATAAGATGGGCCCAGCGGCGGCCGCGCCAGAGGTGGACCGCATCATCGACATAGACCGTCATTGGCGCGCTGGGGGCCTCGGGAACCTGAACAGGGATCCTATCTGAACCGTCGGGATCGGACCGGATTTGCAAATCCGACCAAACACGTCCAACATGCCTCGCGCTGCGTTAGCCAAGGGTCACGGTGAATGTGACCCGATGTGGATTCTCTTCTCCATCGTTGCACCTCGCTTTCTCCTTGCGACCAGCTCCAATGCCGCGTTTTGCGGTCTCACCATCCGTATAGGAGATAGTCATGTCGAACCGTGAAACCGGTACCGTCAAGTGGTTCAACGATGCCAAGGGCTTCGGCTTCATCAGCCGCGAGAACGGCGAGGACGTTTTCGTCCACTTCCGTTCCATCCAGGGCTCGGGCTTCAAGAGCCTGCAGGAAGGCCAGAAGGTCACCTTCACCGTCGTCCAGGGCCAGAAGGGCCTGCAGGCCGACGCTGTGCAGGCCCTGTAAGCCTTTCGCACTAGCGATATTCGAAAAGCCCGGCTTCGGCCGGGCTTTTCTTTTGGGCGGGACAAACCCGGCTTCGGCCGGGTTTTTCCTGTCCGGAAAAGCCGGAATGGTCAGCCCCGCCGCACCCGCACCATCCGGTCCATCAGGTGCTCCACCGCGTTGCCGGCGTGCAGGCAGCGGCCCAGGTGCACGGGCGAGGTCTGGATGATCGAGCTGCGCTTGGCCGTGAGCCAATGGAAGCGCGCGCGCTGCGGCAACAGGCCGATCGGGCCGCTGTCCGGGCCGCCGGCGCAAATTGCCTCGATGGCGGCGAGATGGCGACGCACCGTCTCCAGGTCGATGTCCGGGTCGACTGCGCGCAGCCGCGCTTCGTCGACTTCGATGCGCGCCTCCAGGAATTTCGCCGTCGGGCACGACAGCAGGATGCCGACGTTGACGAACTCCTCGCGTTCCACGCGCGGAACCACGCGGATCACCGCGTAGTCGTAGGTGTCGCGGCGCGGCGTGTCAGGCGCGTGCATGGATCGCCTCCTCGACGAACCGCTGGCGCTGCGCCAGCCGCTGCATGAAATGTTCGACGTAGGCCGCGCGATGTTCGGCCGGGTCGGCCGGCGTATCGGCGCCGGCAAGCCACGCGTCCGGTACGAGCGCGAGGATCCGCTCGAAATCGCCCCGCGCCAGCTTCCCCGAAAGCCGCGCATCGGCACCGGCGATGTCGTCGGCCTGCGGCAGCAGCACGTGTTCGCGGATCATCGGGAACGCACTGCCGGCATGCGTCGGCGAGCCGTCCCAGCCGTGGTGGAAATACAGCGCCGCGCCGTGGTCGATCAGCCACGGGTTGCGATGCCAGACCAGCAGGTTCGGGTTGCGGAAGCTGCGGTCGACGTTGCTGGTGAAGGCGTCGAACCACACGATCTCCGACGCCAGCGGCCCCGGAACGCGCTCGGCGACGGGATCGAAGTTGATCGCGCCGGGCAGGTAATCGAGCGCGAGGTTGAGGCCGTCGCTGGCCTTGATCAGTTCCTGGATTTCCGGATCCGGTTCGGTGCGCGCGAGTTCGGCATCGAGTTCGACGAACACCAGTTCCGGCATCGGCAGGCCGAGCGACCGCGCGATCTCCCCCGCGACGAGTTCGGCCACCAGCGCCTTCACGCCCTGGCCGGCGCCACGGAATTTCAGGACGTACAGGCCGTCGTCGTCCGCTTCGATGATCGCGGGCAGCGAACCGCCCTCGCGCAATGGCGTGACGTAACGGGCGGCATTGACGGTGCGAAGGGTCATGGGGCGCGGCAGACGAGGGCCGCGACAGGGTACTTGGAGCGGGAAACGAGCGGAAGGAACGCACGCTTGCGCGGGCGTTACCAGGTGTCCTCGAGCATGCGCGGGCGGCTGGCGAGCCAGCCGCCGTACAGCAGCGCGAGCAGGCACAGCGTCAGGAACGCGAACGGCCACGCCCATCCATGCGTGGCTTCATGCAGCCAGCCGAACAGCAGGGGCCCCAGGCAGCTGAGGCTGTAACCGACGCCCTGCACGAAGCCCGACAACCGCGACGAGCCGCCCGGCGTGCGCGTTCGCAGGTTGATCAGCGTGAGCGAGAGCGGGAACGTGCTCGGCCCAAGGCCCAGCAGCGCGACCCAAAGCAGCGGTGCGGCCATCGGCGCGAGCAGCAGGCCGGCGAACGCGCCGATGTAGCTCACGCCGCAGAACGCGACGATCGGGAACGGATTGCGGATGCGCACCGCGAGCGCCGGCAGGAACAGCGCGCTCAGCAGGCCCATCGTCGAGAACAGCGCGACCATCGTGCCGCCGAGCGCGTGCGAGCCGCCGGCTTCGGTGAGCAGTTTCGGCAGCCACGTGAACATCGAATACGTCGTCAGCGACGTCATGCCGAACATCAGCGTGAGGCCCCATGCGACGGGCGAACGCCAGACGCGGCCGGCGCGTGCGCTGGCGGCGACATCGTTCGCGTCATCGAGCTTCGAATCAGCGAGCTCGGGCGCCGGATCGCCGCAGGCGACCGCGCGATCGTGCGCCTGCGTCAGTGCCTGCGCCTGGCGCGAATGGCCGAAGCGCTCCATCCACAGCACGCCGATCCACGGCAGCGCCGCCGCGGCCGCGATCAGCGACCACGCGCCCAGCGACACGCGCCACCCGGCGGCGCTTGCGATGGGCACGGCGAGCAGCGCCGGCAGGATCGTGCCCAGCTGCAGCACCGTGATGTAGAGCGTGCTGACGGTGCCGACGCGGTCGGCGAAATAGCGCTTCACCAGCGGCGGCAGCACGACGTTGCCCATGCCCATGCCGGACAGCGCGATGGCGGATGTCACCAGCAGCATCTGCGTATCGCCGACGAATGCGCGCGTGGCCAGACCGGTCGCCGCGAGCAGCATCGCGAGCAATGCGGTGCGTTCAAGGCCGATGCGATGCGCGATGGACGGCGTCACCACGCCGAACACCGCGAACGCAGCGGTCGGCACCATGCCAAGCACGCCGGTCATGGTCGGCCCGAATCCGAACGTTTCGCCGAGCGTATCGAGCAGCGGCGTGAGCGAGGTCACCGCCGTGCGCAGGTTGAACGCCGACATCGCGATACCCGCGAGCACGAGCGCACGGTCGCGCCACAACGGGCGGACGAGCGGGGCGGCGAGGGAGTCTGCATTCATTGCGGGAAAAATCCTGTGCGCTGCGC
>Ga0209257_1002299_pt1 | contig 19390 bp, 16 predicted proteins | sample AraplaCvi_mCL_r2_FD_184277 | JGI IMG/M metagenome (GOLD analysis project Ga0209257, IMG submission 184277) | Arabidopsis root microbial communities from North Carolina, USA - plate scrape MF_Cvi_mCL_r2 (SPAdes) (version 2) | ecosystem: Host-associated > Plants > Roots > Endosphere | place: USA...
GCAGGTGCGCATCTACTACACGCCGCCGCCGGGCGGTTTCGAGGAAATCGCCCGCCTGGAGACGGCCAGCGGCAGCTTCACTTACGGCGAGCAGAACAAGCTGAACGACGTGATCGCCAAGCTGCGCGCGGAAGCGGCGAAGCTCGGCGCGAACGGCGTGCTGTTCATGGGCACGCAGGACAGCGGCGGCGGCAGCAGCGTGGGCCTCGGCGTGGGCGGCGGCAGCGGCAGCGGCTACCACGGCGGCAGTTTCAGCGGCGGCGGCATCGGCGTGAGCATCTCGCCGACGAAGAAGTTCGCGCAGGCCGTGGCCATCTATGTCGCGAACCCGCCGCCGATGACCGCACCTCAGGTGCCGCCGCCGGCCGCACCGCCGGCGCAGCCGGTGAAGTGATTCGCTGATGGTCGGGCCCTCCCCTGCGCGCAGGGGAGGGAGCAGTACCTCTACGACTCCGTCTGCACCACGCCCACGGGGATCGGTGCGAATTCGCCGGACGGATCGTCGATCAACGTCGGGTTCGCACGGATCCGGCGATACATCTCCGGCACGCCGCCACGCCGCAGCACGCCGAACACCACGTGCGAGGTGATGCGCGAGAAATCGCGCAGCGGCTTGAAGTGGCTCGGGCGGAACTGCTCGTCGGTGTGCACGCACTTGTAGCGCGATTCGATCGGCACCGACACGCAACGCGTGCCCAGCTGCTGCGCGGCGGAAATCAGGATCTGCGCTTCGAACACGAAATCCTCGCCCGGCACGTCGGTCAGCGCGGCGACCGCGGCTGGATACAGGCGCTGCCCACTCTGGCTGTCGGCGAGCTGGTAACCCGTGCCCCAGGCGATGCCCCAGTCGGCGAATTCGTTGGCGAGGCGTCGGTAGATCGGCTGCTGCGAGCGACGGCGCAGGCGCGCGCCGATCACGATGTGGCCGGGATACCGGTTCGCCGCCGCGAGCAGGCGCGGAATATCGCTGGGCAGATGCTGGCCGTCGCCGTCCATGGTGACGATGGCGCGCGCGCCCATGCGCAGCGCGTGCTTGAAGCCATCGCGGAGGCTCGCGCCCTTGCCCATGCGCTGCGCGTGGCGGATCACGGTGACGGGCAGGTCGGCGATGCGATCGGCCGTGCCGTCGTCGGAACCGTCGTCGATCACCAGCACGCGCGGGCATTCGGCCAGCGCGCCTTCGACCACGTCGCGAATGCGCAGTGCTTCGTTCAGCGCGGGAATCACGACGATGACGTCGTCGCGATTGAGATGGGAATGGTGCGGACTCAAGGGGTCACCTCCACGTGCAGGTCATGCGTGTCGCCGGCCGGCAGGATCGCCGTGCCTTCGCCCCGCGCAAGCACGTCGAACAACGGGAGCATCGGCGCCATTGCATTGGCCGATGCGAAGCGGGAGAGCGGAGCGGTCGCGGGCGCCTGCGTCGATGCGGGCACCAGCCGTGCTTGCAGGCGCGGACCTGCACCCTCGCGCGACAACACCAGTGCCCCGCCAAGCAGGCCTTCGCTGGGCGCCATGCGCGCCAGCGGGCCCGATGCCTGGCCGTCGTAGGCGACCAGCAGCACGGCGTCGGCGTCGTCGCGCAGCTGCGTCAACGCTTCGAGCAGGCCTTGCGCGAAGCTCGCGGTGTAGGCGCTGATCGCGTTGGCCGGACGCATCGCGCCGGTACCGATGGTCCAGTAGCCGGCAGCGGCGTTGTGCACCGAGTTGTGGAACTTCGTCGGCGAAAGCGTGCGCGGATCGGCCGCGAGCGTCGCGCACATGTAGTCGGTGATCGCCAGTTCGCCGTGCGTGGAGGCGAATACCGACGACAAGGAAGCCGGTTCGCGCGCGGCTGATTCGCACGCTGCCATGGCGACTTCCAGCGCGATGGCGACGGTTTCCGGCGCGCGCCGGCGTTCGTTCGCCGGCAGAAGCTGCGGCGACGGCCGCGCGGGCGCGTCGGTCGGCTGCGTGCCGTTCAATGCGTACTCGCGCGCCGCCGCCCATGTGGGAAGTCCGCGCGTCCAGAAACCGATTCCGTCTACGTGTGCCGTCAGGGCCGGCGCCTGCGAAATACTCATGCGCGACCGAACACCAGCGAACAGTTGTTGCCGCCGAAGCCGAAAGAGTTGTTCATCGCATAGCGGATATCGGTGCGTTGCGGCGCGAAGCGGATCTGCGGGCCGCATGCGGGATCGGGCGTGTTGCTGCCGAGCGTGCCGGGTAGTTCGCCGCGTTCCAGCGCGATCAGCGCGATGGTCGATTCGACGATGCCCGCCGCACCGAGCGTGTGGCCCGTCCAGCCCTTGGTCGAACTGGCGTGCAGCGCGTCGGGGAAGAGCGACGCCACCGCGGCGGCTTCGATGGAGTCGTTGGCCGGCGTCGCGGTCCCGTGCAGGTTCAGGTAGCCGACTTCAGCAGCGTCGATGCCGGCGCGCGCGAGTGCATCGCGCATCGCAAGGCGCGCACCGAGGCCTTCCGGATGCGGCGACGACATGTGGTGCGCGTCGCTGGATTCGCCGTAGCCTCGCAGTTGCAGGCCGGTGTCGCCGTCGTCCGCGCGTTCGAGCAGCGCGAAACCGCCGGCTTCGCCGAGCGAGAGTCCGTTGCGCGACGCATCGAACGGACGGCAGGGTTCACTCGCCACCAGTTGCAGCGAGTTGAAGCCGAACAGCACGCTGCCGCACAGCGTATCGACGCCGCCGACGAGCGCCGCATCGGCAAGGCCTGCAGCGATCATGCGCGCCGCCTGCGCGAACACCTTCGCGCTGGACGAGCACGCCGTCGCCACCGTGATGCACGGGCCGCGAATGCCGGTCGCCTGCTGCACGAACTCGCCCAGCGAATGCGGCGTATGCACGTGCGGACGCGCGAATTCGTCGGCGAACTCGCCGTTCTCCAGCGCGGTGTACGCGGTTTCCGTGCTGCCGATACTGGAGGTCGACGTGCCGACGATCACCGCGACGCGTTCGGCGCCGTGGCGCGCGATGGCGGCTTCGATGGCCTCGCGCATGCCGTCCTGCCCGAGCGCGAGCCAGGCGAGGCGGTTGTTGCGCGAATCCCATGGCATCAGCGACGTCGGGAGTTCGACCGTTTCGAGGCCATCGACGCGGCCGATCCAGCAGTCCAGGCGTCCGGTGCCCGCGTCGTCGCCGAAATCGTTGCGGCGCAGGCCGCTGCGACCGTCCCGCAACGCCTGCGCCAGCGCCTCCCGGCCGGGGCCGACGGCACTGGTCGCGGTGCAGGCGCGTATCGCGAGGGGTGCCATGCGGCGGGCGGTGGAAGGCGGAAGCGTGGACGGCACGAAGCATTCCCTGACGGCGTTCGGGAAAGTATAGCCAGCGCAGTGTCGACAGCTTCTGGATGCGGCGCCAAACGGCGCCGAATTCACTGAACGTGGAGGGGATGTCGGATTCAGGTGAAAGCCGGATCAGTGCCCCGCATGTCCTGGGGCCCTTGTAGCCGGGCTACAGAAGCGGCGTGTCGCGTGGCCTCGCCCAACCCCTCTCCCGGTGGGAGAGGGGCTTCAGAGCGACCTGCTTCACTTCTTCATCTGCGAAGGAATGAACTGCTCGCGCACGGCCTTCGCCAGCAGGTCCGGCGGGAGCAGGCCCTGGTCGAGCAGGAAGTTGTTGAACGCGAGGCGGTCGAACTTGTCGCCCAGCGCGATCTCCGTCTCCATGCGCAGCTCGAGGATGCGGGTGTAGCCGTAGAAATAGCTGCCCGCCTGGCCCGGCGCGTTGAACGTGTAGCGGTCCAGTTCCTGCTTGGCCATCGCCTCCGACAGGCCGACCTTCTCGCGCAGGATCCTGCCGGCGGCCTCGCGGTCGATCAGCCCCAGGTTCAGCATCGGATCGAGCATCGCGCGTGCGGCGCGCATCAGGCGGAACTGCAGCGCGATCAGCTGGCCGTCGAGCGGCTCGTACGGGACCATTTCGGCTTCCGCGTACAGCGCCCAGCCTTCGACGTTCACCGAGTTGAACGCGAACATCGTGCGCGCCAGCGAGATGCCGCGCTCGACCATCGCGGTGAACTGCAGTTCGTGGCCCGGGCGGCCTTCATGCGCCGACAGCGTCCAGCGCACCGCATCGAAGTTGAAGTCGTCGTACTCCAGCGCCTTGCCGTCGGCGGTCTTGACCGACACCGGCAGCACGAACTGGCCCTGCTGGCCGGTGTTGCCGATCAGCGGCGCCGGCAGGAAATGCGGCGCGGGCGACGCGGCCGATTCGGCTTCGCTGCCCAGGCGCATCACCATCGGGCGCTGCGGCACGTCGACGATGCGCTCCTTGCGGATGATCGGATCGATCTGGTCGATCACCGTGCGATAGCGCGCTTCGAGCTGGTCGTTGGGCATGTTGCGCTTCTTGAGCGCATTGATGACGGCGACGTAATCATGCGGATCGGCCACGTCGAGGTTGTTCGCCTTCGCCACCAGCGGCGCGAGCTGCTGCATCGCCGCGCGCGTTTCCATGAACTCCACCTGCGCGCGGCGGATCAGCAGCTGCGGGTCGATGTCGATGCCGAACTGCCTGAGGCTGTTGGCGTACATCTCCGGCGGCAGCTTGGTATCCGTGCGCGCGGTGGGCAGCACGTTCGCACGCGCCCAGGTGCCGTAATCCTTCAGCTGCGTTTCCATCGCGGCGAGCGCGGGCTCGGCGCCTTCGACCTTGTACTTGGCGAACAGCTTGCGGATGCCGTCGACGTAGGTATCGACGTTGCCCAGCGCCTGCTCGACCTCCAGCTTCGTCGGATGCACCAGCTGCGCATTCGACGTCGCTTCGGTGTAGCGCGCCTTCGCCAGTTCGGTAATCGGCGTCTTCTCGGTGCCGAGGCCGACGTAGTTCTTCAGGCGGTCCAGCGCCTTGGCGCGGCGCTCCGGCGGCGTCTGGTCGGACAGCAGGCCCTGCAGGCCGCTGAACACCGTCTGCGGGACGTCGCTCCACGGCAACATCAGCCGTTCGGTCAGCTCGCTGGTCGCGATGTTCTCGTCGGCAGCGCGGATCATGATTTCCAGATCCTGGCGCACGTTCGGATCGCGTTCGGTGGCGAGCTTCGTCTTCAGTTCGTCGCGCGCCTTGGCCGTGGCGGCACGGAAGCGTGCGGCGTTGTCGGGCTTGAGGTCGGCGACGCGGTCGTCATAGCCGGGCACGCCGAAGAACGACATCCCTTCGGGCGCGAACTCCGCCTGCGCCTTGAGCAGGATGTTGGCGTATTCGTTGCTCTGGGCGACCCAGGCCGGCGCGGGCTTGGCGGCTGCGGGCTTCGCGGCGTTCGACTTCGCGGCGGGCTGCGCGGCCTGCGCCAGCATCGGCGCGCCGGTGGCGAGGGTGAGGGACAGGGCGATCGCGAGAGTGAGAGGGCGGGTCATGGCTCGGCCGGAGGTGAGTGTCGCGACGAGGATGGCCGTCCGTGCGTCGGGGCGCCATGCGCCGAAGGTCACGCGCGTGCTAGAACGTCACGATTCCCACCCGCGTGGAGAAAAGGATGGCGCGCGTACCCCGGATCGATCGACCCTGTCCGTTGAGCCCGGACGAGCAGCGCCGCATCGACGGCGATTGCGCCCGCTGCGGCCATCCCGTGCATCGCCTGGACGCGTTGAACGACGCGCAGCGCGAAGCGCTGTTGGCGGCATCGACCGGCCCGATCTGCGTGTCGTATCGCACGCCTGCCCGCGCCGCGAGCCTGGCCGCCATCGCGTTGACGCTGATCGCCGGATCGGCGCTGGCCGAGTCGCCCGCCCCCCTCGTCGCCAGCCCGGCCGCGCCTTCGACGCCGGTGGAAGCCGACGCCGAGTTGCAGTCCTTGGTGTCCCTCGTCTGGGTCGGCGGCGTCAGTGAGCCGCGTTCGGTGGAGTGGATTGACGACAGCCGCCTGCCCGAGTTGCCGATGATCGAGCGCGACGCGACGGCGGACCGTACCGCGCGCTGACTCAGCGTGTGCGTGCGGAAGCAGTACTCGACGCGCGGATGCCGGCTGCGTCGATGATGCGAAGCTGGCGCAGCGTATCGGCCAGGCCGGTGAGTTCGTCCGGCGTGCCGTCGCCGATGCGCAGCGCGATGTGCCCGGCATCGAAGCGTTCCAGCCCGGCGTCGTAGCTGCGCCAGCGCTCGCCGTCCCACGCCTGCACCCAGCTATGCGGCCCGAACACATGCGCCTGGCCGACGAACCGGCTGGAGTACGCCAGGCCATGAACGACGCGCGCGGGAATGCCGGCGGCGCGCGCTGTCGCGGCAAGCAGGAGCGCGAACTCGGTGCAGTCGCCGCCGCGATCGCGCAATGCGGCGGAGGCGGGCAGGTAGCCTCGGAAATCGATCGGGCCGTTCATGTGGACGCGGATCGCGTCCACCAATCGCGTCATTCGCGCATCGACCTTGCCGCCGCGTGCATGGCGACGCGCGAAGGCGACGATCTCGCGCTGGTCGCTGTCGACCCAGGCATTCGGCGCGAGATGACGCGCGATGTCGCCGTCGGTGCGAGGTTCGTCGTCGCGGCATTCGCGACACACCGCGACTTCCACAACGTCGCCGTCGATACGGACGCTCTGCTCGGCGGTCGATGGAACCTCACGCATCACGCCATCGGCCAAGCGCAGGCGGTAGCGGATTTCGCCATCCCGCGCGGCCGCACCGATGCGGTACGGCGAGGCGACCAGCAATGAGCGCACGAACGCGCGCGCCTGCACCTCGTCCGGTTCCTGCGCGCCCACCGGCGCGGCAACGGCGGCGAGCGCGACCAGGCCGGCGATGAAAGCCGTCCCGCCTCGCACACGCCGCAGCAACGTCACGGGGCCGGCTTCAGGCAGCGATCGAAGAAGTTCTCCGTCAACCGCAACCGGTGCAGGTTGTCGGCGCCCTTCAGGCCGTGCTTCGCGCCGGGATACGTCATCAGCTCGAACGGCTGGCCGCGCTTCTGCAAGGCGCTCATCAAGGCGGTGGAGTTGGTGAACAGCACGTTGTCGTCGGCCATGCCGTGGATCAGCAGCAGCTGCGACTTCAGTCCGCCGATGTGCTCCAGCACGCGCGCTTCCTGGTAGCCGGCGACATTCGCCTTCGGCAGGCCCATGTAGCGCTCGGTGTAGTGCGTGTCGTACAGCGCCCAGTCGGTGACCGGCGCGCCGGCGGCGCCGCAGGCGTACTGGTCCGATGCCTTGGCGAGCAGCATCAGCGTCATGTAACCGCCGTTGGACCAGCCGTACACGCCGATGCGCGAGCCGTCGATCCACGGCTGCGACTTCAGCCACTCCACGCCACGCAGCTGGTCGGCGACTTCCACCGTGCCCTGCTTGCCGTACAGGGCGCCGCCGAACGCCGCGCCGCGGCGCGGGGTGCCGCGGTTGTCGAGCGAGAACACGACGAAGCCGTGCTGCGCGAGGTACTGGTTGAAGTCCGGCGCCCAGGCGCGCTTCACCGTCTGCGACGCCGGGCCGCCGTACACCATCACCACGACCGGGTAGCGCTTGTTCGCGTCGAACCCGGCCGGCTTGATGAGGCTGTAGTGCAGCGTCGTCGTGCCATCGGCGGCCTTCATCGTGCCGAACTCGATCGGGCGATGCGCCGCGGCGTACTTCGCGTACGGATGCTGCGGGTCGGCGAGGTCGTTGGCCAGCAGCGCGGCGATGCGCGTGCCGTCGTTGCGGAACAGCTCCAGCTGCGGGGGCGTGGTCGGGTTCGACCAGTTGTCGACATACACGCTCGCATTGGCGGCGAAGCTCGCCGCGTGCGTGCCGTCGGTCTCCGACAGGCGTTCGATCGCGCCGCCGGCGAGCGGCACGCGGTACACCTGCGCGTCCAGCGGCGAATCCTTGCCGGCCGCGAAGTAGACGAAGCCGGCGGCTTCATCGACCGCGAGCACGCCGTCCACCGGCCAGTCGCCGGAGGTCAGCGCGGTCGCCTTCGAACCGTCTTCGGACAGCACGTACAGGTGCTCGTAGCCGCTGCGCTCGCTGTTCCAGAGGATGCGGCCGTCGTTGAGGAAGCGCAGGTCGTCGTGCAGCGGAACCCAGGTCTTGCTGGTTTCGGTGGCCAGCGTGCGCTGGCGGCCGCTGGCCAGGTCGTTCTCGATCAGCTCGAGCGTGTGCTGGTCGCGCGACTGGCGCTGGAAGGTCAGGCGCTGCGGATCGCGCCAATCGACGCGCGCGAGGTAGATGTCCTGTTCCTTGCCCAGGTCGATCCACCTCGCGGTCGCGCCGGACCTGGGCGCGACCACGCCCAGCTTCACCAGCACGTTGCGGTCACCCGCGGCGGGATAGCGCTGCTCGACGACTTCGGTGCGGTCGGGGTAGACCTCGTAGCGCTTCTGCACCGGCACCGGCGTTTCGTCGATGCGGGCGAAGGCGATGGCCGAATCGTCCGGCGCCCACCAGTAGCCGGTGTGGCGGTTCATTTCCTCGTCGGCGACGAACTCCGCGACGCCGTTGCCGATGACGTCGCTGCCGTCGTGCGTGAGCTGGATCGACTTGCCGGACGCCAGGTCGATGGTCCACAGGTTGCGGTTGCGAACGAAGCTGACGAAGCCGCCGCGCGGCGAGAGCTTCGGATCGGTGGCGAAGCCTTCGCCGCTGGTGAGCTTGCGCACGGCCGACTTGCCGGTCCTGGCCAGGTCGTACAGGTACAGCTCGCCGCCGAGCGGGAACAGCAGCGTGCGGCCATCGGGCGCCCACTGGTAATCGACGATGCCGCTGAACGCCGCGGTGCGCTGGCGTTCGCGACGCGCCTTCTCTTCGTCGCTGAGCACTTCATCGCCCGGAAGGATGTCGTCCGCGTCCACCAGCTTCGCCGTCTGGCCGCTGGCGATGTCGTACGCCCACAGGTCGAGCCGGTTCTTGTTGCTGTCCTTGCCGCGCAGGAACGTCACGCGCTTGCCGTCGGGCGAGATCTTCGCCTTCGTCAGGCTGGGGCCGGACAGCGGTGCGTCGCCGGCCAGCGCTTCGAGCGTCAGCTTGAGCGGCGCGGGCGCGGTCTGCGCGGGTGCGGCGAGGGAAGGGATGGCGACGGACATGGCGATCAGGCAGGCGGCGACGCCGCGGACGGTGAGGTTCTTCATGCGGTGGTGTTGGCGGGAGTCCCGAAGAGGATCTTGTGCATTTCCGGCGTCATTTCGCGCTTGGCGCCGTAGCGTTCGGCAAGCGCGTAGGCGCGCTTCACGGCCGGGCGCGCGGCGACCGCCTCGTGCCAGCGGCGCACGTTGGCGAATTCGGTCAGGTCGAGCGGCGCCTTCGTGTAGGGATTGATCCACGGATGCGCCGCCATGTCGGCGATGGAGAACATGTCCGCGGCGATGTACTCGCGGCCTTCCAGCTGGCGGTCGAGCACGCCCAGCAGGCGCAGCACTTCGCGGCGGTAGCGGTCCTTGGCGTAGGCGATGTCTTCCGGCGCATAGACGTGGAAGTGGCCGTACTGGCCGGTCATCGGTCCCAGTCCGCCGATCTGCCAGTGCAGCCACTGGCTGACGTCGGTGCGGCCGCGCAGGTCCTGCGGCACGAAACGGCCGGTCTTGTTCGCCAGGTAGGCGAGGATCGCGCCGGATTCGAACACGCTGATCGCCGCGCCGCCGTCGTCCGGGTCGCGGTCGACGATGGCGGGCATCTTGTTGTTTGGGGAGATCTTCAGGTACTCGGGCTTGAACTGGTCGCCGGCTCCGATGTCGACCGGATGGATCGTGTAGTCCAGCCCGGCTTCCTCGAGGAAGATCGTGATCTTGTGGCCGTTGGGGGTGGGCCAGTAATGCAGGTCGATCATGGGTGGAACTCCGGGCGGGGGCGGGTCGCCCAGTGTAAGGGCAGGCGCGGTGTACCCGATTGGGCCGGACGCAATGCTGATTTCCAATGTCCGGATGCCGCGCATTGGCGGCTGTCACGGGCCGCCGGTACCCTAGCCGGCCCCCGCACCGAGCCGAGCACCCGCCGCATGTCCAATCAGCGTCCCGCCACCATGAATCCGCTCCCGGCCCTGATCTTCTCGTCGCGCTGGCTGCAGCTGCCGCTCTATCTGGGCCTGATCGCCGCCCAGGGCGTGTACGTGGTGCTGTTCCTGAAGGAGCTGTGGCACCTGATGCTCCACGCGACGGAGTGGACCGAGCAGCAGATCATGCTGATGGTGCTCGGTCTGATCGACGTCGTGATGATCTCCAACCTGCTGGTGATGGTGATCGTCGGCGGTTACGAAACCTTCGTCTCGCGCCTGCGCCTGGAAGGCCACCCCGACCAGCCCGAGTGGTTGAGCCACGTCAACGCCAGCGTGCTGAAGGTGAAGCTGGCGATGGCGATCATCGGCATCTCCTCGATCCACCTGCTCAAGACATTCATCGCGATCGGCAGCCTCGGCGCGCCCATCCCCAATCCGCTTCCGCCGGGCGCCGTCGTCTACACGCCGGAAGGCGTGATGTGGCAGACGATCATCCACTGCGTGTTCATCCTGTCCGCCATCGGCATCGCCTACACCGACAAGCTGATGGCGCAGGCGGTCGTGAAGCACAAGGCGCACTGAGCCCCCATCGACGCCTTTCGACGCTACGGCGCGGCAGGTCGTGCCGCGCCGCGTGCCGTGATGGCGCGGCGCAGCGTCGCGCCCGGCACGTCGTCGCCGAATTCCAGCGCGCCGTTGTCTCGCGAGATCGCCAGATCGCGATACGTCGCGTCCAACGACGGAAACTCGCGCGAGTCCACCAGTCGCGCGTAGTTCGACGAGAACACCGTCGTGCCGGACAGCCGGTCCAGTTCGGCGAGGAAATCCTGCGGCGCGACTTCGCCCGTTCCCTGCAGGCAGCACGCCGAGTACTGCGACAGCACGCGGTCCAGGCTGGATGCGTGGTCGCGTCGCAGCGCGACGTCGGCCTGCAGCCAGAACGCCGCGCCGGCCCAGTACACGCGCATGGTGCCTTCGTGAGAGCGGCTGAGTTCGATCAGCGGGGCGCCACTGGATTCGCGCCTGCCGCGGCCGAACCCGGCATCGAGCAGTTCCCATGCACGCTCCGGCGAAAGCAGCCCGGCCCGCGCGCGCAATACGTTCTGGTAGTAGCTGGCGAGCCCTTCGGACAGCCAGCGTCCATCCCGCCCCAGGTACGGGTGGAAGAGGTGCGAGAGCTCGTGGATCGCGGTCCAGTCCGCGCGAAGTTCCGCCGGCGTCGCATCGTCGCGCACGAACAGCAGCACCGCCGCGTCGCCACGCCGCAGGGTTTGCCCCCACGGCACGGGGCTTTCGTCGCCGCGGCTTTCCTCTCGCCCGATCTGCTGGATGCGCACGCGCGCGCTGTGCAGCGGGTAGCGCCCGAAGGCCGTCAGTTGCGCCTGGGAGACTTCGGCCAGCCATTCCTGCAATTGCGCGCGGCGGCGCGGGTCGCTCACGTCGACGACGCTGACCTGCAGTTCGGTGTCGCCCGCGCGCAGGGTCCGTTCGGCGTCGGGCGCGTCCGCACCCGCGGGTGTTTGCTGCGCCCCGACCCACGCCGGCGCGCTCGCGAGAAGCAGCCCGGTCACGAAATGCAGCGCCTTCAGGGTCGGACGCATTCAGTTCCTCCGCGATGGCCGCGATGGCGGGCCCGCGACGCGGGCGGTGAGACCTGCGCCGCTACAATACCCGCATGGATGTCTCCCACCTGCTCGACGCGCTGAATCCAGCGCAGCGCGAGGCCGTCAGCGCCCCGCCCGGTCATTACCTCGTCCTTGCCGGCGCCGGCTCCGGCAAGACGCGCGTGCTCACCCACCGCATCGCCTGGATGAACGAAGTCCATGGCGTGCCGACCCACGGCATCCTCGCGGTGACCTTCACCAACAAGGCCGCCGGCGAGATGCGCGCCCGCGTGGATGGCCAGCTGCGCAACGGCGCGCGCGGCATGTGGATCGGCACCTTCCACGGCCTCGCACATCGCCTGCTGCGCCTGCACTGGCAGGAAGCCAAGCTGCCCGAAGGCTTCCAGGTGCTCGATTCCGACGACCAGCTGCGCCTGGTCAAGCGCGTCGTGCAGGCGCTGGAGTTCGACGAGACGCGTTTCCCGCCGCGCCAGATCGTGTGGTGGATCAACGCGCAGAAGGACGAAGGTCGTCGGCCGCACCATCTGCAGCCGGCCAGTGGCGATCCCTGGGCGGATGTCATGCACAAGGCCTACGAGGCCTACCAGGAACGTTGCGAGCGCGCAGGGCTGGTCGACTTCGCCGAACTGCTGCTGCGCGCGCATGAGCTGCTGCGCGACAACCCGGCGCTGCTGGCGCACTACCGCCATCGTTTCCGCGAAATCCTCGTCGACGAGTTCCAGGACACCAACGCGATCCAGTACGCGTTCGTGCGCGTGCTCGCGGGCGATACGGGCCACGTGTTCGTCGTCGGTGACGACGACCAGTCGATCTACGGCTGGCGCGGCGCGAAGGTCGAGAACATGCAGCGGTTCCTGAAGGATTTCTCCGGCACCCACACGATCCGCCTGGAGCAGAACTACCGGTCCAGCGCGAACATCCTGGAGGCGGCGAACGCGGTCATCGCGCACAACCCGGACCGCCTCGGCAAGAACCTGTGGACCGACAGCGGCACCGGCGATCCGATTGACCTGTACGCCGCGTACAACGAAATGGACGAGGCACGCTTCGTCGTCGAGCGCCTGCGCCAGTGGGTGCGCGATGGGGGCAGCTATGGCGAAGTCGCCATCCTGTATCGCAGCAACGCGCAGTCGCGTGCGTTCGAAGAATCGCTGCTGTCGGAACAGGTTCCCTACCGCGTGTACGGCGGCCTGCGCTTCTTCGAGCGCGCCGAAATCAAGGACACGCTGGCGTACATGCGCCTGATCGCCTCGCGCCTGGACGACGCGGCATTCGAGCGCGCGGTCAATACCCCGACGCGTGGCATCGGCGAGCGAACGCTGGACGAAGTGCGGCGACGCGCGCGTGCCGATGCGGTCTCGCTGTGGGAGGCGTCGCGGCGCGTCGTGACGGACAACGGCCTGACGGCTCGTGCGCGCAACGCCGTGGCGGGCTTCCTCGCGCTGATCGACGATCTCGACAACGAGCTGTCGACGATGACGCTGCCGGAGAAGATCGACCACGCGCTGATCCGTTCGGGCCTTCGCGAGCATTACTTCAACGAATCGCGCGGCCAGCTGGATTCGCGCGTGGACAACCTCGACGAACTCGTGTCGGTCGCATCGCGCTTCACGCGCAGCGACGAAGAGGACGCCGCGGCGATGCCGGAACTCGTCGCCTTCCTCAGTTATGCCGCGCTGGAAGCGGGCGAAGGCCAGGCGCAGGCCGGCGAGGAGGGCGTGCAGCTGATGACGCTGCACAGCGCGAAGGGGCTGGAATTCCCGCTGGTGTTCCTCGCGGGCATGGAAGAGGGCGTGTTCCCGAGCGGGCGTTCGACGGAAGAGTCCGGACGCCTCGAGGAAGAGCGTCGCCTTGCGTATGTCGGCATCACACGGGCGCGGCAGAAACTGGTGCTCAGTTACGCCGAGTCGCGGCGCATCCACGGCGCCGACATGTACGGCGTGCCGTCGCGCTTCCTGCGCGAGATCCCGGCGCCGCTGCTGAACGAGGTGCGGCCGAAAGTGCAGGTCTCGCGGCCGTACAGCGGCGGCGTGCAGCGTGGCGTCCTCGGCGCGAGCCGCGGCCACGCGCCGCTGGAGCAGCCGGCGGTGCGGCTGGGTTCGATCGTGCGGCATGCTTCGTTCGGCCTGGGGACGGTCACCGATTACGAAGGCAGCGGCGCGCACGCACGCGTGCAGGTGAACTTCGACGATGCGGGCAGCAAGTGGCTGGTGCTGGCGTATGCGAACTTGCAGCCCGCGTGAGGGTTCGCGGTGGGCGCACGTGTCTGGCGTCCACCAAACATCAGTCGCACTTGATCGTCATCCCGGCGAAGGCCGGGACCCAGGCCCGCAACGTGTCCGAAGGGCAGTGCCTACCCGCACCTCACCGTCGTTCCAGCGAAAGCTGGAAGCCAACTTGATGTGCTTGTTGCTGCCCGGCGCGAAGATCAAAATGGGTTCCAGCTTTCGCTGGCATGACGACGCTATGGGCTGAAACGTAGCCAGCCTGGATCCCGGCCTTCGCCGGGATGACGGCCAAGCGGGGCGGAAGTTCGCGGGCCGCTCACGTCCTCAACTTCACCGTTTCATCCAGCGAGCCGTCCGGCAGCAGCGCAACGCAGCGCTTGCGTTCCCGGTCGAACAGCACCGGCATCGGATCCTGGAACAGCGGGCGGCGCACGAATTCCAGCGTCCACTGGAAATGCTCCAGCTGTTCCAGCGTGCGGAGTTGTTCCGCCGTGAGGCCCTGCCGCAGGAGGGCGGCGTCGGGCATGGGTTTCGGTTTGCGTCTTTCTTTCCCGGACACTCCGGTGCTTCCTCCGTTGCGCCGCATGACGACGGTGCGGCGTACCGTTAGCGGCATCGCGCGAGGAAACCTGAGCACCCGCGGACATCGCATTCGTCCGCAGACTATGGCGCCGCATTACAGCGCGTCGTGAAACACGATGCCTAAAGTGTGACGTCGACCTGAACGCACGCGGCTGACGCCGTGACGCAGGTTCACTCGATACGTTCCGCGCGAGCCGTTCACCGGGCGATGGTGGACCGCGAACACGACTGCGTCGCCGCGCTGCAAGGGGACGACGTCGGCGCGCGACTGCATGCGCGGACGCTGTTCGGTGAGCACGAACTCGCCGCCCTCGAAGTCCGTGCCGGGCTGGGACAGCAGCACCGCGATCTGCAGCGGGAACACATGTTCGCCGTACAGGTCCTGATGCAGGCAGTTGTAGTCGCCGGAGTCGTAGCGAAGCAGCAGCGGCGTCGGGCGCGTCTGGCCGGCGTCATGGCAGCGACGGAGCAGATCGACGTGGGCCTCGGGATAGCGCACGTCGATGCCCATCCGCTCGTTCCACCGGTTCGCGACAGGCGCCAGATGCGGATACACCGTCGAGCGCAGCATCGCGACCGTGTCCGGCAGCGGATAGGCGAAGTAGCGGTACTCGCCACTGCCGAAGCCGTGGCGCCCCATGACGACGCGGCTACGGAAGCAGTCGGGCCGGTCGTACAGCGCGGCGATCGCGCCGCATTCGGCTTCGTCGAGCAGGCCCGGCAGCACCGCGTGGCCGTATGCGTCGAGCGATGCCGCCGCCCTTTCCCAATCCTGCCAGGCGATCCGCTGCGCAAGCGCCTTCCCGTCCCGACGCAGTGCGAGCATGGCATTCATGCGCGCGCCTCGCGTTGCAGCAACGCCCGCTTGCGCGCCACGCCCCAGCGGTAGCCCGACAGACCGCCATCGGCAGCGATCACGCGATGGCACGGCACCGCGAATGCGAGCGGATTGGCGGCGCAGGCGGCGGCGATGGCGCGCGCCGATTCCGGCACGCCGAGCCGTCGCGCGAGTTCGCCATAGCTCACCGTCGAGCCTGCTGGAATCCGGCGCAGCGCCCGCCACACCTTCAGCTGGAACGCCGTACCCTGCAGGTCCAGCGGCTCTTCGAACGGCAGGTGCGGCGCCTCGATGCAATCCACTACGGCTTCCAGCGCGCCCTGCATGCCGCCGGCGTCCACCGTGAGCGTTGCTTCGGGCAGACGCGCTTGCAGATCGCGCACCAGCTCGCCCGCGTCGTCGCCGAACAGCACCGCACGCAGGCCGACATCGCAGCACGCCACCAGCACCAGCCCCAGCGAGCTTTCGCCGATGGCGAAGCGGATCGTTTGCCTTTCGCGGCGGGGATGACAGCGTCGGCATGCGCGGAAGCCAGCGCGCTCGGCCTCATCGGGCGACGCATGGAACTGCACGTTCCGCGCAAGCGGCCGACGCGCGGCGCATGAGGGTCGGCAGTACACACCGGTTGTCTTCACCGAATAGACGAAGCGCCCGTCGGCCGCGCGATCGCGCGCGCACAGCGCCGTCCAGCGCGGATCGCGCTCGATATCGAAGGAAAGGTCTGAAAGCGTCATCGCGTTCTCCCGTGGAAGGAACGCGATCGAGTGTGCGCGGCGTACCGCACGCCCGATATCCGGATCGTGCGGCGGATGTCGCGAAGCGATGTGCGAAGGGTGTTACCAGCTCAGCAGCTTGTACTGCACCGGCGAGATCGGGCCTTCGCCCTTGCTGCTGTCGAGGATGCCGTCGGCGTTGTTGTCGACCAGGTAATACGTCGGGCCGCGCGCCGGCGTGATGCGCACCACGCGAAGCTGGCCGGCAACGTAGTACTCGTCGATCGTGTCGCCGCCGCTGACGGTGCGCGTGCGCACCTCGGGGTGGTCCAGCCCGACCGTCGGGTCGTCGCCGCCCATCGTCGCGCAACCGGTCATGACCAGCGGAAGCAGCAGGGCGAACAGAACGTGGCGCATGGCGGTCTCCTGGCCGGGGGGCGGGACATTGGAAGGTTGCACACAAGGATACGCGCCGGAGCCGCTGCCCGGAGTGACGGTAGCCCCCGACCCGCAGCGTAGAATTCCTCCCCATGACCGACACGCCCCGCCTCGTCCTCATCGACGGCTCCAGCCATCTCTATCGCGCCTTCCACGCGCTCCCGCCGCTCACCAACGACGCCGGCGAACCCACCGGCGCATTGTTCGGCGTGGTCAACATGCTGCGCGCGACGCTGAAGGAGCAGCCGGCTTACGTCGCCTTCGTGGTCGATGCGCCGGGCAAGACCTTCCGCGACGATCTCTACCCCGAGTACAAGGCCAACCGCGCCGCGATGCCCGATGACCTGCGGGCGCAGTTGCAGCCGATGTGCGACATCGTCAACGCGCTGGGCATGACGATCCTGCGCATCGAAGGCGTGGAGGCCGACGACGTGATCGGCACGCTCGCCGTGCGCGCGGCGGAGCAGGGCATCGACGTCACCATCTCCACCAGCGACAAGGACTTCGCGCAGCTCGTGCGCCCCGGCATCGCGCTGGTGAACACGATGAGCGGCAGCCGGCTGGATTCGGATGCGAGCGTGATGGACAAGTTCGGCGTGCGCCCGGATCAGATCATCGACCTGCTCGCGCTGATGGGCGACACCGTCGACAACATTCCCGGTGTCGACAAGTGCGGGCCGAAAACCGCGGCGAAATGGCTCGCAGAGTACGGCACGCTCGACAACGTCATCGCGCATGCGGAGCAGATCAAGGGCAAGATCGGCGAGAACCTGCGCGCGGCGCTGCCGCGACTGCCGCTCAATCGCACGCTGACGACGATCAAGACCGACGTCGAGCTCGAACGCGCGCCGGACGAACTCGTCCTGCGCGATCGCCACGTCGACGAACTGCGCGAGCTCTACGCGCGCTACGGCTTCAAGCAGGCGCTGCGCGAACTCGAAGGCCCGGGTGCGGTGGTCGAGGACCACGCCGGCAGCCCGGCAGGCGTGCGCAACACCGCGGCCGGCTACGCGCGTTCGGGTGCGCCCGCGGAAGGCATCGATCCGGCGATGTCGGCCAAGGGTGAGTACGAGGCGATCCTGACGCTGGAGCAGTTCGATGCGTGGCTGGAGCGGCTTCGCGAGTCGGACGAGTTCGCCTTCGATACCGAAACCGATTCGCTCGATCCGATGCAGGCGAACCTGATCGGCCTGAGCCTTGCGGCGGAACCCGGTCGTGCCGCGTACCTGCCGCTCGGCCACGACTATCCCGGCGCGCCGAAGCAGCTCGACCGCACCGAAGCGCTCGCCGCGCTGCGCACGCTGTTCGAGGACCCGACGCGAAAGAAGATGGGCCAGCACGGCAAGTACGACCTGCACGTGCTGCGACGCAACGGCATCGAAGTGCGCAACTACGCCGACGACACGATGCTGCAGAGCTTCGTCTACAACGCCACCGCCACGCGCCACGACATGGATTCGCTGGCCAGGCGCTACCTCGGTTACGACACCGTGCGCTACGAGGACGTCGCCGGGAAGGGCGCGAAGTCGATTCCGTTCTCGCAGGTGTCCATCGAGGACGCAACGCGATACGCCGCCGAAGACGCCGACGTGACGCTGCGCCTGCATCGCGTGCTGTCACCTAAGGTGGAAGCGGTCTCGGGACTTGCGCACGTCTATCACGAGATCGAAATGCCGCTGGTGCAGGTGCTCGAACGCATCGAAGCCAATGGCGTGATGATCGACGGGGATGAACTGCGCAGGCAGTCGGCGGACCTCGGCAAGCGCATGCTCGCCGCGCAGCAGAAGGCGACGGAGCTGGCCGGCCGCACGTTCAACCTGGATTCGCCCAAGCAGCTCGGGCAGTTGCTCTTCGATGAACTGAAGCTTCCCGCGCTGGTGAAGACGCCGTCCGGCGCGCCCTCGACGAACGAAGAAGCACTGGAAGCGATCGCCGAACAGCACGAGCTGCCGCGCATCATCCTGGAATACCGCGGCCTGGCGAAGCTGCGCAGTACCTACACCGACAAGCTGCCGGAGATGGTCAACCGCGACACCGGCCGCGTGCACACGAGTTATCACCAGGCGGGTGCGGCGACGGGGCGGCTGGCGTCGAGCGATCCGAACCTGCAGAACATCCCGATCCGCACCGATGACGGTCGTCGCATCCGGCAGGCGTTCGTCGCACCGGAAGGCCGCCGCATCGTCGCCTGCGATTATTCGCAGATCGAGCTGCGGATCATGGCGCACCTGTCGGAAGATCCGAGCCTGCTGCGCGCGTTCGAATCCGGCGCCGACATCCATCGCGCGACGGCGGCGGAAGTGTTCGGCAAGCCGATCGACGAGGTCAGCAACAACGAGCGCCGCGCCGCCAAGGCGATCAACTTCGGCCTGATGTACGGCATGGGCGCGTTCGGCCTGGCGCGGCAGCTGAACATCTCGCGCGGCGAGGCGCAGGACTACATCGCGCTGTACTTCAGTCGCTATCCGGGCGTGCGCGATTTCATGGAGCGCACGCGGCAGCAGGCGCGCGAGCAGGGGTACGTGGAAACCGTGTTCGGCCGCCGCCTCTATCTGGACAACATCCACGCCCGCAACCAGGGCCTGCGCGCTGGGGCCGAGCGAGCGGCGATCAACGCGCCGATGCAGGGCACCGCGGCGGACATCATCAAGCGTGCGATGATCTCCATCGACGGCTGGCTGGCCGATCACGGCGACCGCGCGCTGATGGTGCTGCAGGTCCACGACGAACTGGTGTTCGAGGTGGAGACCGGTTTCGTCGATACGCTGGTCAACGAGGCCCGGGAGCGGATGTCGCGGGCCGCCGGATTGCGGGTTCCGCTGGTGGTCGACAGCGGCATCGGCGCCAATTGGGACGAGGCGCATTGACCGTTCGTCAGGTGAAACCTGCGGCAGTTTCCGTGCCATGCACCGTAAACCGCTGTTTCGGCGGGAAGCCCGGGGAAAAACGTTTTCAATTCAGTGAATAAATCCTGAATACAACGAATTGTTAACCCGGATCTTCACGAACCATCCATGTACGGAATGGTCATATAGGTCGCGACAGGTGCAACGCCTGTCGCCGATCTCTCCCTCCCCTGGAG
>Ga0209257_1002300_pt1 | contig 19370 bp, 21 predicted proteins | sample AraplaCvi_mCL_r2_FD_184277 | JGI IMG/M metagenome (GOLD analysis project Ga0209257, IMG submission 184277) | Arabidopsis root microbial communities from North Carolina, USA - plate scrape MF_Cvi_mCL_r2 (SPAdes) (version 2) | ecosystem: Host-associated > Plants > Roots > Endosphere | place: USA...
AAGCCCATGTCTTGCAGATGAACTCGTAGGGTGTGAGGCCCTTGAGGGTCTTGAGCCTGCGGCCGAAATTGTAAGCGGCGACGAAGTCGGCGAGGTGGCGAGGTGCTGACGAAATTAATCGTGGCTTTCATAGTAGAAGCGTCTGACGGTGGCATCCTTGATGGTTCGGTTCATCCTCTCGACTTGACCGTTGGTCCTTGGATGCTTCGGCTTGGTCGTGCGGTGCTCGATATCGCTGGTGGCGCAGGTGTATTCGAAGGTGCATGGGCCCAGAAGCGTTCGCCATTGTCGATCGCTTCTTTGATCAGCGGCACAGCCAACCCTCCAGCGCCGGGCGTGGTGAACTGGATGCCGTTGTCGGTAAGCACGGCGTGGATCTTGTAGGGGACGGCCGCAATTACGCGCAGGAGGAACTCGCGCGAGATGGCGGTGGTGGTCTTCTCGTGCAGTTCGACGAAGGCAAACTTCGAGGTGCGATTGGATAGCAACGAACATGTGCAGCTTGCCCTGTTCGGTGAGCACCTCGGCAATGTCAATGTGAAAGTAGCCGATCGGGTAGCTCTTGAACTTCTTCTTCGCCGGCTTGTCGCCGTCGACATCCGGCAGGCGGCCAAGTCCGTGACGCTGCAGGCAACGATGCAGCGAAGACCGCGTAAGATGCGGGATTGTCGGCTGTAGTGCATAGAGGCAGTCATCGAGCGGCAGCAGCGTATACCGGCGAAACGCAATGATAACGCCCTCCTCCTCGACGGAGAGCACCGTTGATCTCGGCTCTTTCGGGCCGGTCGGAAGGTCCGCAACCGAGGACCGCTTCCGCCACTTGGCGACGGTCTTCTGATTGATCCCATAACGCTTCGAAAGCGTTCTCAGGCTCTCTTGACTATGTTGTATCGCTCGACGGACTGCCTCTGTCGTCGTGGCGCTCCCATGAAGAACCTGGCCCATAGCGCATCCTTTGATTCTGAAGACAAGGATGCTCCATCAAAGCCTGGGATCCAGCATCGAAGCACCCGTTTTCGGAGTTAAAAACCATCGCACCTAGCGGGAAGCAGGATGCTTTTGTGGGGGCTGCTTCCTCCGCCCCTGCCCTTGCATTGGAGGAAAGCTGGCCATGACCACAAACCGTTTTGCCTTGCTGCTCATTTTGTCCATTCGAGTTCCATTGAAGTGGCGGCCATCGCATTCCTACGGGGGTGCCATTTGCTATCGGTGAGAAATCAACAGGCGCGACCCGGACGCCAGGAGAGGACCCGCGAGGGGACGACTGAGGCGGCGGGCTAAGCAGAAGCAAGCCCGACGAGCGGGTTGCTTCTAGTTATGTGCGCTTTCATCTCGAGGATTTCCCTTGTGAGATCGAACCGACCGGCTTTGATCAATCGGACCATCGCTCGGAAATAGCCGCCCGGGTTCTCGACCGGATCAGACCCTGTCGCTCGCCGCGCTTGCATCTCTATCACGTAAACGAGCGTGGCAGACGCACAGAGCGCCCCGATTTCAAGGATTGCCTTCTCCCAGCCGGACGCGGACACCCCAAAAGCGCCCCGCATGCGCGACACGCCCATAATCAGGTCTCGGTCGCTGCGCACGTCGCCTATAAACTGCATCGCTTCGGGGCAGGCTGTCCTCAAATCGTCGGCGTTTGAGCTCGCACTCGTGCGTTGCGGATCCTTCGGATTGTCATTGGCATTGTTACAAGACTCGTCAGGGGCATTTGTGTTGTTGTCTTTGTGACGGCATACTTTGCCGCCAGAGGCGGCATGAAATCTTCCTTCCGCCTCTTCCCTGATCGTGCGCCAGGCATCTCGGACGTCGTCCGGCGATCCGGCTCCGGACCTGCGGGGGGCTACTCTGACCAGCTCAGCGGCACGCGCTGTTAGATCGTTGACGTCGATGCTCGGCAAAGTCTCTGCAAGCGTCCTGAGCAACTCCTGCGCTGATCTGCGATGGATAGTGAGTTCGTCTAAGACCTCACCCCGCATGCGCCTTTTGTCTTCAATCGCCTGCACCTGATTGGTAAACTCAGGCAGCCTTTCGAGAAGAGGGGAGAGATCGAAGCCATATGCCTTCGAGATCTGGCCCCGCGGCGATCGCTGAGCGAACCGTTTGCCATTCGGACTGTCCTTCCCGAGGATCAATCCCAGGTCGATCAGCCGTTTAAGAGAATAGCGGACAGACCGCTCCGACAGTCCCGTGCGCTTGACCAGAAAATCATTCGAGGGCCAGACGAGCATTCGGTTTTCGACCAGCACTCCGTCGAAGACGCCGACGAGCTGGTCGAGGACGAACCTGGCGCTCGACGGCAGTTTCAACGCGCGGCCCGCCTTGTGCGCTGCCTGAAAAAGGACTTTCTTGTCCGCTGTAGCGGGCTTTGCTGCCGGTGATGGTGTCGGCTTTTGTGGGCGCCAGCCGGAGGAGCTTGCGTTTCTCATAGTTATCCCTTTCACAGGGCAACGCTTCGCCGTTCGCCTCGAAGTAGGCGTTGACAAATCAGCGTAACTTGGGATAGCCAGAAGTGCATGTTAGCTCTGGTGTCCCAATCGTCACTATCTAATCTCGAAGGCTCTGGGATTGCCGTCCTGGAGCCTTCAGCGTTAAGCCCTTACTATCGTTCATGAACCAGATTTTTGAGGGCAGCCGCAACGGCCTCAGACCGATTGCGGAAGTTACCCGACTCGACCAGTTCGTCCAAAATTGTCGTCAGACCGGATTCAATCCATAGAAGCACCTGTTTCTCGCCCTGCGCTTCACGCTTGAACCTATATCTTTCCGACGATGTCATCTCGGCTGTGCCCTTGGTCAAACTTCCAAATCCTCAAATCATCACATCGCTAGTGACCTGCACGATTCTCCTTGTTTGTGAAAGCACTAAATCCGGAATCGCAACGTAAGCGTGCGGTGAGGCCATTTTTCTAGCGGAAGTCCTAGTGCAAACACTAGGAGTAGTCCTATGACGAAGCATCAGATTGAAGTGATCACGTCTGTCGAGCGCCGACGGCGCTGGTCTCAAGAGGATAAAGAGCGGCTCGTTGCAGCCTGTCTCGAGCCAGGTGCGGTGCTTTCCGAGATTGCTCGTGCGGCCGGTATCCATGTCAGCCAGCTCTTCCGCTGGCGCAAGGAGCTTTGCCAAATCGAGGAGCCGTCAATGCAGGTATCGAGCACCTTGGTGCCCGTGATCGTTTCGGAGGCCGCGCCTGCAGCCCAGCCCCCTGCCTTGGAAGCGCCGGCCCCATCGCAGCCCCGCCGGAAGCGTAGCGATGTGACGATTGAGCTGGGCCGCGATCGCCGTGTCCGCGTGGACAGCGACATCGACACGGAGGAGCTGGGCCGCATTCTCGATTGTGTGCTGGGTCGGCGATGATCCCGGTTTCAAGTAGAGCCCGCCCAATTGGACGATTCAACACTACCATGCCGAGCACTTCACCGCTTCTTGGGAGCGGTTTGAGTCTGCTGGATCATTGCGCGCAGCAAAGTCAGGAATGCTCGAGGGCATGTCCCGGCTCACTCGGAACGTCAACTTGGTCTCTTTCTCGGCAGCGATCTATCGGCCCACGGGGAGGTCGCCTACCTTGCCTCATGGAGCTGCGAAATGACGAGCAGTTTCGAACATGCCGAAGACGAAGATCGCACCAGTCAATGCGGAAGAGATGCATTTCGTTACCGTGACTTCCGCGGCAAGAATGGTTTTGGAGGTGTAGTAATCCCTTGGCGATCTATGGTCAGAACCGGCTAGTTCCTACCGTCCAAAGCGCGGCGTCCAGCCTTTCCGTCGTGCTTGAGACGGTTCAGCGCATCGCCGAAATTCATAATCGTTTGCTCCTTGGACTTCCACTATCTTCCGGAAGCGCTTGGTTATGGTGCGAGACGGCCCGAGCGCTTCTAAGCCTAAATCAACTCGAGTGCTGTTGCCTTGGCCACCGCTTCGCTCGTCGTCGCGACTGCCAACTTCCGTCGAGCCGATGCGAGATAGAGCTGCACAGCACTCGTCGAAATGAACAACCGGGCACAAATCTGCTTTGCCAGGAAGCCGTTGGCAGTCATCTGCAGACATTGCAGCTCGCGGCGGGACAATTTCGGAAAGTCGGTACATGTTCTCATACCCGACAGAACCATCGCCCTATCGTGGAGATGGTGAGCAAGAAACTGCAAGTCGCGCATGCTTTCCATGCGGAACTGTCGCCAGTAAGAGTCCGGATGATTGGACGTAACCGTAAACAGTGAACGCTCCCCGTGAGGCCCACGCACAGGCAAGGTCACCCCTTGCCGGCCGATACCGAAAGCCATCGCCTCCTTGAAGAAGCCAATCTCCCGCCCTGAATCCCATTTCGATGCGGACCATTCCAGTGGCAGAAAACCGCGTCGGCCGAGGCGCACAACTGGATCGATGCTGAAGTAATCGCAGGCAAGGTATTGCTTCACCCACTCGGGCGGGTAGGTCAGCATCAGCAGCGGATTGTGGGCTGCCGCCCCTGAGGAGCGGGTGACATGAAGGACCATGTGCGATATCGCATAGATATGGCGGACTTCATCCAGAGTTGTTTCCAGGTCCTGCATCGTAGGCGATGCAGAGATCTGGTCCACACAGTAGAAAAAACGAGAACTGCTCAGCATGAGATGCACTCGCGGTTGCGGGTTACAAAGATTGCCCGCCAAGGTAACATTTCATCTCTGTCTGGAACAGACTATTCAATGCCAGCCGCGGCACGGCGTCAATGAAGGTTAAGGCTTAGCGTCGGATGTCCCCGCGCGACGTGGAATCTCCCCCTGAAGGCAGCGGGAGGCGACCGCGCTTACCGTATGCCTCCACCGATAAGCACCCTGGCAGGGTCGGAAGAAGCTTGCGGCAGAAGTCCCGAAAGGTTGGCTCGAAGCATCTGACAATTCTGCGCCGTCACGTCCCATAAGCCGACATACAGGTTGCCGATTTCCGGCCGGGATCGCGCAAGCGGCGTCGGCCTCCAGCCGATCCTGCGGTACACCCCGATCATCGCGACATCATAGACGCCGACGATAGTATCGATACCCGTGTCGAGAGCGAGATCGCAAAGCCCTGAGAGCAGCTCCGTGGCGACTGCGCGCGACGAATGCTGATCGAGGTGACCGGCAATCGGGTGAACGCAAAAGCGAGTACATTCCCAGGTCGTCGGGCTATCAACGTCGATTGGCTGATCGAAGAAATGTCGAAACTCGCTTTTAAGCATCGTTGCCCCCGTGGTCGGCAACAGGCGCAACGAACCGGTCAGCGTGCCGGAAGGTCGTTGCGTGACGAGATAAACGGGATCCTCGGCCTCATCGTATCGGTCCCTCTCCCACCGGTCCCGGACATCAACCTGCCATCCCAGCCGATCACGAAAGACGGCGGCGCGAGCCCGAAACATATTGTCAAAAGCAGGTCGATCGGTCTCGAGCATGTCTTTGGTGAGTATCCGCAACATATCCATCCCTCCTGATGTGGTGATGTTTCACAACAGGAAGACGACCGGGAGCAATCTGGATATTTCACCAGGTTGACCGGTGCTTCGCTTTGCCTTTCATTTTCGCTTAAATTCCAAAGCTTGACCGATCCCAAGCTCTGTGGCTGCCAATTCAATGCACCCAAAGGAAGAATGGTCATGGCCTACGACCCAGCGCGCGGCAAACGTATTCGAGAAGCGATTTCTCTGGGCAACTTCCGGAAAGTACACGCTCTCGCGGCCGAACTGAATGTATCCGTCGCGGCCGTCTCCCGCTGGCAGAACGGCGGCCATACATCCCTGGAAAGCGCCTGCGCTCTCGCCCGCCTTCTGGACGTCTCCCTCGACTGGCTGCTTCTCGGGCGAGGAGCCATAGATGGCCATAAGAACAGCACGATCTCCGCCACGGAGTTGCTATGGGTCATGGCGCTGCGCGGCCGGTCTGCGGCATCCCAGTCCAATCTCATCGGGCTGCTCGAATCGATCCCTCGGGAGCACGTGTTACGCTAAGCACAATTTCATACGGCTTTTTTACGTTGCACTCAACATCTTTAGATTGCAACTACCGCCGCCATAAACAATATTTCTAGTTAGGTTTCACGACGGCATCGGTAGCAAAACTAGGCCACCTGCCCTCGCCGCGGTGAAGACCCTCGTTTTCACTCTCAAACGCAGAAGGGTTGCCCATGTCTACGATGCTGACGATCAACGTGAAAAATTACGAATCCCAGACGCAAAACTTCTACTTCTTTCAGCAGCCGGCGATTTACACCGGCGGCGGGCAAGTCTATTCGAATAGCCTTTTCTCGCAATCGCTCGGCAACTACGACAACACCGGCGCGATCCTGACCTTCCAGGTCAACCTGCAATATTATGCCGGCATCCAGCAGGCAAACACACCGCCGCAAATCGGCGCCTCTTCCGGCTACTCGTCAGCCAGCCGCGCCATCGATCTTGCTCCGAGTTCAGGTGGCAGCGGTAAACCGAACGACTGGACGACCGCGACGGTCAACCCGCTCGGTCTCTCCTCGCCGATCTACGGGGAAGGTGTGCAGCCTGGTGCGTTTCGCATTACCACGCCGGTCTTCAACTCGCCCCCCTATTTCAATGTCGGCTCGGCGGTTGCCGTCAATGGCGGCATCGTGCTCTCCAACTTCGTGCAGGCAAACCCCGCCAGCAACACCGATTGCCAGCCGATCCTGAAATACTATGTCCAGACCGGGGCTTACACGCCAGGTGTCGTCATGAACTTTACGCAATCGAGCGTGAACGCGGCGCTTTCGGATTTCACCGGCGGCTATTCCGTCTGCAACGTCAGCCTGAAATCTGACGGGACCTGGACTACGCAGCTCCAGTAAACCCCGGCAGGCACGCAGGTGAGGATCCGCCCCTTCTTCACCTGCATGCGCACCATTCGTTCGGTTGCCACCGCTCGTTCCGGGCGACGGACAGGCTTGGTCTAAAAGGGGATTATCACACGCCATGACGAGTTCGTCATACCAGATCATCGTTCGAAACCTTTCGCAAACGACGCAATATTTCTATGTCTTCCAGAAGCAGGCCGCATTTCCGTTGCTGCCGAGCCCTGATCCCATCCTCAGCGGCAGTCTCGGCTGCCAAAGCGTCGGCAATTACGCAACTACGGGAGCGCAGATCAATTTCGGGTTGGACAGTCAGATCTATGCAGGTGCCCTCAGCACCAAACAAGCGTCTGCCTCCCAGCTTATTGCGCTGCTCGCGCTCAATGCAGCTACGCTATCGGTGGTCGGCAGCACCTCGGCGTTCCGACCGGTTACGCTCACCACGGCCGATGGTTCGCCGGATAATTGCACGACCTTGACGCTCGACCCGCTCGGACTTTCGGCGCCGGCCAATCAAGCCGGAATTGCGATCGGAGGGTTTGGCATCAACGTGCCTTCCTATACGCCGCTGCCGCATCCCGAACTCTATTGCGGCGTCGTCGCCCTCAACAACAATCAGGCGATCATACTCTCGAGCTTCGTCGCTCCTGTCCCCAATGCGATCATGAACTGCATACCGAAGCAAATCTTTTTCGTGAAAATGGGCTACCAGCCGGTCGGAAGCACCGTGGCTTACGACGAGAGCAACGCCGCGCGCTGCGATTTCACCACCGGCTACGCAACGTACACCGTAACCTACAATGCCAACGGGACCTTTTCGGCGGCGGGAGGACCATAGACCCAGAATCAGGATCATTACAGACGCTTGAGCAATCCCCTCAATCCTTGCAATCAGGAGAATAGCCATGTCGGGCATCACAACGAAGTTCACCGGCCAAACAGGTCCTCGCGGCAAGACCGCTGCAAGACTTCTCATTGCCATCTCCTCCATTATCGCAACCGCTATACCCGCGGCGGCACAACTCGTCTTTTCGTCCGATTGCCGGAACCATCAGCCTATCGCAGTCGCGCCACCACAGAATGCCATCTTGTTCACAAAGCAGCCGGTACCCCATCCGAATGGAACAGCCTCGGTCTTTGCGATCAACGGATTGGACACCTATGTCATTCCGGCGGGGGCCAACTCCTGCGTCGTTGCAGCTCCCCATGCCAATGACAATTACTGCTTCATTGCCCGCAACGACAACACAATCGACGGCGTCGGTTTCGCCCCCATTCAAAATCCGGGCGGTCTGACTGCCTGCCAGTAAGAGGCGAAACCCCTCGGCCGAACGGTTCACTCCCCGCACTTTACGCAAAGGTTGAGTCGGGGAGTGGATAACGACAGATTGAGATGCCCGCGCCGCATCACCGATCACAGCCAGATTTGGCCCCGTGTCGGGACGATCGCACGTTCGGCGGCACGTCCCCTTACCGGCGTTCGGGCGGAGGTCGCGCCGAGCGTCGTCGGACTCGGCGCGATGGTGATGGTGGGCGTCGTATTGGATCGCTCCACACCTGAGAGCTTTGGCGCATTCGAGGGCGCTGTCATGGAGCTTAAGGAAGTGCTGGACTGCAGTCTGGTGGCCGGAGATTTCGATTACCTCCTGAAAATCCGCGTCCGTGACATGGCCGATTTCAACAAGCTGCACGGCCAGAAGCTGATCGCCCTGCCTGGCGTGCGCCAGACGCGCACCTTCTTCGTGATGAAGAAAGTCAAGGAGAACGCGAGGTTGCCCTTCTAGCGTCTTCGGCGGCTATCCGTTTGCCGCGCCGTTTTCGTGGACTGACAGGGATGCCTGGGCCGCGATCATTCCCTTCACGATCGGAGACTGGGCTCGGCGCCTCATATCGTGCAGCTGATTGCTTCAGCCGTAGAGCGGTGGAGGACAAAGTGGCCTTGACGGCTGCAGCCAAAGAAACGAAGTGCGATATATGCAATATTATATGCAAACTTATATTTGTATAACCTACTGTTTTACCACAGTTATAAATTCTTTTATTGAATATTTCATGTTATGCCAGAAAGTATATCCTGGCGAGTAGTTGCTTTATTTATCGCCTTCATCAAATGTCCCCGCAACCCGGCTACCGATATCACAACAGGACAGTCTTTTTCCTACGAAGCTGAACCATTGCAGGCGACATCATCGCCGGCAGGTTACACAGGGAGCACGATGGCATGGAGCGCAACAAGAAATCAGACAAGTACGTTACCGACGCGCGCCTGCTGGCAGCGACCGTCGACCACCGGCAGAAGGACTCTGTGTCGAAGAAGAAGACCATCTTTCAACAATTTCTCTTGGATTGGGCTTACGGTTGCGACCTATTTTATCCAATCCAGCGGCATGAACATTTCGCAAAGAGCGAGGAGGACAACAAGGGCGCTAAACCCCGTAGGTGAGGGTTACGATGTATGGAACTGGGAGAGCTCGGACGGCGGCCGCGTTCCCGATTTAATATTAAGTCTTGCTTCCAAATTCCAGGGTGAAATCGCCGACGCAGTCGCCAACGGTTGCAAACTCCAACAACGACATCGAAAGATTAAGAAGTCAATCGAGAACCCTACCCTATCCGGTACACGCAACGCGCAGTTCAAATAATGCTGCAGGATGCATATATGCTCGCCTGCCAAAAACAGAAAACTTGACCGCACGGCTTCCCATCAAATTCACCGCAGAAAAGGAGTTCATTTTCAGTGATGTTACCCTCTTTGAAATGCATTCGCATTGCCGCACGCGCAGCGGCCGGCATGGCGCTGGGGACGCAGATTGCTTTTGCGCAACAATCTTCCACACGGTCTCATTGGCTGAACAGCCCAGCATCTCGAGTGGAAGCGCTTGCGGTCCTCCAGACCTTGAATGCCAATCTCCTGAGCAATGCCAGTGCTACGTTGACCCTTGACCGCTGGTGCGCGGCGCACAAGCTCGCGCCGGAAGGTTCCAAGATCGTAGCACAGCGTGTGCGCGGGCAAGACAAGCCGGCCGACGAGCACATCCGTGAACTTCTGACAGTCGGACCCGGAGAGCTGATCGCTTATCGCCACGTCCGCTTGGTCTGCGGCGACCGCGTCCTATCCGAGGCCGACAATTGGTATTTACCTGCAAAACTTACTGCAGCGATGAATCACGCGTTGAAGACCAGCGATATCGCGTTTGGCAGAGCCGTTCAGGCTCTCAATTTCACTCGCACAAACCTGTCTGCCAAGTTGCTCTGGTCCCCTCTATCCGAAGGCTGGGACATAGACGGCTTAGTAGCGCATGAAACAAGTTCCCCTAGCCTGCAGCCGTTCCTGCTCGAACATCGTGCAGTGCTTAAACTTCGAGACGGAACGCCGTTTAGCGCCGTGGTCGAAAGCTACACGGACAATGTGTTAGACTTTCCAGTTCCGCGGTTGCTTTCTCGATAGAGCTTGTGCGACGGCCATCCAATTCATTTTTCGAAAGAGAGCGGGTGAACGCGTGTCATCCTGATCAGTATCAAGCAGTGCAGCTCCGCGTCAGTGCACGGATCTTAGCGATCTGAGTTAGGCACGACGAAATCGCAACCCTTGCGGAGGCCCGCGAAAAGATGGAGGATTGGCGTAGAGAGTATAATGAGTTTCGGCCACATGGTGCGATCGGCAATAAGGTGCCGATCTCGCTGATGAAATCAGGAGGCGCAACCAGCCCGCCTCCCTGAATGAAGCCGGAAAACTCTAGCCTCAGCTGGTCCAGAGTTTGGGGGCGGTTCAAAGTGGAAAATTCCAGTTCCAAATGGCCTAAATTATCGGGGCACGTCAAGCCGACTCAATCTCCCCGCATCCAAACCCTCGCCTACGGTTTGCTCCACCTGAGCTTCACGAGCTAGTCAGCAAAGTTTTATCTACCCACTTCACAATAGCGGATTTCTGCGGGGCACCGACAAAGAAATCGTTGACTATGCCCCCCTTGAAGAAAGCTAGGATCGGAATAAATTGCACACCGAATTGCGCGGCGAGTTCCCGGTTCTTACCGAGATCCAGCTTGGCGACTTTGATTCTGCCTTTCATCTCGACGGCAACTTCTTCTAGGATCTGAGCAATCGTGTCGCATGGGCCGCAGCCTTCAGCCCAAAGGTGAAGGATAACAGGTATTGGGGATTCCCGAACTTCTAACTGGAAATTGTTGAAATTGACGTGTACCCAGTGCATGGACGTTTCCTGTTACCAGAGTTGAGCGCCGTTTGATGGATGTGTTGATGCGTTGTCGAATTGATCTGACGAAACGCGCGTCGTGAAGGTGGTCAGACTGAGCGAGACGTCACGTAATTCAGCCAGATCCTGCCCCACACTGCGCGTCATGTGCCTCCGGCAAACCCGCCACTGTGGGACCGTTTTTGGAGACCTACCGTAAGACGGTCCGGCAGATCATTCTTGCCGGCTGCCGTTACGAGCTGACCACAGCGACAACCAGGCGCACGAAACGGTACGGTTGGTCTGTCGTGCTTGAGCAGTTCGGCACTCTCGTTGACTTCGAGAGTGGCCTTTTCGATCCGTAGATTTGATATTTCATGAGGACGTTGCGCAGATCGTGTGATGCCATGGTGCAGGCGTTGAAGGCACCACGCACCCACGGACTCTTGACCGGCTCAGGCGCAGCCTCCCACCCGCAACAACGGATCGCACGCTCGCGGACTTCCGCTGAAACCTTGGTAATTGTCTTGCTCATGTCGGCTCCCTTTTCTCAGAAGTTGGAGCCTCCGGCAAACCCAGGGCGGTTTGCCGGGTGCTCTGCTTGTCCATTCACATCATGAGTAATCAGCTACCGTTCGACATATCCATTTTTCGATATCGGACTTCGGCTGGAAGCCTCCAAAGTGCCGACGACCTTCAGGCCATTGAAGATTACAAGGGCAGGAAGTACGACGGCAGCGAACTTTTCGTTTATTAAGCGTTGCTGAATGTATTGAGCAGCGAGTTCCGGGTTCTCAGCGATATTCAGCTTAACGACCTTGACAAGGCCCTTCATCTCGATGGCGATGTGTTCGAGGATTGGGGCGATCATGTTCCACGGGCGACACCCAGGAGCGCAGAAATCGACGAGAACGAACATTGTCGAATCCAAAACTTCAGACTGAAAGTTCGTGATATTAACGGTTTTTACAGAAGACATAGTTTGATCCTCAACTTAGATCCACGAATTGCCAAAAGTGGCATTGTCTCCACGCCTTCGGCTTCCTTTCTTCTTCAGTTCAATGTGGCTGCCGATGAAGTCATCAGGAGCGGCTCCTCGTGCGACGAGGAGAAGTACGCGACGGATGAAAAGGTCCGGCGATGCTCACCTCATGAGTACGGTTTCGGGAGGTGCGCGAGCGGGTGGCAGACCTTGAGTCGCCTGAACTATGTTGGCGACTTCGAAGATCATGTCGCGCGTTCCTCGATAAAGAATGTTCAGTTTATGCTGGCTGCCTATGCGGTCGAAGACAGGAAAACCAACTCGCATCAGCGGAACTGCGAGGCGTTCTGCGGCCTGTCGACCGTGGGAGTGCGTGACGAGTAGATCAGCGTCTACGGCGAGTTCTTCCAAGTCACCAAGATCGCCGACTTTGACCGTATCGGTTGGTACGATTTGCAGCGCCTTTGAGTCCCCGGTCGTGGCGACCGCGGCTGTAATGACCGCCCCCATGCCGATAAAGAATTGCGAGAACTGCAAGAGCTGGTCCGGTTCGGAGCCGATGGCGACCTTCTTCCCTGCAAAATGAAAATGCCCACTGAGCATCGCCTCCTGCAACTGCATGCGGCCACGACGGACAGCCGTTGGCGCGTTGTCGCGCGAAATCGCTGCAAGGAGCCAGGCGAAACGGTCGGCGTTATTCAGGCCCGTGAGCGATCCGAACATCACGTATGGCAATCCAGTTAGGCCCTGCAAAGCTTCAGCCGGTCGGCGCATCTGTTCGCCGATGGCGATGCACAGTGTTGCCGCCCCGAGATCGCGGATAAGCTCTACCTTCGCGCCACCGCGTGCGATCGGAATCCATCGATCGCGGACAGCTTCGTCAGGCCCGCCGGACACGTCAGGCAAAATGAGGGGTATTAAGCCGAAGCTCTCTACCGTTTCTCGCAGATGCTCTACATCGGAAACTGTGATGTTCGAGCCGGGCAGTATGACGACCGTCGCCGGATCGCGATCCTGCTGGCCGGGCCGCGTGATTGCCTCGATCATAGCCGTAACAGCCTTCGACCACCCCTCCTCCACCGCCCCTGCGAAGTCGGGAGTGCGTGCGAGTACCACTTCCGTATCAATGAGTTTTCTCGGGCGCGCGCCTTTGGCGTCGAAGATATCACCTGCGATATCTTCGTCGCGGGTTTCTGCCGCGGCGGTAGTGCAGATTCCGATCAGCCGCGGCCACGTGCGAGCTTTTAGCTTGACGAGAGCTTTCTCGAGAAAATCAGCGCCGCCCACCACCGTCGCGATCTGGTCCATTGCAGTTGTCTGCAGCGGGACCATATGCTTGAAATGCCTCACGAGCAGCACCAGTGCAAAACTGCTACATCCCTGGCTGCCATGGAGTATTGGCAGCGCACCATCGACGCCCAGGAAGGCCAAGGCAGCGCCCAATGGTTGAGACGACTTTAGAGGGTTGATCGCTGCCGTTTTTGTTGGGGTCAGGATAACAGCCATAATTTTTACCTCAATAAAAACCAGCTGTCGCCTCGTCGGCAGACCTCATATTAATGCGTGGCTCCGCCGATCTTGCGGTCGTAACGAACTGCTTCCACGGCGCCGGTTCGCGTAACTGCGCCCAGACCGGGTTGTGGATTGCCAAATCGATCTGGCGTGCTAGTTCCACCATGCCTGCGTAGCCGGCGTAAGCATGCTGGCGTTCCTGATTCACGTCGAGCCAAGGAATTTTCGCCTCAAGCGCGACGAACTGAGTGCGTCCGCCTGACAGCATGATATCAGGCTTGTGTTCACGTAACATCGCGTAGAGCTCGCTCGCTGCCATCGATTGGTGAAGGTGGTTCTCGTCCTTCAGCATCTGCTTGATTCTCTCCTTGTCCCTGGTCGTCGATTTCCTGATGGATGTACCGACAATTTCCATGCCGATTTCGATCAGTGCGTGCACGATGGACCAGGATTTCACCCCGCCGGTGTTCAGCTGAACGCGCTTCCCCTCAAGCCGATGCCGATACGCTTCCAGCTTCTTCCAGGCCCTCTCCTCCTCTTCTGCTAAGAGAGCCTCGACGTGGTGGAGCAACGCGGAACCAGCGCCTTTCCTTACGAGCAGTTGGGCGATCCGCCGGAGGGCTTCAGAGGTGCTCGAAATGCCATAGAAGGAGCCTTCGAAAAACGGAATGTTCCAGCGTTCTTCCATCTTGCGAGCAAGATTGATGAGAGCAGTTGAACACACCATCATAGCTGCACGTGACCGGTGGGCGGACGCCACCTGCGCGTAGCGCGCGTCTCCGGGAATGCAGGCGCGGACACGGATACCAAGTCTGTCCAACAGCGGTTTCATCAACCAGAATTCCCCTGAGAGGTTGAATTCGCCGAGTATATTGATGTCGTATGGACCTGGATCATCAGCCTCCACCGTGCCTATGACGTGCTCGAGCAGAGCCTCGCCGGCGCGCCGGTTACCGAGGTTCTTCGAACCGCCGAAGCCCGGCGACTTCACCGGCACCACTGGTATTGCGAACTTCTGCGCTGCTTGCCTGCAGACCGCGTCGATGTCGTCACCGATCAGCTCCGTGACGCAGGTTCCGTAGACGAAGATTGCTGCCGGCGCATACCCCTCCTTGATCTCCCGGATAGCCTTGAGAAGCTTTCGCTCACTATCTCCCGTCACTATGTCGAGTTCGGTGAGATCAGTGGTGAAACTTGTGCGCCAAAGAACTGGACCTGAAGACGCGGCGCCTCGATTGTCCCAGGAATTGCCCTCGCACGCGAGCGGCGCGTGGACGAGATGCGCGACATCGGTGATTGGCTGCAGCACGATCTTAGCTCCGTCGAAGGCGCAGCCACCGCTGGCTGCTGATCCCTGTGACGCGTTGTGACATGTCTCCTTGGCTTCCGTGGTGCGGAATATCTTGGCGGAGGCATCTCGCATTTGTGTCTCGATCGATGACATCTCGGGACCTTCCAATCCAGGGACGAATGGCCGGTCGACGCCCGGCCAAGCATTTAGCGCGTGAGGTCGTACGAAACGCCTTCCCACATGGTCTCCTGATCAAGCTCGTCGAAAATCTTGTCGAGAATGACGGTCAGAAGACGCAATCCGCCTTGGTAGCCCATGAGAGGAAAGCGATGATGATGATGGCGATCGAAAATCGGAAACGTAAGCCGAACCAATGGCGTGTCGGTGTCACGCTCAAGATACTTGCCATAGGAATTGCCGATCAGCAGATCCACTGGCTCCGTCAAAAGAAGCGAGCGCATTGCCCACAGGTCTTTGCCAGCCCACACCTGCGCACCTCCGCCGAAGGGAGAGGATGCGAGCAATTCCTTCATCTCCGCTTCCCAGGCTGCGGTGCCGTTGGTGGCAAGGCAATGTGTAGGGTGGCCACCGGTTTCCATGACGAAGCGCGCCATTGAGTAGACGAAGTCCGGGTCGCCGTAGATTCCGTATTTCTTGCCATGCAACCAAGATTGACTATCGGCCATGGCATCTATCAATCGCCCCCGATCACGATCGATAGATTCGGGAATTTCCCTCTTGGAAAGCTCGGATATCTTCATCAGGAATTCGTCCGTGCCCCCAATGCCCAGCGGGTAGTGGAACGAGGCAGTCGTCTGACCAAGCTCGCGACAATAGTCCAAGGTCTTTCGCGTATTGTAGTGCTGCAGCGATATTGTCGCCTCCGCATGTTTGGCTACCTTCACGTCCTCGATCTTGGTCCCTCCGTCATACATGCGGTACTCGCCGTCGGAAGGTGTGTCGAACTGGTCAGAGGCGTCTTGGATGAAAACGTAGGTCACTCCCATCGTGTCGAGCAGGCGCTTGATTTCTCGATTGTTGCCAACACAGAAACCGTCGAAGCCTGGAATAATGTTGATGAGTGCTGGCGTCGGCACGCGTTCGGTGCTTTTCCAGAAATTTTCCAGAATGCCTTTAACCATGCTGTCGTAACCATCGACATGGCTGCCGACGAAGGCTGGGGTGTGGGCGAAGGGCACGTCGAAATCGGCTGGAACGGAGCCTTCATTTTTGGCGTTTTCAATGAAGCCGTGAAGATCATCCCCAATGACCTCGGCCATGCAAGTCGTCGAGACCGCAATCATCTTGGGGTCGTAGAGCTGATAGGTATTGGCGAGCCCGTCGATCATATTTTTCAAGCCGCCAAACACAGCCGCGTCCTCTGTCATCGAAGACGAAACTGCAGACGACGGTTCCTTGAAATGGCGTGACAGGTGCGAGCGGTAGTACGCCACACAGCCCTGACTGCCGTGAACAAACGACATGGTCCGCTCGAAGCCAGCCGCTGCGAAAACCGCGCCGAGCGGCTGACAAGCCTTCGCGGGGTTTACGACCAGCGCTTCGCGCGCCAGATTCTTTTCTCGATATTCCCATGTCCAGGTGAATTCATATTGCGCTTCGACGACCTTATCCGGATGCGGACATTCGAACTTCAACTTCTTGCGGGCGAACATTTTCTCGTATTCCGGCTCGCAGAACAGAGGAACATGATCGAGAACTTTCTCGGCCGATTGCGGCATAGTTTTCATCCTTTTTCGCCGCGAGTGCGGCTGCGTAGACTTTGCGAGATGTCTAAAATGTTGTCGCTCAGCAAAAATTATTCATCATCCCGGCAACAACTGCAGGCACCGCCTGCATCGGAGCTGTGCGTTACTTTCCATGGCGGGTCGTAGAGGCCCCAGACCGGATTGTTGATGGCAAGATCCATGTCTCGGGCAAAAATGGCGAAGCCGTCATAGCCGTGATACGGACCAGAATAATCCCAAGAATGCATCTGACGGAACGGTATGCCCATTTTTTGAACCGGGTATTTTTCCTTGATGCCCGAGCCTACGAGGTCCGGGCGAATGGCCTCGATGAAGCTCTCGAGCTCGTAGCCAGTCACATCATCGTAGATAAGCGTACCTTTTTTGACATAATGGCCCGTGCGCTCGTAATCGTCGCCGTGGCCAAATTCGTAGCCCGTACCAACGATCTCCATTCCAAGATCCTCGTAGGCGGTGATGACATGGCGGGGACGCAATCCGCCGACGTAGAGCATCACAGTTTTGCCAATAAGGCGCGGACGGTACTTCTCCGTCACCGCCTGGACGAGAGGTTGGTATCTGGTGATGAGTGCTTCGGCCTTATCTTGGGTCTCCGGCCCGAAAAACGCGGCGATATTGCGCAAAGAAGCTTCGATCTGGGAAGGACCAAAAAAGTTGTACTCCATCCAGGGAATGCCGTACTTTTCCTCCATATGCCGAGCGATGTAATTCATGGACCGGTAGCAGTGAATAAGGTTGAGCGTAGCCTTTGGTGCACGCTCCACCTCCGCGAGTGTGGCATCTCCCGACCAGTTGCCGATTACCCGCAACCCCATATCCTCCAGCAGAATGCGTGAGGCCCATGCATCGCCGCCGATATTGTAGTCACCTATGACGTTAACGTCGAAAAGGCTGGGTTCGAAGTCGGCCTCTCTTTTATCGAAAACCCAGTCCCGTATCGCGTCGTTGGCGATATGATGGCCAAGCGATTGCGACACGCCACGAAACCCTTCGCATCGCACCGGCACGATCGTTTTGTCGTGCTCCTTGGCCTTCTTGCGCGCCACAGCCTCTATGTCGTCTCCGATCAATCCGATTGGACACTCGGACTGCAAGCTCACACCATTGTTCAGTGGAAACAGTTCCTCAACTTCATCGATGAGCTTCTCGAGCTTTTTGTCGCCACCAAAAACAATATCCTTCTCTTGAAAATCAGACGTGAATTGCATGGTGACAAAGGCGTCGACACCCGTCAGACCGACGTAATAGTTGCGGCGTTGCGACCAGGAATAGTGGCCACAACCGACAGGCCCATGCGATATATGGACCATATCCTTGATCGGCCCCCACACGACACCCTTCGAGCCGGCGTAAGCGCAGCCGCGGACGGTCATCACGCCCGGAATAGACTTGATGTTGGATTTCACCCCGGTCTCGCAAAGCGCATCGGAGCCCCGCTCGAGTGCCTCTCTGGCCTTCGCCACGCCAAGGTGTTTTTTGCGGCGCTTAGCCGTCTTATCCGGATACTGCAAGAGTACCGCATCTATAAGCCTTGCGTTGAAATCACCGTCGTTCTCGTAGTCGAGGCTCATAGGGCCTTTCCTCTCTCGAAGGTTCGCATTGAGCCTCGACAAGGAGGCATGTTTGTCGATTAACACGGTGCGTCATCCGCTCCGCCCATCTTTAGGACGTCGCCTGCCCCTCATTCGCGAGAAGTTCTTCGAGCATCTGCTCGTCCGACTTCATGATCCCGAAGTCGAGCAGCATGTCCTCCAGTTCCTCCATGGTGATAGGAGTCGGGATCGTGCCCTTTCCCGAATTGGAGTGGATCTTCTCAGCCAACCATCGATATTCCGCCGCCTGTTTGGAGCGTGGCGCGTATTGGATCACGGTCATCTTTCTAAGCTCCGCGTGCTGCACAATGTTGTCGCGCGGCACGAAGTGAATGAGCTTCGAATTGAGCTTGGCGGCCAGGGCTTCGGCGAGGTCTAATTCGCGGTCGGTCTGCCGCTCATTACAGATCAGGCCGCCCAGCCGCACGCTTCCGGCGCTGGCATATTTGAGGATGCCTCTCGCGATGTTGTTTGCAGCATACAGGGCCATCATCTCACCGGACATGACGATGTAAATTTCCTGAGCCTTGTTCTCGCGGATGGGCATAGCGAAGCCCCCGCACACCACGTCTCCGAGCACGTCATAGGAGACGTAGTCGACATCGTCATAGGCGCCGTTTTCTTCCAGGAAGTTGATCGATGTGATGACGCCTCGTCCGGCGCAGCCGACGCCAGGTTCCGGGCCGCCCGACTCCACACATTTGATGCCGCCGTAGCCTGTTTTTAGCACGTCGCCAAGTTCCAGATCTTCGACTGAACCCTTCGTTGCGGCTAGATCCAGAACCGTGCCCTGTGCTTTAGAGTTCAGGATCAATCGCGTCGAGTCAGCTTTGGGGTCGCAGCCGACGATGAGGATTTTCTGCCCAAGTTCGACAAGGGCGGCGAGCGTATTCTGGGATGTAGTGGATTTGCCAATACCTCCCTTTCCGTAAAACGCGATCTGACGCAGAGCAGCCATTATTACTTCCCTTTCGTGTTCGAACCGACCGAGGTGATGCCGCGACATCGGACGCGGCTGCTTCCGTCGCAGCCCGAGAACAATTTTCAAGCGTCGTGCCAATTGAGTTGATTGATAGGGCAGAACGGAAACTGGTGCTCCCGCAAACACTTAGGGGGGATGAAATTCCGGACCGAAGAATCCTGAGTCGTGTCACGAAGCCGACAAAATTGACGACAATGTCGCACATATGTCGTGAGGCTCTCGGAGAGCCACGGTAACTCTGC
>Ga0209257_1002304_pt1 | contig 19336 bp, 19 predicted proteins | sample AraplaCvi_mCL_r2_FD_184277 | JGI IMG/M metagenome (GOLD analysis project Ga0209257, IMG submission 184277) | Arabidopsis root microbial communities from North Carolina, USA - plate scrape MF_Cvi_mCL_r2 (SPAdes) (version 2) | ecosystem: Host-associated > Plants > Roots > Endosphere | place: USA...
GGATACCGCGGCGGATGATGGTGCGGGCGGCGACGGCCGACGGACTCAGCGCAACCCGCGAAAAGTCTGGAGCAGGAGATTGCCCAGGCGGGCGCGCATGAGATCGGAGGCCGGGCGCTGGAAGGGCGGCAGGTTTTCCGGCGCGACGGCGGCTTGGATCGAGGCGGCAACCGCTTCGGCTTCTTCGCGGTTCGAGAACTGGCCGAGCGGCACCGTCGCGCGGTCCTTCACCGGGATCTCGATCTTGAAGTCGGGAGTCTTGCCGCCGCCGGGCACGACCAGCGGTGCGCCGACCACGGCGAAAGGATGGACCTGCCGCCAGGCCGGCACCGGCCCGACCCAGGCCACCTCGCGCAATTCGCGCGCCGGCCGGTCGAGCACGACCTCCGCCGCGCCGCCGAGCACGGCGGCCGCGATCAGCGGCACGCCGGTCAGCAGAAGCACAGCAAGGAAAGTCCAGCCGGTCTCATCAGTCTGCGGCTTCTCCCCAAGATGCGCCCATATCCCCTGCGCGAGCCACGTCGCAATCACAAGCGCGGCGCAACCGAACAGGCCATAGACCACGCGATGCTCCACCGGCATCGGCCGCTCGAAGGTGACGAGGTTCGGGGTTGGGTCCATGGAGGCGGAGGTTAGCACGGGCGCAACCGGGGGAGGAGGTGGGATTTGTGGGCTTGGTGTTAGGGCTTAGCTGGATGCTTGGATTGGCATGCGACGGCGCGGACGCAGGCGCTTCAGAAAATTCCACTCTGACACCGATTTTTCACAATGAACGCGCGATCGCGTTCCACAAGAAGCTCGGCTTCGAGGACACTGAGCGGGAGCACGGGCGGCACAAGATCCCGCGGCGGATGATGGTGCGCGCGGTGCGTCCGACGTAAAAGCAAAAGACGGAAATCGCCGCTCTCACCCTAAATGTGCCAAGGCAATTAGGTTCTCAAGGCACAATTAATGCGCTATGATTTTCTGCATCGCTCTCGGGGGAGGCGCTGTGATGTATTCCAAGACCATTATTTGCTTTGCAAATTCGCGAAAGATCTCGGGACGATGTGTGGCTGGCAGAGAACTGCTCAATAATGCCATTGGCCCTTGGATTCGGCCGGTAAGCGCCCGACCGGCCGGGGAGGTATCAGAAGAAGACAGACGTTACTTGGACGGAACCGATCCCGTACTTTTGGACGTTATTGCGGTACCGATGCTTGAGCCGAAGCCCCATGGCTATCAGGTCGAAAACCACCTCATCGCGCCCGATGAACATTGGGTCAAACAAGGCCGGGCAACACCGGAACAGGTGCTTGCATCATTGGATGCAGCCGGACCCCTCTGGGAAAACCTTTCCTCGGGCAGCAATGGAATTAACGATAGGGTCGAAGAAGGGCGTGCAAATGCTCTTGGCAGTTCATTGAAGCTAATTGAGGTCAGCGATCTAAGAGTGCAAGTGGCTGTCGAAGGCGAGTTCTTTGGCAACGGAAAGCGAAAGGTACGGGCTCGTTTTTCTTATGCGCAGGCGCAGTATTTGCTTGCCGTGACTGATCCCGTGATGGAGCGAGCCTATCTCAAAGGTCAGAATGGCGAGTTCAATGTTGGTAAAGCAGTCCTTTGTGTTAGTCTCGGTGAGCCTTACAAAGGATTTGCCTACAAATTAGTTGCTGCGATCTTGCTGTAGCGAAGCGGGAGTTGCGGGTGGTGTCATGACAAGCTCAAACGAAATTCTCACTATTGGACATTCAAGTTTGTCATATGACCATTTCCTCTCGCTCCTTAAGAAGGCGCGGGTCGGTATGATTGTCGATGTTAGATCCGCCCCGTTTTCTCGTAGAAACCCTCAGTTTAATCGTGCGGATCTCAGCACTGAGTTATCCAAAGACAGAGTTGGCTACGTCTTCCTTGGTAATGCTCTCGGCGGAAGGCCAAAAGATAGTGGGTTATTCTCTGAAGGAACTGCCGACTACGAGAAAATGGCGCAAAGCGCTCTCTTCCAAAAAGGACTTAAGCAGCTTCAGAAGGTGGCCGAGACTCAGCGGGTCGCTCTAATGTGTTCTGAAGGAAATCCGCTGAACTGTCACCGCTGCCTTCTGGTTGGCCGGGCACTCTCGGAGTGCGGAATACCTGTGCGACATATACTAGTCGATGGTCGTATTGTGTCTCATGCCGACGCTGAGGACCGCTTGCTGGAAATCTCTAAAGCTGACCATGCAGACTTTTTTTTGCCTCGGTCGGAGCGATTAAAGACGGCGTATCGTATGCGTGCGCGCAAAGTCGCCTATTCAGAACAGCGGTCTTATCGCGGCGATGATGCCGCAGCGGAGTGAGATGTGACTCCGCAGGTATATACGATTGGATTTACGCAATCGTCCGCTGAGCGCTTCTTTGAACGCCTCGTGAATAGCGGTGTGCGTAAGGTCATCGACGTTCGACTACACAATACTTCGCAGTTGGCGGGTTTCGCCAAAGCAGCCGACCTCAAATATTTCCTCAGTCGCATCGGTGACATTGGCTATGAGCACCAACCCCTACTAGCTCCAACTGCCGATATGCTTGAAGCATATAAAAAGCTGGGAGGGCATTGGTCGGACTATGAGGTGCGCTTCTTAAATCTAATGGCGGAGAGACGGATTGAGACGCTCATCAGTCCACAAATGTTCGAGGGAGCGTGCCTTCTGTGTTCAGAGGCGAAACCTCACCACTGTCACCGCCGACTCGTGTGCGATTACCTGAATAGCCGATGGAATGAGAAGCTGAAAGTCTGTCATCTGTAATATAATCAAATAGTTGGATCTTCCGTTGACACAACAAATTCGTTGTGACAATAGTGGTTGTCTCGGTGCCCGGAGCTATCGTGATAACCAACGAGCGGCAATACAAGATTGCTAAAAACGATGCCCTAAAGTGCGCGTCGGAACTTGAGCGATTTGATGAGATTGCCCTGTCAGTGAGCGGGGTAGATCCGACTGTTATCGCTGCTCAGCGGAAGTCACTTAAGAGTCGACTAAAAGCACTTTCAGGACAAATCCAAGACTACGAACGTCTCCGATCCGGGGAAGTCCGGACCCTGTTCTTTTCTAATTTTGTCGACATAGGCGAGCGCCTAGTTCAAGCGCGAGTAATGCGTGGGTTATCTCAGCGCGAGCTCGCTGAGAAACTAGACGTGAAGGAACAGCAAATACAGCGCTATGAGCAAGAGCGCTATGCGACAGCAAATCTAGTTAGGATCGCAGAAGTAGCTCAAGCGTTGAGATTTGACCTCGAAGCGCACCTTCAGATGCGTGAGGACACGTTCTTTCAAAAAATTGTTCCCAGTATCGCATCTGGACGATTCGATCCGAAGAAACTGCCAGCGAGAGAAATGGAAAGGCGCGGGTGGCTGCGGGATATCGAGCTACCGGAAGAGCTTGCGAATGGATCTATCTATGATCGCGCATCGTATTTTGTAGCCAAAGCCGCCTCTGGGTCGCAGCTCAGGGCGCTGCACAGACAAAAAATCAGAAGCAAAGGGCATCCGAACGAATATGCACTGATGGCATGGAAAGCTCAGGTCCTACACAAGGCGCGCGCAATACCTAAAGCGACAGTGGGCAATTATCAGTTTGAAATTGCTGATGTTAAGAAGCTTGTTGTGCTTAGCAAAGCGCCAGACGGCCCGATCCAGGCGGTACGTTTTCTGCGCGAACGCGGGGTGCTTGTCGCTTTTGAAAGGCACCTAGATTCGACGTATCTTGATGGCGCTGCTATGCTGCTTGAAGCGACTCCGGTAATCGGCCTTACTCTGAGACAGGATAGGCTCGACAATTTCTGGTTTGTCCTATTGCACGAACTGGGGCACGTCGTTTGCCACCGTGATCGCGGGTTGCTTGAGGGCTTCTTTGACGACGAAACTGCTGACCTGGCAGATACGGTCGAGCGCGAAGCCGATGAATTTGCTCAAAATGCGCTGGTACCAGATGAAGTCTGGCGGACATCGTTTGTTAGGTTTTCAACTTCGTCAGAGCAGGTAATTGAGTTCGCGGAAAGAATCAAAATAAGCCCAGCGATAGTGGCGGGACGTATCAGACGAGAACGCAATGACTTTAGTCGTTTCTCTGATCTGATCGGTCAGGGGGAGGTGCGGAAGATGATTGTCGAGGCTGGTCTAATGGAGGAGTAGTATGCGTTCCCCGGTTTCGCACTTCCACTACTTCGCGTTTTTGAAAGGTAAGGCGGCAGAGATAAAGGCGCTCGGCTCGGCACCTGAGCCTTTGAAGAGCTTCCTCTGCCCTGTGATCGACGTTCCCCCATCAGGATACTTTGATCATCAAACAGGTCGCATCCTCGGCCCGCTAGAACATATCAAGACATTCGGGGCTCGGCTCTTCGCGGAGTGGGGTAAGCGATTTGCGTTTGTTGACGCGTCCAATATTGACGATGAGAAACATAAGCTAGGATTGACCGCTCATCCGCTAACAGAACTGATCGAGCGCGGGTGGCTTGCAGGTGCAATTGTCTGTCCCGTGACAGCGCTCAGAAATTCTATCGGCTACCAAGAGGCAGTTCGGAGATTCGCTGAGCGAAACCCAACAATGCCGATCTGCTTGCGATTGAACCCAAGCGATTTAGAAAACCCAAACTTGGACGGTACAATATCTGACCTTCTGGAATTTCTGAACGTAGATGCCAGCCGCTTTGCGCTGGTTCTCGACTTTGGCGATATCAGTGCTATCGATCCAGATAGCGTTGAATCCTTTGTTGAAGTCCTGATTACTCGAATCAACGATCTGCCTCGGCTTCATGATTGGTTGGCCCTGGTCCTCGCTTGCTCCTCGTTCCCTGAGAAGATCGCGCTAAAGCCGACAGAAACGCAGATCTACGGGCGCAGTGAAGAGGCGATCTACACAACTCTGTTGGCCCATAATCAAGATGTGCTGCGGCTTCCGACATATGGCGACTACGCTGTAGAACATCCGAAGCACAGAAAGCCCGTCCGCGCGCAGCCGTCGGCGCATGTTCGTTACACCCTGCCCGGCGGATTTCTGGTGGCGAAAGGGAAGTCAACAAAGAAGCCAAATGGCTATGAGGCGATATACCCGGTAGCTGACGCCGTTGTGGGGCACGAAGCCTTCTATGGAAAACGCTTCAGTCGAGGCGATGACTTTCTAGACCAACTTGCGCGATTGCACGGCAAAACAGGGAACGCATCAACGTGGCGATGGGCCGCGATAGATCACCATTTCGCTCTTGTCTTGCAATTCTTGGGAGCGTTGTCTCCAACACCAGTTCAATCAGTTGGCAATTCCCCTCAGCGCGAGCCGCAAGTCGAAATGTTCTTTGCAGAACCTGAGCCGAAAAAGTAAGGCCGCCCCGCTCGCTCTGCCGATCGTTAGGGATGGTTAGGTGGCTTTAAAGGAGCTTCCAGCTGCTAGCGTCGCGCGGAGGTCATAATCCTCCGCCGCCGCGACGGTGACCTTCACTAGGTCGCCGGCCTTCAGCTTCTCCGCGCCCTTGCCTTCGACGAACACGTTGCCGTCGATCTCCGGCGCATCGGCGGCGCTGCGGCCGATGGCGAACATCGCGCCGGTTTCTTCGTCTTCTTGCGCGGGTTCGTCGATCAGGACTTCGACGGTCTTGCCGACTTTCTTGGCCATGCGGCGTTCGCTGATCAGGCGCTGGTGTTCCATGAAGCGTTCCCAGCGGTCCTGCTTCTCGTCCTCGTCGACGGCGCCTTCGAGTTCATTGGCCTTGGCGCCCTGGACCGGTTCGTATTTGAAGCAGCCGACGCGGTCGAGCTCGGCTTCGTCGAGCCAGTCGAGCAGGAAGTTGAAGTCTTCTTCCGTCTCGCCGGGGAAGCCGACGATGAAGGTCGAGCGGAGGGTCAAGTCGGGGACGGCGCGGCGCCAGGATTTGAGGCGCTCCAGCGTCTTCTCCTGGTGCGCCGGGCGGCGCATCGCTTTGAGGACGTTGGGGCTGGCGTGCTGGAACGGGATGTCGAGATAGGGGAGGACCTTGCCCTTGCCGCGCGCGTAATCCGCCATCAGCGGCAGCACCGCATCGACATGCGGATAGGGATAGACGTAATGCAGGCGCACCCAGGCGTCGAGCTGGCCGAGCTCGGTCGCGAGCTCCAGGAACTTCGCCGGGACTTCGCGGCCGCGCCATTTGCTGGGCGCGTATTTGATGTCGACGCCGTAGGCGCTCGTGTCCTGGGAGATGACCAGCAGTTCCTTGACGCCGGCCTTCACCAGGTTCTCGGCCTCGATCATCACGTCGCGCAAGGGGCGGCTGACCAGATCGCCGCGGAGGCTCGGGATGATGCAGAAGGTGCAGCGGTTGTTGCAGCCTTCGGAAATCTTCAAGTAGGCGTAGTGGCGCGGCGTGAGCTTGAGCCCCGCGGGCGGCACCAGGTCGAGGAAGGGATCGTGCTTCGGCGGCACCGCCTCGTGCACCGCGGCGACCACGCTCTCGTATTGCTGCGGGCCGGTGACCGCGAGCACGGCGGGATGCGCCGCGCGGATCTCGTTCGGGTTGCCGCCCATGCAGCCGGTGACGATCACCTTGCCGTTCTCGGCCAGGGCCTCGCCGATCGCGTCCAGGCTCTCCTGGCGCGCGGAGTTCAGGAACCCGCAGGTGTTGACGATGACCACGTCGGCGCCGGCGTAGGAGTCCGAGATCTCGTAGCCCTCGGAGCGGAGCGTGGTGAGGATGCGCTCGGAATCGACCAGCGCCTTCGGGCAGCCGAGGCTGACGATGCCGACCTTGGGGTTGGCTTTCTTGCCGGTCCGCTTGGCGGGACGCGTCGGGGTCAGGGTGTCGCTCATGGGGCGGGTGGGTACTCGGAATTGCGGCGGGTGTCCAGGTGCGGGGATGCAGGGGGGATGTGCGTCGGGTGGATAGACCCTTCGACCCCTCACCCCGCCCTCTCCCGCAAGGGGATAGGGGGATTTTCATAACCTTTTCAATGTCTTTGGATCTCCGGTTTGGCGGCTTCCGGCTGGCCCGCACTGAGCGTTGCCGCGTGGCTCTATGCTGCGGGCGGGCGAAAGGTTAATTTCGCCCGGCCCTCCTTCGCCGAGGCTACGGAGGGCAGGCCGGGATGCACGGAATTTTGGGGGCCGGCAGGGTATGGTGGATTCATTCGTCGCGGCGCTCGTCGCGCATTGGCCGCTGCTGCTGGCTTCGAGTGCGCTGATCTTCCTGGCCGCGATCGTGCGCGGGTTTGCCGGGTTCGGGTTCTCGCTGCTGTCGATCACGGCGATCTCGCTGTTCATGCCGCCGGTGGAGATCGTGCCCTCGATCTTCCTCCTGGAGGTCGCGGCCTCGCTCAATCTCATTCCGTCGATCTGGCGCGACATCGACTGGCGCGGCATCGCCTTCCTGCTGCTGGGCTATGTGATCGCACTGCCGCTCGGGGTCTATGCGCTGGTCAATGTGCCGGCGCCGCCGATGCAGCTGGCACTCGGCCTCTTCGTGATCGTGACCGGCATCATGATGCTGCGCGGCTTCCGGCTGGAGAAGACGCCGGGCGCCGCCGCGACCACGGTGACCGGCGCCGCCTCCGGCCTGCTCAACGGCGCCTTCGGGATCGGCGGGCCGCCGGTGGTGCTGTTCTATTTCTCGACCCCGGCCGCGGCCGCGGTCGGGCGCGCCTCGGTGATCGCCTTCTTCCTCTCGACCGACACGCTGGGTCTCGCCGAGCTCGCGCGGCGCGGGGCGGTGACGCAGCAGAGCTTCATCCAGTTCGTCGCCTGGCTGCCCGCCTTGCTGATCGGCGTCGCGGTCGGCGCCAAGGGCTTCAAGCACATGGACCCGGTGAAATTCCGCACGGCCGTGCTCTGGATCCTGATCGCCCTCGCCGTGCTCGGCCTCGCCAAGGCGGGCTATGACCTGATGCAGGGCTGAGGCCCGCAACGGGCGATTGCCAAGCCCCGGCCCGACACCGCAGAATGGGGTAGATCGGCATTCGGGGGGAACACCGTCATGGTTCAGGACAGCCTTGCCAGGGGCTCTGAGACTTTCGAGATCGGCCGGGTGATCAGCACCAGCATCGCGGTGTTCGGCCGGAACATCGTTGCGTTCCTGGCGCTGGCGCTGGTGATCGGCATTCCCTACATCCTCACGCAGATCTGGGTGGCCGGTAGCCTCGACATGGCCGCGGTCGAACAGACCGGCCAGCTTCCCGACGGCTTCTGGGGCGTGATCACAATCAGCTTGCTCATCGGCCTGCTGACCTATGTGCTCACCCAGTCGGTCATCGTTTACGGCACATTCCAGGATCTGCGCGGACAGCGGGCCGGGGTCGGCGATTCGCTGTCGCGCGGCCTCGCCGTCCTGCCGCGCGCGGTGATCGGTGGGATGCTGGCCAGCATCGCCATCCTGATCGGCATGGTGCTGATCCTCGTTCCCGGACTCATCCTCTCCCTGATGTGGTGGGTGTTGATGCCGGTCCTGGTGATCGAGGGCACCGGCATCGGCCAAGGCTTCGGTCGCAGCCGGGAACTCACCCGCGGGCATCGCTGGGGCATCCTCGGCCTGCTGGTGCTCGTCGTCGTCGCGCAATGGATCGTCGCCTTCGTCCTCGGCCTCGTCGGCGCACTGCTCGGCCCGGTCGGTGCCGGAATCATCAACGTCGCCGTCACGCTGTTCTTCGCCGCCTTCTCCAGCGTGATGGTCGCGGTCGGCTATTACTATCTCCGCGCCGAGAAGGAAGGCATCGTGATCGACGACCTCGCGCGCGTGTTCGACTGAGTTCGGCTGAAGCAGGGGTGCGCGTATGGTGATGGACGGAAATCGGCCGCAATTCACGGTCGGCGGGGTGATCTCGACCTCGGTTTCGATCGTGGTCGCCAATCTCTTCCGCTTCCTGGTCATCATCCTCGGCGTCGGCGTGCCGGTGGCGGTGCTGCTCGGGATCGGCGCCGCGGTGATGGCGATCGGCGCCACGCCGAACGGGACCGGGGTCAACGTGACGCTGGAGGGCGGCAGCATCGCGCGCTGGCTGTTCATCATCTGCGCGCTGTTCCTCGGCCTGCTCGCCTATTTCCTGATCCAGTCGGCACTGACCTTCGGCGCGCTGCAGCACCTGCGCGGCCGGCCGGTCGCGATCGGCGCCTGTTTCTCCAACGGCTTCGCGGCCCTGCCGCGCGTCTTCCTGGCGAGCCTCATGTTGTTCGTGGTCGGCGGCGCAGTGGCCTGGCTGGCGGTGATGATCGCCGGCACCCTGTTCGCCAGCGCCGGCGGCGCCGCGGGCGTCGTGATCGGCATCGGTTTCGCGGCGGCGTTCCTGTTCGTCGTGGTGCTGATCTGGGTGTTCGTGCCGGCGATCGTGGTCGAGCGCGCCGGACCCTACGCCGCCTTCAGCCGCAGCGCGGCGCTCACCAAGGGGCGGCGCTGGAGCATCTTCGGGATCCTGCTGCTGGTCGGCGTGGCGAACTGGATCATTTCGTTCGTGAGCCAGCTGCTGCAGTCGATCGCCCCGGTCGCGGGCAGCGCGATCGACGTCGCCTCCGGCCTGTTCTTCATGGCGCTGGGCTCGGTGCTCTCCGCCGTCGGCTATTACTATCTCCGCGCCGAGAAAGAGGGCGTCGCGATCGACGACGTGGTCACGGTGTTCGACTGACGCTCTGTCGCCGGCGCTGCCGATCAACTTGCGATTGCCAAAGCCGCGCGGGCGCCGCACATTGACAGCCCGGGGTTTCCGTTCGGGCGGATCATGGCAGTAAGCTTCCCGGCGCAAACCGAGGCGCCGCGTTTCAGCATCGGCAGCGCGTTCCGCGCCGGCTTCCGGACGATCGGGCGCGGCTTGCTGCCGTTCTCCATTGGGATCGTCGGCATCAGCGTGCTCCAGTTCACGGCGATCTTGTGGGTGGTCGAGCGCATGCTGGGAGATCCCACTGGCGTTCCACCCTGGGCCAACTGGGCGCTGGTGGTCACCAACACGATGGGCGATGCGCTGCTCAACGCGTTCCTGACCGGGCTCGCGCTCTCGATCCTCGAAGACGACCGACCGGACTGGCGACGGGCCGTGGCGAATCTGCCGCGGGCGTTTCTGCCCGTCGCCTTGCTGTCCGGGACCTATGCCATGCTTGCCCGTTTCGGCGTTCTGCTCATGCCGCACCTGGCCCTGCTGCCGCTCCTGCTCGCGATCGGCACTTTCACCTGGCTCTATTCCGGCGCGGTGGTGCGGGAAGGCGGCGGCCCGCTCTCCGCATTGCGGCACAATCTCAGACTCTCGGAGGGACACCGCTGGCGGATCCTGGCGATGCTGGTGATCGTCCTCGTGCTCTATTTCGTCCTCGCCTTCAGCGGAGGCCTCCTGCTCGGCACCGCCACCGTCATCCGGAGGACTCCAGTTTCAACGGAGGCGGCGCTCTCGGTCGATCTCGTGGCGACGCAGCTTCTGAACGCGCTCAGTTACATCATCGCCGCCGCGAGCTATCACCTGCTCCGCCTGGAGCGGCACGGCGAGCGCCATGCGGCTGTCGCCGACGTGTTCGACTGACCGTCCGAGGCTCTAGCGCCGGTCCTTGCGCCCGGGCGCGGCCTTGTCGTGCCCGCTATGGTCATGCCCGCTCGTGTCGTGCTTGTCCTTGCGGCGGTGGCCGAACAGCATGCGGCGCTCGAGATGGGCGCGCTGGGCGACGTAGAAGGCTTCGAGGAAGACGGTGGCGTCGAAGCGGTGGGGCTCGAACGGCGGCTGCTGGGCATCGGGCCAGCCGATCTTGGTGCGGATCCGCCTGGCGATCTCCGCCCGGCCGGCGAGGCTGCCGGCCTCGGCGCGGCGCAGCACCGCCTCCAGCGTCTGCAGCTCGTAGATGCCGTAATGCCCGAGCTGGGCGGCGGTGAATTGGTAGGGCGAGGCTTCGCTTTCGCGGCCGCGGGTGAGGGGCACGCTGGTCCGGGTGGCGCGCTGGGTGAGGTCGGGCAGCAGCGCCGCCTTGGGCGCGGCGATGACCAGGGTGCCTGCCACCATGTCGCCGACCCGGAGGCCGTCGCGGTTGAAGAGCGGCATCAGGGTGAAGATGCCGACCCAGGCCAGCATCAGCAGCTGCTCCAGGGTCTCGGCGCCGGTGAGGCTCGGCACCGCCATCATGGTCAGCGGCATGAAGACCTCGACCTCGCGCATGAGGTTGCGCACCACGATGGCTTCGGGCTTGAGCGGCCCGCCGTGGCGGTCGATCACGCGCAGACCCAGGATCCGCTTGCCCGGCGTGGCGCCGCGGAAGAAGAGCTCGGCGATCGGGAAATAGAAGATCCGAAGCAGGAAAAAGCCGAGGATCGCGATCACCGCGGTCCAGACCTTGAGCACGCTCACGGTGAAGAACAGCGCGAAGCCCGCCGCCACCAGGATGAGCAGGATGAACACCACGTCGAGGATGAAGGCGGCGGCGCGCGAGCCGCGATCGGCGAGCTCCACCACCAGCGGCACGCCCTCCGGCGTCACGATCGCGCGCTGGCGGCGGCCTAAAGGAACGCCCGCGGGCGGTGTGCCGGCGGAGGGCAGGGCTTCAGTCGTCATCGCCGCTCCCCGTCGCGCCGCCCTGTGGGGGCAGGGGTTGCAGGAAATAGAGCGCCCAGAAGGCCAGCATCAGGCCGCCGATCGTGTAGCGCGCCCAGAGAGTCAGCACCCATTGCCGCGCATAGCCTTCGAGCAGGCCGGCGATGCAGAACATGAGCACGCAGCCCAGCGCCACCTGGCCCGCGGTCCGGCCGGTCTCGGCCAGGGCTGAGAGGCGCGACTTGGCGCCGGGGAAAAGCAGCGCGCCGCCGAGGGCGAAGCCGGCGCCGCCGGCGAGCGCGATCGCCAGCAGCTCGGTGCTGCCATGGATGATGAGCCAGGCGCCGAGCTCGATCCCGAGGCCATGGCCGGCATAGAGCGCGAAGAAGGCCCCGAGCATGAGGCCGTTCTGGATCAGCAGCAGGGCGGTCGGCAGGCCGAAGGCAAAGCCCAGCGCGAAGCAGGTGATGCCGATCCCGGCATTGTGGACGAAGAGGAAGGAGGCGAAGGCCGAAAGCATGTCGCCCGCCGGCGGCTTGGTCTCGTAGAGAATCTCGCGCAGCTCCGCCGCGGTCGAGGTCGGCAAGCGGCCCTGCGCCATGCCTTCCGGCATCAAGGTGTAATACCACTCGGCATCGCTGATGCAGAGGAAGTAGCCGGCGAGGGCCGCGATCGCGGAGAGCAGGATCGAGAGCAGGATCGGTTTACCAAGCTGTCGCACCGCCGCCGGGAAGCTGCGCCGCAGGAAGGCGCCGGCGACGCTGAAGAAGCCGCGGCGCGGCCCGTAGATCTGGAAATAGGCGCGGTTGGCGAGGCTTTCGAGATAGGCGAGCAGGCCCTGGTCGAGCGAGATCGAGCGGGCGACCGAGAGCGAGGAGAGGGCGCCGCGGTAAAGCGTCGGCAGCCGGGTCAGTTCCTGCGGTGTCAGGCTGCGCGGCGAGCCGCGGCGCAATTTCTCCAGCAGGTCCTCGAGCTCGCGCCAGGAAGGCTCGCGCTCGCGCCGGAACTGGGTGCTCTTCAGGACCGCGGAGTCCATGAGCGGGGTGCGATCCTGAAGCCTTGGGGTTACTTCTTGCCGAAGCTCTGCTTGTAGGACGACTCGCTCTTCATGCCGCCTTCCTGCTTGTCCTTCTTCGGCTTCTTCTTCTCGCGCGCGGACTTCTGCTGACCTTTGGCCATCGTGGTCTCCCATGTTGTTGAACCGCGACAACTCTACACGTCCGGGCGCGCAGGTCCAATATGGACTCGGGGCGGGGACCCTACTCACGGTAGGGTGTTGCATGCCGCGCATGGGCACCCCGGCGCCGGGCGGGGGCGTATTTTCCGCAGGAGCCGCTATCTTTCACCGATCCGCCGCTCGCAAAAGGGGCCTGCCCGTGATCCCGTTCTCCGTTCTCGACCTCTCGCCGATCTGCCAGGGCGGCACCGCCGCCGACGCATTCCGCAACACGCTCGACCTCGCGCGGAATGTGGAGCGGCTGGGCTACCAGCGCTACTGGCTGGCCGAGCATCACAACATGCCGGGGATCGCCAGCGCCGCCACCGCCGTGGTGATCGGCCATGTCGCCGCCGGGACCAAGACCATCCGGGTCGGCTCCGGCGGGATCATGCTGCCCAACCATGCGCCGCTGATCATCGCCGAGCAGTTCGGCACCCTGGAATCGCTCTTCCCCGGCCGGATCGATCTCGGCCTCGGCCGCGCGCCCGGCACCGACATGCGGACCGCGCGGGCGCTGCGCCGCAATCTCTCCGGCAGCGACGACAGCTTCCCGCAGGACGTGATGGAGCTGCTGCATTACTTCAGCGCCGAGATGCCGACCGAGACGGTGGTGATGGGCAACCAGGTCCGCGCCGTCCCGGGCGCCGGCCTGAAAGTGCCGCTCTGGATTTTGGGCTCCAGCCTGTTCGGCGCGCAGCTCGCGGCCGAGCTCGGGCTCCCCTTCGGCTTCGCCTCGCATTTCGCGCCGGACTACCTGATGCAGGCACTCTCTATATATAGAGAGCGGTTCAAGGCTTCGGCGCAGCTCGAGAAGCCGCATGCGCTGGCCTGCATCGGCGTCTTCGCCGCCGAGACCGACCAGGAGGCCAAGCGGCTCTTCACCTCGCTGCAGCAGCAGTTCATCGCGCTCCGCCGCGGGACACCCGGCCCGCTGCCGCCGCCGGTCCATGAGATGGAGTGGTCGCCGCAGGAGCGCGCGATGGTCGAGCACAGCCTGATGTATTCCGTGGTCGGCGGGCCGGAGACGGTGCGCCAGGGCTTGGCCGAGTTCATCCAGGCGACGCAAGTCGACGAGCTGATGATCACCGCGCAGATCTACGACCACGCCGCGCGGGTGCGCTCGTTCGAGATCACCATGGACGCGCGGGAGAAGCTGGCGACCGAGAAGCAGCGCCGCGCGGGGTAGCGTTGCGGAACGTGACTCACGCCCCGGCGGCGAGGGCGGCGAGGCGGGTGCGCAGCCAGCGATGGGCGACGTCCTTGTTGACGCGCGGGTGCCAGACGGCGATGACATCGAAGCCGGGAATCTCGATCGGCGGTTCGAGAACGACCAGCCGCCGGTCGTTCTTCTGGAGCAGTCGCGCCGGGACGAGCGCGACGAGATCGTCCGTCTGCAGGATTTCCGGGACCAGCAGGAAGCTCGGCACCGAGTAGCGAACCTTCCGCCTCACGCCCAGCGCGGCGAGCGCCAGGTCGGTCGGCCCTTCGAAGGATCCGCCGGTCGGCGACACGAGGACATGGTCGAAGCTGCAAAAGCTCTCGAGGGTCACGGTGCGGCGGTTGGCAAGCGGATGCTTCGTGCGGACCACCGCGACGTAGCGCTCGCGATAGAGCAAGCGCGATCTGAGGTCGGACATTGCGAACTCGGGAATGGTCACCGCCAGATCGAACTGGCCGCGCGTCAATGCATCCTTGAGCCCTTCGACCATCGGGGGCGCGATGGCGATCCGGACATGCCGTGCCTCGCTGCGGAGCCGCTTGATGAACGGAACCAGCAAGGCGTGCTGCATATAGTCGTTGCTCGAGATGGCGAAGGTCATCTCCGACGTGAATGGATCGAACGGGTCGCGCACGACCAGGCGGCGGCTGTCGGCGAGCAATCGCTTCACCGGCGCGGCCAGCGCCAGGGCCCGCGGCGTCGGGACAAGGCCGCGCTGCGCGCGCGCAAACAACGGGTCATCGAACAGGTCGCGCAGGCGCGCGAGCATTCCGCTGATTGTCGGCTGGGTCAGGCCGAGCTTGACCGCGACTCTCGTCGCATTGCGCTCGTCGAGCAGCGCATCGAACACGACCAGCATTTTGAGGTCGAGCTTCTTGATATCGGTCATGCCGATATCAGAACCATAATCTTTTCCTTTTTGGAACGCGAGAATGCCCGCTAGATGATCTCCGCCGGCTCTGCCACCGGTTCCACCGGGCGCTCCGCCACACGGCGCGCCTCGCTGATTTGCGCCCGATCCTCCAACGCATCCTGAACGAGAGGTGATCATGGCCCGTCAACTTTCGAATACCGCCCGTTCGGCCAAGCATGCCCGCATCGAGCCGATCGATGAAGCGGCCGAGCTTCCTTCGGTCATTCCGCTGATGGCGCTTGCGACCGGCTTCTGGGCCTCCAAGACCCTGGCCGCTGCACATGAGTTGGACCTCTTCACGCGCCTTGCCGGCGGCGCCAGCATCACGGTCGCCGGACTCAAGGAAGCGCTCGGCCTGCATCCGCGCCCGGCCGAGATGCTGCTGACCGGCTGCGCGGCGCTCGGGCTGCTGGAAAAAACGGACAGCGGTTACCGCAACTCGCCGCTCAGCGAGGCCTATCTGGTGCGCGGGAAGCCGTATTACTTCGGCGGCTTCGTGCAGATGGCCGACAAGCGGCTCTACGCGGGCTGGAGCAGGCTGACCGAGGCGCTGCGCACGAACCGGCCCACCACCTGGGACCCGGCGGTGCAATCCTCGATGTTCGACGGCGAGGATCCGCTGGTGCTGGCGCTGTTCTGGGAGGCGATGCATTCGCTGTCCACGATGACCGCGCGCAAGCTCGGTGAAGCGGTGGATCTCAGGCCGTTCCGCCGCCTGCTCGACATCGGCGGCGGATCGGGCGCCTATGACATCGAGCTTTGCAAGCAGTGTGCGGCGCTGCGTGCGACCGTGTTCGACCTGCCGCATGTGGCGGAAATCGCCGCCGGAAAGATCGCCGAGGCCGGCCTGAGCGACCGGATCGAGACCGCCGGCGGGAGTTTCTTCGAGGCGCTTCCGAGGGATCACGACGTGCATCTGCTGTCGATGATCCTGCACGACTGGAACGAGGCGAAGAACCGCGCCTTGCTCGGCCGGTCGTTCGAGGCTCTGCCGAGCGGCGGCGCCGTCGTCATCAGCGAACTCCTGGTCAACGACGAGAAGACCGGACCGGCACCGGCCGCGTTGATGAGCCTCAACATGCTGATCGAGACGGAAGGTCGGAACTACACGCCCGCCGAGTATTCGGCGTGGCTGGCGGAAGCCGGATTTCGGCAGATCGAGACGGTCCGGTTCGAGGCCCCCGCCGCAAGCGGCGCGGTGATCGGCCGCAAGCCGTGAGGTCGCTCAGCGGAACGGGCCGGGCGCGCGCCGTTTAACGTTTGCTCAACACCCTGCTGCTATCGTTTCCGCTTGCCTCAGTGACCGCTGCGCAAGGAAGCGAGGGCCGGAGCCCCAAGTGGCGATCGGCCCCGGGGCCTGCGGCCTGACCAAGGGACCTGCCATGCCGATGCCGACGACGACCACGAACCGGACAGCCTGCCTGCTGTTCGTCTCGCTGTTCGCCCTACTGGTCACGGCCGCATCGTATCTCGCCTTCGATTTCAACCGCGAGCGGACGCGGATGATCGACGATGCGGCGCGGCTCGCCGTGAACAAGGCGCAGCTGATCAGCCGATCGTTCGGCGACACCTTCCTGGCGGCGGACTATGTGCTGCGGGACGTCATCGGCCGGGTCGATCTCGCCAGCGACCTGCATTTCCCCTCAGCCGATCCGGCACGCTCGCCGGCGCTGAAGACGCTGTTACGCGAGAAGGCGGAAACGATCACCGGCCTGGTGGATCTCGTCCTGATCAACGATCAATGCACTTTCGCCTTCGTCGCCTATCGGTCGCTCGAAGGGAAACGGAGCATCCAGACGATCTGCACCGCCGACCGGGTCGAGCCGGGCCAGAGCCTGCATTTCGACTACATGCCGGCCAAGAACTCGCAATCCGGCCGCCCGGTCATCCTGATGACGCGCGCCGTCGGTTCGCCCGACGGACATCTGCTGGGCGCGGCCATGGCAGTGATCGATCTGGATTACGCGCAGGCCTGGATCTCCAAGCTGGAGACCGACAGCAACGACGTTCTGTCCATCGTGGCACAGGACGGCCTGGTGGTCGCGCGAACCCCCGCCTTGCCCGCCGACCCCGAGAGGCCGCATGGCGCCATTTCCGCCAGCGGCGGCACCAAAGCCTCGTGGCGGATCGAGACGGCGCCGGATGGCAGTGCGCGCATCGTCGGCATCGCGCCCCTGGACCGGTTGCCGTTCTTCTCGACGGTCGAGTTCGACCTCGACCGCGTGCTGCGCGAATGGCGGCATCGCGCCTGGCAATTCGGCATCGGTTATGTCGTGCTGGCCCTGATCTCCATCCTGGCCCTGGCCGCCCATCTCGGCGTGCTCCGGCAAAGAGAGAGAATGCGCCGGCTCGCGAACATCGACCCGCTGACCGGAGTCTACAATCGCCGCCATTTCATGGAAACCGGCGCATCCGAGTTCGATCGCGCCCGGCGCTACAGTCATCCCCTGTCGGTGCTGATGATCGATATCGACAAGTTCAAAGCCATCAACGACCGCTGGGGTCACCTCGTCGGCGACAAGACCATCCAGGCCTTGAGCAGGGCCGTCTCGGCCGCGATCCGCGGGCAGGACGTTCCTGCAAGATTGGGCGGCGAGGAATTCTCGGTCATCTTGCCGGAGACCGATCTCGACGGCGCGGCAACGATCGCCGAGCGGCTGCGCGCCACGATCGAAGCCACCGACCAGGTGGTCGCCGAGGATGGCAGGGTCGTGCGCTTCACGGCGAGCATCGGCGTCGCCGCGCTGGACGGCGATGATCGGTCGTTCGAGGCCGTGCAAAACCGGGCGGACAAGGCCCTGTACCGGGCGAAGGAAGCCGGTCGAAATCGCGTCGAGTTCAGCGCCGCCGTGTCCAGCGTTTCAATCCGCCGCGAGAGCGCGGCATAAACAGGTACCGCGGCTCGGTCCTGAACGGATCAACGCGCGGGGACAGGTCGCGGTAACATCGTTTGACCTCTCCGGCGCCTTGCGCTCTGTTGGCGATCTCGAAATCTGCCGCATGCCGGAGACAAGATGACGGAACGCCACGGCCTCAAGGTCGACGATCGCCTCGACGATTTCATCACGCGCGAAGCCCTGCCTGATACCGGTATTAAACCTGAAGATTTCTGGCGCGGCTTTGCCGGGCTGATCCAGGACCTGGCGCCGCGGAACCGGGCGCTGCTGGATGAGCGCGACCGGCTGCAGGCCCGGATCGATGGCTGGTGGAAGGCGCATGCCGATGCCGGCATCGCCGCGCAGAAAGATTTCCTGGCCGAGATCGGATACCTGCTGCCGGAAGGCGCGGACTTCCAGATCGAGACCGCGAACATCGATCCCGAAATCGCGACCATCGCCGGGCCGCAGCTGGTCGTCCCGATCACCAATGCCCGTTATGCGCTGAACGCCGCCAATGCCCGCTGGGGCAGTCTCTACGATTGCTTCTACGGCACCGATGTCATGGGCCTGCCGCTGCCGTCCGGCGGCTACGACCGCGGCCGCGGCGCCCGGGTGGTGGCGCGGACACGGGTGTTCCTGGACGAGGCCTTCCCGATCGCCGGCGCCAGCCACGCCGATGTCCGGCGCTACACCGTCAAGGACGGTGCCTTGGTGGTGGACGATTTGCCGCTGCTGCAGCCGGAGAAGTTCGTCGGCTATCGCGGCAATCCCAAGGCGCCGGATTCGATCCTGCTCAAGAACAACGGCCTGCACGTCGAGCTGGTGTTCGACCGCGCGCATCCGATCGGGAGCCGCGACCAGGCCCTGCTGGCCGATGTGGTGATCGAGAGCGCGGTCTCGGCGATCATGGACTGCGAGGATTCGGTCGCCTGTGTCGATGCGGAAGACAAGGTCCTCGCCTATCGCAACTGGCTCGGCCTGATGAAGGGCGATCTCGCCACCGAGGTTGCGAAGGGCGACAGGACTTTCGAGCGGCGGCTCAATCCGGACCGCAGCTTCACCAAGCCCGACGGGGGTGCTCTGAAGCTGAAGGGCCGCGCGTTGATGCTGGTGCGCAATGTCGGCCATCTCATGACCACGCCGGCGATCCGCGACGCGGAGGGGAACGAGATTCCCGAAGGCCTGATGGATGCGATGATCACCACGCTGATCGCGCTCCATGATCTCAAGAAAAGCGGCGACGCGGCACTGCGCAATTCCGCCGCCGGCTCGGTCTATGTGGTGAAGCCGAAGATGCATGGGCCGGCGGAGGTCGCCTTCGCCGACGCGACCTTCACGATGGTGGAGCGCATTCTCGGCCTGCCGCAATACACGGTGAAGCTCGGGGTGATGGATGAGGAGCGCCGCACCTCGGTCAACCTCAAGGAATGCATCCGCGCGGCGAAACACCGGATCGCCTTCATCAACACCGGATTTCTCGATCGCACCGGCGACGAGATCCATACCTCGATGGAAGCGGGTCCGTTCTCGCGCAAGGATTTCATCAAGCGCAAGGGCTGGATCACCGCTTACGAGAACCTCAACGTCGATATCGGCCTGGAATGCGGCCTCTCCGGCAAGGCCCAGATCGGCAAGGGCATGT